>ERZ773049.392-NODE-392-length-27256-cov-5.194221_pt1 | contig 27256 bp, 24 predicted proteins | sample MGYA00580633_ERZ773049 | MGnify/ENA primary metagenome ERZ773049 (study PRJEB29015, sample SAMEA2737991) | human oral metagenome | biome: human oral; feature: human-associated habitat; material: dental | place: China | collected 2066 ...
CCTTCTCCGCCTGATAGAGCCAGCGCGCCTGCTGCAATGCCTGATTGCTGCTGATACTGGCGGGTTTGTCGAGCAGGAGTACGCCGTCAATTTTTTTGCGTTTGCGCGTCATGGTTGTGGTCACCGCGTATGAATGCAGTCAATGCGTTGAAAAACGTCTGCGCTTCGGCGGCATCATGGGATTGGCCGTTAACCAGAAGATGCGCATCCTGAATGCTGATATCGAGTGCGTAGCCTTTGTCATCCGCAATGATTGCCGGATTGCCGGTAATAAATTTCAGCGGAATAATACTGGTCTTGGGGTTATCGGTAAACCATTCCTTGTTGGCGCGGAAAGTCAGAGTGCTGCCCTGGAAAGTGGATATTATGGATTTGGCATTATCCATTTTCAGGTTATCAAGTGTCTTTTTGTCTTTAATATGCTCGGCAATCTGGATGCCAAAATGAATGTTTTTATCACCGCTATCCATAGAAAGTTGATATTTTGCGATGAGGTCGCGCATCAACAAATCCTGATAGAGCCGCAATCCCAATCCCATGACCATAAGATCCGGTTTGTTGTTCGTGTCGTCAATGCTGTCTATGAATACCGTCAGCGCCTTGATGGTATCTTCACTCACATTGTGCAGCGATACCTTTGCTTCAAGGTGATCGGGAATAAGCGGGAATTGTTCGGCCAGCCGCGATTTTAATTTGCCGTCAATGGTAAAGTGGGCATCAAAATGCCCCAGCAAATCGTAACTTTCGCCTTCCTGCGCTATGCCCAAAATCACCGAACTGTCATGAAAAACGGTATCTGCGGTGCCATCGGGGTTGGTCATGCGCGCGCCGGCAAAATGAATCTTGGCATTGGCCCGTGTTTTTTTGCCACCCACTGTAATGTTGCCCAAGGTCATTTGCGGTTTTTCCAGGATAAACTCACTCTTGTTGGCAAACTGCGCGTGGATTTTGTCCACAGAAAGCGAGAGTTTATTATCCTGCACATCCAGTTGGAATTGCCAGGGCAGTAGGGTCAAGGTGTCGTCATGGCCACCATTGAAAGTGGCATCCCAGTGCATATTGCGCGGAAATGTTTTTTCCGCACCACTGATCACAATTGTGCCGCCCTGGAAAAACACTTTGCCATTTTGTTGTGGCGGCAGCGTTTGTGTCCATAGCAATTGCCGTTTCCAATTAACACGCAAATCGCCCTCCGGCCAGGATTTGTCTTCATCCACGATACGGATACGGGCAAGATCCTGTCCGGTTTTTATCAATGGTGCATGAGTAATGACGAGTAAATAGCGGGAAGAATCTTTTTCCATATCCACGCGCAATGTCGCCGTGGATGTCGCATAGCCACGCTGATAATCCTCCAACGTCAATTTGATGTCCGAAAATTCCGGTATTTCCAGCGGGGCAACGCCTTGTTGTACTTTGCTCCGCAATTCTTGCTCAACCAGGATTCCGGTCAGCCACGGCGACGCCGCGAATCCGCCGAGCAGCAAAATCATGGCGGCTATCAACCCTTTTTTCATGATGTAAACTCCGTAGAAAAACAGCGCGCATTTTAGCGAAGCCGCCACGACCGCGCCGCAGGTTTGTGTGACGTCCCGATCTGCCCCGCTTTGCGAGGCGCCGAATGGCAAACTGCCCTGAATCCCGTGCGAGGCACCGCTTCGCCATACTGGACTTTGTGAGGATGGCTATACATGAACCGGTGCCCGCATCTATTAACCCCACCCCAACCCTCCCCCAAGGAGGAGGGGGCATATCGGTGGATGGCTACAAAGCACGCGCATAAAGAAACCCGCCATCAGGCGGGTTTCTTTCGTATGAACAGAGAGTTATTGGAACATTCCCTGCGCGGCGAGGCGGGCGACGGTTTCCTGCCAGTGTTGTTCAAGGCTGGTGTCGTCTTTGGCTTCAAGGCAGGCTTTCAGCGCTTCCAGGTGCAGCGGCAGGGTGGCGATGCGTTCGGCGAGCTGTTCCGGCAGGCCGAGGTTTTGCCAGGCTGCCTTGTCGCGCGGGCGGCTTTGTCCGTGCTGGTAGTGCGCGGTCGATAGCAGCGCGGTGATGCGGTGTTGCAGGGGGGTAACCGCTGCTTCGAGGTCGTCATCACTGCCACCGTGGCGGGCGAGGGTTTCGATGCTGCGCTCCAGGTGGTCGCGGATGCGCAGTTGCAGTTCGTCTTGCAGGGTGGCGGGGACGCGGTTGTCCTGGCTTTCCAGCTCGCGCCAGAGGGCGTCTGCGCCGCTTACTTCGCGCGCGATGGTGTAGTGATTCACCAGCGCCGGGATGCTGCCGCTCGCCTGGCTGGCGCGCCAGGTGCCAGCGATGCCGAGGCGGTTCACCAGGTCGTTGGTCATCCAGGTGCTGGTGATTTCGCGGTGCAGACGGTGCGTGCCCATGTATTTGCCGTATTTTTCGGCGAGTTGCGCCGGGAAGTAGTGGCGCAGGTTTTGTTGGTGGTACGGCGCATCCGGCAAGGGGGATTCCAGCAGGTGGTCGTAGAGCCACATTTTTGTGTAGGCGAGCAGTACCGCCAGTTCGGGCGCGGTGAGGTTGTCGCTGGCGTCGCGGCGTTTGCCGAGGCTGGCGTCGTCCGGCAGGTGTTCGATGGCGCGGTCGAGGCGCTCTTCGGCTTCGAGCTGCTGCATCAGCCGGGCGTAGTCGTCGAGGTTTTCGCGGCGGGAGAGGGCGAGGCTGATGGTTTGCGGCTGGAGGTAGTTCTGCCGCAGGACGTGCGCGGCGACGCTGTCGGTCATCTCATGTAGCAGCGCGTTGCGCGCGGCGTGATCGAGTTCACCTGCCTCAATGGCTTGATTAAGCAGGATTTTGATGTTGACTTCGTGGTCGGAGCAGTTGACGCCGCCGGAGTTGTCGATGGCGTCGGTGTTGAGGCGGACGCCGTTTTGTGCGGCTTCGATGCGCCCGCGCTGGGTCATGCCGAGGTTGCCGCCTTCGCCGATGATTTTCGCGCGCACGTCGCGCCCGTTGATGCGCAGCGCGTCGTTGGCGCGGTCGCCGACTTGGGCGTTGGTCTCGTCGCTTGCCTTGATGTAGGTGCCGATGCCGCCGTTCCAGATGAGGTCCACCGGTGCTTTCAGCAGGCGGCTGATGAGTTCGGTCGGCGTCAGGCGGTCTTCGCTGATGTCAAACGCGGCCTTCATTTCCGGGGTGATGGCGATGGTTTTGTCGCTGCGGGCGAAGACGCCGCCGCCTTTGCTGATGAGGGCGGCGTTGTAGTCCGCCCAGCTGGAGCGCGGCAGGCGGAACAGCCGTTCGCGTTCGGCAAGGCTCGTCGCCGGGTCGGGGTTGGGGTCGATGAAGATGTGCAGGTGGTTGAAGGCGGCGAGCAGTTTGGTGTTTGCCGAGAGCAGCATTCCGTTGCCGAAGACGTCGCCGCTCATGTCGCCGATGCCGACGGCGGTGAAGGTGTCGTCTTTCTGGATGTTTTTGCCGAGCAGGCGGAAGTGGCGCTTCACCGATTCCCACGCGCCGCGCGCGGTGATGCCGATGCCTTTGTGGTCGTAGCCTGCCGAGCCGCCGGAGGCGAAGGCGTCGCCGAGCCAGAAGTGGTATTCGGCGGCGATGCTGTTGGCGATGTCGGAGAATTTGGCGGTGCCTTTATCGGCGGCGACGACGAGATAGGGATCGTCTTCGTCGTGGCGGACGGTGTCGGCGGGCGGGACGATTTTGCCATCGACGAGGTTGTCGGTGAGGTCAAGCAGGCCGCGGATGAAGGTGCGGTAGCAGTTTTTGCCCGCCTCCAGATAGGCATCGCGGTCGGCAGGCGCTTTTTTGACGACGAAGCCGCCTTTGGAGCCGACCGGGACGATGATGGCGTTTTTCACCATTTGCGCCTTGACGAGGCCGAGGACTTCGGTGCGGAAGTCGCCGTGGCGGTCTGACCAGCGCAGGCCGCCGCGTGCCACTTTGCCGCCGCGCAAATGCACGCCTTCCACTTCCGGCGCGTAAACCCAGATTTCGTAGAGCGGTTTGGGTTTGGGCAGGTTGGGGATGTCGCGCGCGGCGAATTTGAAGGAAAGGCGGTTTTTCGGCCTGCCGTCGGCGCCTTTTTGGTAGTAGTTGGTGCGCACCAAGGCGTTCAGGAGGTCGCTGTACCAGCGCAGGATGGCTTCGTGTTCGCCGCTTTTGATTTGTTGCAGCCGGTTTTGCAGTTCGGTGAGCGCGGCAGCGGCGCGGTTGGCATCATTGTTGCCCGGCTGCATTTTCGCGTGGAAGGCGGCAATGAAGGCGAGGGTGGCGTCGGGGTTGTTATTGAGCGCGGCGCGGATTTGTTCGTAGCTGTAGGGCGCGCCCGCCTGTATCAGGTATTTGCCGAGCGCGCGCAATACGGCGATTTCGCGGATGTCGCAACCGTGCGCGCTGACGTAGCCGTTGAGGTCGTCGTCTTCACTCGCACCTGTCCAGACGCTGATGAAGGCTTTGACGATGTTGTCAAAATGGCTGTCCGGGGCGTCACCCGGCTGGAAGTCGTTAAGTGCGCTGTCGATGTCGTAGCGTTGCAGCCAGTAGTTGTCGCCGAGGCTGTAGTCGTGCAGGGCGAGCGCGGGCAGGGCGAGGTTTTTCAGGATTTGGGCGACGGTCAGGAAGTAGGCGATGCGCTCGTCTGTGCCGTAGATGCAGAGGCGCAGGCCGTCTTCTCCCTCATCGTCGTGCCAGAGTTGTACGGCAAGCGGTTTGTTTTCATCCAGACTGGCGAGCAGTTTGGTATCGGTCACGCCCTGCTGCGGCGTGTTTTCTTCGCGGTAGGCGAAGCTGAGGATGTCGTCAAAGCGGGCGAGTGCTTCTTTGCCTGCGGCTTTCAGTTGTGCGTGATACTGCGTGTTCCATTCGGCAAATGCTTGCAGTCGTGCGTCGATGCCGGTTTTTTGGCTTTTTCCCATGTTGCTGCTCCCGTGTTTTTTCAAGCGATAGCGGTTTGTAACCTTGGGTGAATTTTAGCATGGCAGCGTTGTTTTTTGTGGACAGGGAAACGGTTTCGCGCAGTTTTCACCGTGAAATGCACAGCGGCGGGCGTCAGCGCAGCCAGCCGCTCTCTTTCAGCCAGGCGGCAAAGTCGCGGGTGAAGGCTTCGTATCCGGCGGCGTTGGGGTGTACTTGGTCGGATTTGAGCGCGTCGTTGCCGAGGATTTTTGCCCAGCCGTCGGCGTAGTAGGGGATGTTTTCCGCCTGGGCGAGGTCGGCGTAGAGTTTGTGGTCGCCGGGGTAGCCCAGCGCCGCGCCGACGCCGACGCCCGGCACGCCGACGAGGATGGTTTCTGCGCCAGCCGTTTTGCAGGCCTGGATGATGGCGCGGATGTTGGCGCGGGTTTCGTTTTCCGGCAGGCGGCGGAGGAAGTCGTTACCGCCGATGCTGATGATGACGAGGCGCGGCGCGTGCGCGCGCAACAGTTCCGGCAGGCGGGCAAGTGCTTGTGCGCTGGTGTCGCCGCTGATGCCGCCGTTGGTGATGTTCCAGCCGCTGATGGCGGCGAGGCGGGTGGGGTAGGATTCGGACGGATTCGCGCCCTGGCCGTAGGTGAGCGAGTCGCCAAGGGCGAGAACGGCGCTGCCGCGCGGCAGGGCGGCGTGTTTGGCGGTTTTTTTGCCGCAGGCGGCAAGTGCGGCGGCGGCGAGGAGGAGGAATAGGCGGCGGTTCATAGCTCTTGTGTGCGATGGGGGTGGCAGGGGATTTATAGCGGCTGTGCGTGCTGGACGAGGAGGCTCAGGCGTTCGTCGCCGTAGAAGCGGTTTACTTGCAGTTCGTAGGCGATGCGCAGCCGGGTGCCGGGGCGGTAGTCGGCGGTGTGGAAGAACCACGAGGCGCTGTAGGTGTTGCCGCTGTGTATTTCGCGCAGGACGAGGCGGGTATGCGCGCTGCCAAGCAGGCGGCAGTCCAGCACTTCAAAGGGGTTGGCGAATACTGGCACGGGCAGCGCCGCGCCCCAGGGTTCGAGTTGTTCGAGGTAGCGCGCCCAGTCGAGGTTGAGGAGCGCGGCAGGCAGTTCGCCGTCGATGTACACGGGTTCGGGCGGGATGGTCGCGCCGTAGGTGTCTAGGAAGGCGCGGTTGATGGCGTCGATCAGCGCCGGGTAGTGTTCGCGTTTGACGCTGAGGCCGGCGGCAGCGGCGTGGCCGCCGTAGCGCAGGGTGTCGGCGGGCAGGCGGCGGGCGGCGTTGTGCAGCAGTTCGTGCAGGGGTACGGCGCTGACGGAGCGCAGCGAGGCCTTGATCCAGCCGTTTTCGCCGCTGTCGGTGGCGACCAGCGCCGGGCGGGCGAAGCGGCTTTTGAGGCGGGCGGCGATGATGCCAATGATGCCTTCGTGCCAGCCGGGGTTGTAGGCGGCGGCCAGCGGCAGTACGGGCGAGATTTGTTGTGCGGCTTCTTGGACGGCTTCGTTTTCCAGCGCTTTGCGGTCGCGGTTTTTTTCGTCGCTTTCTTGGGCGTAGTCTTGTGCGGTTTGCCAGTCTTCGGCGAGCAGCAGCGCGACGCCGTCGCTCATGTCGCCGAGGCGGCCCAGCGCGTTCAGGCGCGGTGCGACGGTATAGGCGATGTCTTGTGCGCCGAGGTGGGCGGGGTTCTGGTTGGCTACTGCCAGCAGGGCGCGGATGCCGGTGTTGCCCTGGCCGCCCCTGATGCGGGCGAGGCCGTGGTTGACGAGGATGCGGTTGTTGTAGTCGAGCGGGACGAGGTCGGCGATGGTGCCGAGGGCAACGAGGTCGAGGTGGTCGGTGAGGCGCAGTTGTTCCGGCCAGCGGCCTTGCGCGCGCAGGTGTTGGCGCAGCGCGAGGAGGAGGTAGAAGGCGACGCCGACGCCGGCGAGGTTTTTGCCGGGGAAGGTGCTGTCGTGGCGGTTGGGGTTCACCACGGCGATGGCGTCGGGCAGGGTGTCGCCGGGGAGGTGGTGGTCAGTAATCAGGGTGTCGATGCCGCGCGCGCGGGCGGCGGCGACGGCTTCGTGGCTGCTGGTGCCGTTATCGACGGTGAGGATGAGGCCGGGCGTGCGTGGCAGCGCGGCGAGTCCGGCGAGGCTGAAGCCGTAGCCGTGGGCGCTGCGGTTGGGGATGAACCAGTCCACGTTGGCACCGAGTTGGCGCAGGACGCGCACGGTGAGGGCGGTGGCGGTGGCGCCATCGACGTCGTAGTCGCCGTAAACGAGGACGGGGTCGCCGGTGGCAAGGGCGCGGTCAAGGCGGGCGAGGGCAGGGGCGATGTCGGGCAGGTTGTCCGGCGGCAGCAGGTGTTGCAGGCGTTTTTCGATTTCGTCGTGGCTGGCAAGGCGGCTGGCGTAGATGTTTTTGACCAGCGGGTGCCAGTCAGCAGGCAGGGTGGCGGCGTTGATGCGCGCGGGGCGGGGGGTGATCACGGGGTGTTGGTGTGTGCGGATGCTGTGGGGCAGGGCGGGATGGTTTACATACACCAAGAGCGCTCAGGTGTATGTAGATGGTTTGGGGTTGGCGAATCGGTAGCGAGGTATGCGGATTAACCCCACCCCAGCCCTCCCCCACAGGGGGAGGGAGCCGTCCGGTGGTTTTCGGGCTTTTGTTTCCGGCACAGGCAGGGGCGCTCGGTGTTTATTCGATGTTTTCGACGCGGATGCGTTTGACGGCGCCGGAGACGGCTGGCAGGGCGGCGAGTTGTTCGCAGGCGCGGTTCATTTGTGCTTCGCTGACGGTTTCGGTGAGCAGTACCAGCGGGATGTGGTCGTTGTGTTTGCGGTGGTTTTTTTGGCTGACGGAGTTGATGGAGATGTGGTTGTCGGCCAGTATTCGCGTGATGTCCGCCAGTACTCCCGCGCGGTCTTCGACGGTGAGGCGCAGGTAGTAGGCGCTGCGGAAGGCGTCGGCGGGCAGTACCGGCAGGCTGTTGCGGTCGTGCACTTCGCTGTAGCCAAATTCGGCGAGGCGGTCTTCGCCCTTGAGGTTGAGTTCGCGCACGACGTCAATGAGGTCGGCGACGACTGCCGAGGCGGTCGGCAGTTTGCCCGCACCGGGGCCGTAGTAGAGGCTGTTGCCGACGGCGTTGCCTTGTACTTGCACGGCGTTCATTACGCCGTTGACGCTGGCTATCAGCGCGTTTTGCGGGACGAGGGTGGGATGGACGCGGATTTCGACGCCGTTGTCGCGGCGCACGGCAAGCCCCAGGTGTTTGATGCTGTAGCCGAGTTCGGCAGCGTCCTGGATGTCGTCCGGGGTGAGTGAATCTATGCCTTCGATGTGGACGCTGTCGAACTGGAGCGGGATGCCGAAGGCGAGCGAGGCGAGGATGGTGATTTTGTGGGCGGCGTCGGTGCCGTTGATGTCAAACGACGGGTCGGCTTCGGCGTAGCCCAAGGCTTGCGCTTCTTTGAGGACGTCGGCGAAGTCGCGGCCTTTTTGTGCCATTTCGGTGAGGATGTAGTTGCTGGTGCCGTTGATGATGCCGGCGACGCGCTTGACTTCGTTGCCGCTCATGCCTTCGCGCAGTACTTTGATGACGGGGATGCCTCCGGCGACGGCGGCCTCGAAGGTGAGTTCCAGTCCTTTTTCGCGCGCCAGGGCGAAGAGGGCGTCGCCGTGTTTGGCGATGAGTGCCTTGTTGGCGGTGATGACGTGTTTGCCGTGTTTCAGCGCGGTTTCTATCAGTTCGCGCGCCGGGTGTTCGCCGCCGGCAAGTTCGATGATGATGTCTATCGCCGGGTCGCGGGCGAGTGCCATCGCGTCGGTGGTGCAGCTGAAGGGCAGGGCGGCGGTGTCGGTGTTGCCCCAGTTGCGACGGGCGACGCTTTTGACGTGCAGGTGGTAGCCGCAACGGCGCTCGATTTCGCGCGCGTTTTTGTGCAGGACTTCGACGACTCCCTGTCCGACGGTTCCGTATCCGATGATGCCGATGGCGACGTTTTTCACTGGTTTTCCTGTGGGTTGGTTAAGGTTATGAGAGGCGGCAAGTATAGTGTGGCGGCAAGGGCTGTCAATACGGGCAGGGGCGGTGTTCGAGGCGTACGCCGTCGCGGGCGATGGCGATCGGCTGGTGTTGCGCGGGCGGCTGGTCGGCCAGTGCGAGGATGCAGTCGCCGAGGCCGCTGCCGCTGATTTTTACCGCGTGGGCGTGCGGGCGGGCGGCGGCGAGGTGGGCGGCCTGGGTGTCGTCGCAGACGCCGAGGGCGTTTAGCAGTTCCTGGTAGTCGTTGAGGCTCTGGTAGTAGTCCGCCCAGTCGCCGCGTGTGGCGGCGGCGATGCTGCGCGCGCTGCCCGCGCCCATGCGGTCGTAGAGGTGCTGGTAGTAGTCGGGGTCGATGGCGGCGTGGGCGGCGATGCGGGCGAGGACTTCGGCGGTCGGGGTTTTGTAGCCCGCGTAGCGCAGGCTGAGGCCGGTGGGCGGTGCGGGTAGTGGTTCGATGCGGGTGAAGGGGCGGTTCTGGTAGGCGATGAGGCCACCGGCGAGCGAGGCGGCGAGGTCGGCGCCGCTGCCGCGTTGTTGGACGGTGAGGATGGTGCGGTAGGCGGCGCGGTGCAGCGCGAGCAGGTCGGGGTTTTGGCCGCGCAGGCGGTAGAGCAGGGCGGTGATGGCGGCGGTGACGGCAGCGGAGCTGCCGAGGCCGAGGGTGGGGTCAATGTCGCTGTCGATGGTGAGGTTGAGGCCGCCTGCGGGCGGGGTTTGGCGCAGTGCGGCGATGATGTAGCGCAGTTTGGGGTGGTCGGTGAGGTGGGCGAGGTCGGTGCGGTGTTCGCCGAGGGCGCTCTGGATGTGGATTTGCCGGTCGGTGCGCGGGGTGAGGTGGATGCGGACGCGCTGGTCGATGGCGCAGACGATGGCGGGCGCGCCGTAAACGACGGCGTGTTCGCCGGTAATCATGATGCTGCCGGGGGCGCTGGCGGTCAGGGTTTGGGTCATGGTTGCTCCGTGCGGGGGTGAGGCGGGAATTGTAGCGGATGTTGTGTAGCGCGGCGAAAGGGGCGGTGGCGTTATATAGCCATCCACCGAAAGCCTCATACTGTGTTGCGTCGCCTGACCGGGCACCCTAAAAAATGGCGAAGCCATTTTTTAGGGAAACCCGCGCCGTACAAATGCGTACTGTCTTCGGCGACGCGCCTTGTCTGAAACTTTCGGTGAACGGCTATAATCGGCTTCCTTTCTTTTGTCAGGAGTGTTTTATGTTCTGCAAGTCTGCTGTTGCCGCCGCGTTGGCGGGTTTGGCCGTGGTTGCGGTTGCCGCGCCGTCACCGGTGATCAGTCCGAATTTCGGCATGGCGCAATATGATGTGGTCAGGCGCGAGGGCAAGGTCGCGCTGGATGGCAAGGTCGATGAGGCGGTGTGGGCGGAGGTGCCTGCGCTTGCCGGAGCGTTTCATTTTCCCTGGGCGCCGCAGGAGGCGCCAGCGACGGTGTTCCGCGCGTTCAGCGATGGCGAGGATTTTTATTTTTCGTTCGTGGTCAAGGACAAGCAGGTGCTGGCGGCGGAGCAATGGCAGGATGAAAGCACGGTCGATGGCGAGGATCGGGTCGAGTTGTTCTTCGCCGGTGCGCTGGTCGATCGCCCCGGCGAGAATGGCATGGAGCGTTATTATGCGATTGAGGTCGATGCGAAGGGGCGGGTGCATGATTATGCCATCGCCTATTACCGCCAGTTTGACAGCGACTGGGCGCTCACCGGGCTGGAGTCAAAGGCGGTGCTGACCGGCGATGGCTATAGTGTCGAGGGCAAGATTCCGCTGAAGGTCTTGCAGGATTTGCATCTGCTGCGCGACGGTCTGATGCGCACCGGTGTGTTCCGTGCGGAGTTTTCGCCGTCCGGTGGCACGGAGCCGCGTGCGGAGTGGATTTCCTGGGTCAATCCGAATACGCCGCAGCCGGATTTTCACGTTGATAGTGCGTTTGGCGTGTTCCGCTTTTTGCCGTAAGCGGCAGGCATCAAAAAACCGGGTGTTGTGACCCGGTTTTTTTTTTGTGCGCACGGCGGCAGTCAGGCGGGCGCGGCGGCAAGGTTTTTGATGGCGATGATGTGGGTGTTGTCGGCGGTGGCGCGGATGCTGTGGCTTTGCCACGGCTCAAGGGTGATGATGCGGTCGGGTGTCATCGCCGCGCTTTCACCGTTGCTGCGGATTTCCGCGCTGCCGCTCAGGGTAATGAGGACGATGGCCGCGCCGTTCTGGTAGGGCGGGATTTCGTTGCCCGCGCGCAGGCGCAGCTCAACGATTTCTTTTTGGGCGTCGCTGGCGAGGATGCCGCCCAGCGGGCCGCTGTGGTGCAAGAGCAAGGTTTGCATGGTTTCTGGTTTGGTTGGGGTTTTCGGTGTGGCGGGGTTGCAGCAGCGTTTGGGTAACGATGGGTGCCTCAATCGCAGGGCTGTTGGTTTGGTTTTTGTGATGGCATCAAGACCGCTACCCCCACCCTAACCCTCCCCCGGGCCCCACGCAAAATGCGTCCGCATTTTGCGTGGGTACCCGCCCGCTGCGGGCTTCGCCCTGCGGGGGAGGGGGATTTTTCAATTGTAAACAGCTCTTAGTCTGGCAGGTTGAGCAGCAGTTCGATCAGTTCGGGTGAACCGGCGACGTGCAGCAGTTCTTGCGGGTTGAGGTATTTCAGCGCCTCGGCGTAGTGCGCCGCTTCTTGCAGTTTGGCTTTGGCGGTGATGTGCAGCAGCCGTTCTTTGGTGTTTTGCGGGGCGTCGAGGTCGAGCGCGGCGATGTGCTGTGCGGCGAGGTCGCGGTTGCGCCCCAGTTCGGTGATGTGCTGGTTGCGGCAGGCGGCAAAGGGGGCGCTGTCGGCGGCGGCTGTGGTTTCAATCGCAGGCGGCGTGATTTCTTCGGGGATGAGCAGTACCCGCTTTTTCGCCAGCCATTTGCCAAGCCCGATGTTGCCGCTGTGGCGCGACAGCCACGGCGAGAGGAAGAGGCCGATGATGATGGGCGAGAGCCAGATGATTTGGTTCGGCGCCTGCCAGATGAGGCCGGCGAGCATGATGGCGGCGATGATGACGTAGATGAGGTTGCGTTTGAGCGCGTCTTTCCACGGCATCAGCGCACCGGCGCGGTTTTGTGTGCGCCAGCCGCTGTCGCGGCCAAGGAAGATGTCGATAACGTGGCGGGTCTGGATGAGCATCAGCAGCGGCGCGTAGAGGGTGGAGACGATGAGCTCCACGATGAAGCCTTTGCAGACGGTGAGGCCGCCGCCGAAGGCACGCCGCTTTTTGTTGGAGAGCATGATGCGCAGCCAGCCGACAAATTTTGGCAACAGCAGCAGGCTGATGGCGGCGAAGAAGAGCCAGAGCATCCGCTCGGGGTCGAAGGTCGGCCAGTCGGGGAAGAGTTGGCGCGCGCTGGTGAAGTATTTGGGTTTGGTGAACAGGGTTTGCGCGGTGATGCCGGTGCCGACGATGAGCATGGTCAGCCAGATGGGGCTCATGATGTAGCTGGCGATGCCGATGAGGAAGTGGATGCGGCTCGGCCAGCGCAGGCCTTTGGCGCCGATGATGCCGAGGTGTTGCATATTGCCCTGCGCCCAGCGGCGTTCACGGCCAACGAGGTCGTCCAGCGTTGGCGGCAGGCCTTCGTAGCTGCCGCCAAGGTCGGGGTCCATGCGCACGTCCCAGCCCGCGCGGCGCAGCAGGGCGGCTTCGACGAAGTCGTGGCTCATGATGTGGCCGCCGATGGGGTTGCGTCCGCGCAGGATGGGCAGGCCGCAGCTTTCGGCGAAGGCGTGGACGCGGATGATGGCGTTGTGTCCCCAGTAGTTGCCGTCTTCGCCTTGCCAGGCGGCGACGCCACGGGCGACGATGGGGCCGTAGAGGGCGCCCGCGAACTGGATGGCGCGCGCCAGCAGTGATTCGCCGCCGATGAGGCGCGGCATGGTTTGCAGGAGGCCGAGGCGCGGTTCGGCATCCATGCGTGCGACCATTTCGGTGAGGGTGGCGGCTTCCATCAGGCTGTCGGCATCAAGCATGACCATGTAGGCGTAGCGGCCACCCCAGCGGCGCACGAAGTTTTCGACGTTGCCGGATTTGCGGCCAACGTTTTGCGCGCGGCGGCGGTACCAGACGGGGATGGGCGAGCGTTCGCGCAGGATGTGCAATGCCCGCGTTTCGCCGAGCCAGGCGTCGGGTTTTTGTGTGTCGGAGATGATGAAGATTTCGCAGCGCTCCGCAATGGCGGTCTGGCTGATTTGTTGTGCCATCGCCAATAGTGCGGCGTGGGTCATCGCCGGGTCTTCGCCGTAAACGGGCATGACCAGCGCCACTTTGCCGCCGTCCGGGTCAAGCGCGGCCTTGTGGCGGCGCAGCGGCAGGAAGCCGGCGAGGCAGGCGGTGGTGGAGAAGGCGACCCAGTAGAAGGTGAGCGCGAAGAAGACGAGCAGGATGTATTGCAGCAGGGTACTGCGCCCGTCGCCAAAGGCCTTGAGCATATGCCAACTGCCGAGGGTGCCGATGGCGAGTGCGCCGCCAAAGGCGATGAGGCGGGCAAGGTGGGTGCGCAGCGGGGTGTACACCGGCGGGCGTCCGGGTGCCTTGCGCAGCGACTGGACGCGCATGTTCAGCGGCGCGGCAGGCGGGACGGCGGGAAGGTTGGCGCTCATAAGGGTACCCAGCGGTAGTACCAGCTTTCGGTGACGGGGACGTCTTTGCCGTCGGTGAGGCGCAGTTGCAGCTCGGCCATGGTGTTGTTTTTCGGACGGTAGTCGAAGGCGGCGCGCAGTTTGCCCGCTTCCGGCAGGCGGACGAGGTGGGCGCCGCTGATTTCGCCGACGCTGGCGTTGGTGCTGAGTTTGAGGGTGTCCGGGTCAAGCGGGGTGGTGCCTTCGGGCATGGTGAAGTCCACGGTGAAGGTGAACAGTTCGGGGTTGTTCACCGCCGCACCGCTGCGGGTGCCGCTGATGCGGGCGCGACCGGAGAATTCGGGGCCGGTTTGCGACCAGGTGAGGTCGTAGGCGAAGTCGTGCCGTTGTCCGGCCTTGAGCGGCTCTGCCGGGCTCCAGAAGGCAATGATGTTGTCGTTGAATTCGTTGGTTACGGGGATTTCGACGAGTGAGACGCTGCCCTTGTTCCAGTTGCCGCGCGGTGTGACCCAGGCGGAGGGGCGCTTGTCGTAGCGTGCTTCGGCGTCCTGGAAGTTGTCGAAGGCGCGCGCGCGTTGCAGCAGGCCGAAGCCTTTGGGGTTGTCGTCAATGAAGGCGGAGAATTGCAGCGTCTGCGGGTTGCACAGCGGACGCCACAGGCGGGCTTCGGCGCCGGTGTAGATGGCAAGGCCGTCGTTGTCATGCACCGCGTTGCGGTAATCGTTAATCGCCGCGCGGCGGCTGGGGCTGAAAAAGTACATCGAGGTCAGCGGCGCGATGCCGTAGTGTTCGATGTCCTTGCGCGGGAAGAGGCTGGATTTGATGAGGAAGACGGTTTCCGCGCCGGGGATGATTTCCATCGCGTAGGCGCCGGTGAGCGAGGCGCTTTCCAGCAGCGCTTCGAGGCGGATGCTGCGGTCGTCCGCGCCGGGCTGGTAAATCCAGAATTGGGTGAAGCGCGGAAATTCTTCGCCGTTGGGGCCGCCGGTACCTAGCGCCAAGCCGCGTGCGGAGAGACCGTAGAGGGTGTCGCGGGCGATGGCGCGGAAGTAGCTGGCGCCCTGGAACACGGCAAATTCGTCCAGGTAATCGGGCGAGTTGATGGGGTAGCGCAGGCGGAAGCCCGACCAGCCCAGTCCCTGGCGCATTTCGTCGCTGAAGTCGAGTTTGCTGGCGTCGAACTGGTTGGGGTCGTAGTCAAACAGGGTCGGGTCAAAGGCGATTTCTTCGGCCTTGCCGTTCTTGACGAGGGAGATGCGTACCCGCTCCTTGAAGAAGTGACCGGGCGGCAGCAGGTCAAGCCCGAACTGGGATTTGCCGGACTGGATGGGGTCGGCGCTGCGGCGGAAGCGGATGCCGCGGTACTGGTCGTAACTGAGGTCGGCGTAGGCACCGGCGAGTTTGAAGAGATCCGGTTTGTCCGGGCTTTGCGCGCGCTCCTGCGCGAGGGTGATGACGCGGCCAAAGCTGTGGGTATCGGCTTCGGCTTGTGGCGCGTTTTCCTGGGCAAAGGCTGTTTTGGTCAGGGCAGCGGCGCTGATGACGCCTGCCATGAAGTCCCGTCTGTTCATGTTGGTTGCTCGTGATGTGTGTGGTTTGAGGTTTTCGGGGCGCGAGAGTATAGCATGATTGGTGGATGGTAATCCGCCGCCGCGCGTGTACTGGTGCGGTTTTGCTCGGATTTCAGCCGTTTGCGGGGAACCAGCTCGCGGGTGGCTGGGCGAGCATGGCCTTGAGGTTTTCGCTGCACAGCCAAGCGGTTGTGCCATCGTCAAGGTAGTGCGCGTGGTGATAGGTGTTGTAACCGCCGAGGGTGTAGGGTTTGCCGTCAAGGGTGAGGGTGAGCGGGCGCGGGTTGGGTGGTGCCTTGAGGTCGGCGAGGGGCTGCGGGCTGTGGCAGGTGGCGAGGATGTCCAGCATTTGTTCGGCTCTGCCGGGGCGGACGGGTTTGCCGTCACCCGTCCAGCCGCTGCTGCCGCGCTCAAGGATGATGGCGCTGTCTTTTTGGGTGATGGCGATGCGCTGCACCCGCGCCGGGTCAAGGAAGCGGTCGGCGTGGTCAAGGCGGTAGTCAAGGGTAAGGAAGGTCGCAAGCAGGGCGAGCCAGAGGAGGAGAGAGACGCTGGGCATGGGTTGACGGAATGTCTGGAATGGCGCTGATGCCGGAAGAGGTCGCGCAGCCGCAGCCATTGCCCGTCCCCTCCGCTATTCTGCAAGGGGCGGGGAATGGAAGCGCACGGGTTATTTGACGTTCTTCATCGACTGGAAGAATTCTTCGTTGGTCTTGGTGTTTTTCAGGCGTTCGAGCAAAAATTCGCTCGCTTGCAGTTCGTCCATCGGGTGCAGGATTTTGCGCAGTATCCAGGTTTTTTGCAGGACGTCCGGGTCTATCATCAGCTCTTCGCGGCGCGTGCCGGAGGGGTTGATGTCTATCGCCGGGAAGATGCGTTTTTCGGCGATGCGGCGGTTCAGGTGGATTTCCATGTTGCCGGTGCCCTTGAATTCTTCGTAGATGACTTCGTCCATTTTCGAGCCGGTGTCTATCAGGGCGGTGGCGATGATGGTGAGCGAGCCGGCTTCTTCGGTGTTGCGCGCCGCGCCAAAGAAGCGTTTCGGGCGTTGCAGCGCGCTGGCATCGACGCCGCCGCTCAAGATTTTGCTGGATGCCGGGGTGATGGTGTTGTAGGCACGCGCCAGGCGGGTGATGGAGTCGCAGAGGATGATGACGTCTTTTTTGTGTTCGACCAGACGTTTGGCTTTTTCGATGACCATTTCTGCGACCTGCACGTGGCGCTGCGCAGGTTCGTCAAAGGTGGAGGAGATGACTTCGCCCCTGACGCTGCGCTGCATTTCGGTGACTTCTTCCGGGCGCTCGTCGATGAGGAGGACGATGAGGTAGCATTCGGGGTGGTTGTGGCTGATGGACTGGGCGATGTTTTGCAGCATCACGGTTTTGCCCGCTTTCGGTGGCGAGACGATGAGGCCGCGCTGGCCTTTGCCGATGGGCGCGATGAGGTCAATCATGCGCGGGGTGATGTCTTCGCTGCTGCCGTTGCCGAGCTCCAGTTTGAGCATTTCGTCGGCGTGCAGCGGGGTCAGGTTTTCAAAGGGGATTTTGTGTCTGGCGGCGCCGCGTTCGTCGTAGTTGATGCTGTCGATTTTGGTGAGGGCGAAGTAGCGTTCGTTGTCTTTCGGCGGGCGGATTTTGCCGGTGATGGTGTCGCCGGTGCGCAGGTTGCCGCGGCGGATGAGGCCGGGCGGGACGTAGATGTCGTCCGGGTTGGCCTGGTAGGAGTTCACTTCGGCGCGGAGGAAGCCGTAGCCGTCTTGCAGGAGTTCGAGGGTGCCGTCGCCGCTGATTTCTTCGCCGCCTTTGGCGTGCGCTTTGAGGATGCTGAAGATGAGGTCTTGTTTGCGTTTGCGGGAGATGTCGTCAAGTCCCATGGATTCGGCGAGTTCGAGGATTTCCTGGGAGCTTTTTTGTTTTAGTTCGCTGAGGTTCATACGGTGTGGTGATGGCTGGGAATGTTTGCCCCCGCGTGATGCGGGGGCGGGTGGGTCATGACATATGCGGTTTGGCGAAGTTCAGCAGGTCTTCTTTGCTCGCAAGGCCGATGTGGGTATCGACGTGCGCGCCGTTTTTGAAGAGCAGCAGCGTCGGGATGGAACGGATGCCGTATTGTGCGGCGAGGTCGTTGTTCGCATCAACATCGACCTTGACGATTTTTAGCTTGCCGTCGGTTTCGGCGGCAAGGGCTTCGAGTTCGGGGGCGATGGCCTTGCACGGGCCGCACCAGGTCGCCCAGAAATCGACGATGACGGGTACGCTGGCGCCAATTACTTCGGCCTGAAAGTTGGCCTCGCTGACTGCGATAGGTTTGCTCATGGATAGTCTCCGGTTGGGATGTGTGCGGACGGCGAATCGGCGCTGCGGTATTGCACCGCAGGGGATGGAAGTTAAAGGGGGATTCGCGTCGGCGGGTAAAGAAGAACCGCGCAGGAGGCGCGGCGGGAAAGCGGCGCGCAGTATAGCCGCTTCGCCGCCTGTTTCCTACTGCCGCGCCTAAATGGCGGCGAAAAAAGGGCTTTTCAAGCGCGTGCGCCGTAGCGGGCGCGGTAGGCCTGCATCGCGGGCAGATGGGCGGCGAGCGCGGCATCGCTGCCGATGTATTGCAGCAGGTCATCGAGGGTGACGACAGCGGCGGTGGTGAGTTTTTCCGCGTTGGCAAGGCGGGCAAGGGCGGTGTCGCCGCCATCAACGGTTTCCTGACGGTCAAGCGCGACGACAACCGCGACCGGTTCGGCGGCTGCCGCGCGCAGCACCGTCAGCGATTCGCGGATGGCGGTACCGGCGGTCAGCACGTCGTCGAGAATCAGCACCCGTTTGCCCGCGAGCGGCGCGCCGACCAGCGTGCCGCCTTCGCCGTGGTCTTTCGCTTCCTTGCGGTTGAACGTCCACGGCAGCGACAGCCCATGCTCGGCGTGCAGCACCACCGCCACCGCCGCCACCAGCGGGATGCCCTTGTACGCCGGGCCGTAAAGCGCGTCAAAGGCGATGCCTTCGTCGCGCAGCCGCAGCACGGTCGCCGCATAAGCGCGCGCCATTACCGTCAGCGCCTCGCCCGTGGCAAACGCGCCCGCGTTGAAAAAATACGGGCTTTGCCGCCCCGATTTCAGGGTGAAATCGCCGAATTTCAGCGCCGCCACCGCCAGCGCCGCGCACAAGAAATCTTTTTGATAGACTGCCAGCATCACTTGCCTCAAAAAAATAGTTTCAAAATCATCATGTTTAATGAAAAACCCGCCCGAAGGGGCGGGCTGCAAAAGGCGGATTACATCCTTCTCGCGCCGAAAGAACCCATCACCGGCGTCGGTTCGTCGATACCGGGAATATCGGTGGCGGTGCCCTTGAAGACGCCGCCCACCTGTTCGGCTGCGGGGCCGTAGAACTGCCCCTGCATTTCCACGCCGTTTTTGACGCCGCTGAACGCATTGCCGTTGATGGTACCGCCCAGCGCAATCGGGTTGACGCGGCTGTCGCCATAGACTTCGCCGTCAATCGTTTTTTCGCCGAAATTCACATGAAACGAGGAAAGCCCGGTGCGGAAAGCCGGGTTGGTGCCCATCGCAAAGGTACTGAGGCCAATATAGTAAGTATCACCGTCCGTGGGTACCTTGTCAGCGGGGGTCGCGTCGCCGACGGCAAACACATGGTGCTGTTTCCCGTCAAAATCCGTATGGAAGCCAAAGCGGACATAACTCAGGATATTGCGTCCGTTGGTAACGGTGCGGTTTTTGCCGTCATCGGAGAGCGTGCCGAAATTCTGTGCCTCAAACTCCGGGCGGGCAACGGTAATATTGTGGCCGTTAATGGAGATGACCGAATTGCGGTCGCCGCTGACGCCCACGCGGCGGGCAGTCGTCAAATCATTCCGTTCGGCGGTCAGGGCTGCGCCCGCAATGGCCGGCGACGCGGCAGGTGCCGGGGCGGTGGGAGTGGCGGGCTGGCGTGACGGATTGACATTGCCAGACTGGGCGGACGGGTTCGGGACGGCGGGGGGAGCCTTGGGATCGGCAGGTTGCGCGTCGCTGTCGTCACCGCCGCCACCGCACGCGGAAAGCGACAATGCGGCGGCACAAACACAAGCCATCAGTATGGATTTCTTCATAAAAACATTCCTTTCAAATAAAAAAGCGCCCCTGCGGGCGCGCGCAATTCTAGCGGACTTTCCTCTGTATGGCACCGCCTTTTGCCGCGCCAGGGCGTGTTTGCCATTCAGCCCGTGGCGACGTGTACCGGGGCTCATTCATGCGATACAAACAGGGTTCTGTAGCAAGGCGCAGGGGCTTTGCTTGCATCGCTATACATACACATTGAGCGCTCAGGTGTATGTAAATAAATGGCGCGGGGTACTGCCACGGGCGCCGCGCGCAAGAAATCTTTTTGATAGACTGCCAGCATCAATTACCTCACAAGCACAAAAAAATGTTCAAAATCATCACCTTTAACGCCAACGGCATCCGATCCGCCGCGCGCAAGGGCTTCTTCCAATGGCTCGGCGCGCAGGACGCCGACGCCGTCTGCATCCAGGAAACCAAGGCGCAACTGCCGCAACTGGAAGGCGACAGCACCTATTTTCCGCTCACGCACAACTACTACCACGACGCGGAAAAGAAGGGCTACAGCGGCGTCGCATTGTACCTGAAACACCCGCCGCAACAGGTGCAGCACGGCATCGGCTGGGCGGAAATCGACAGCGAGGGGCGCTATCTGGAGGCGCGTTACCCCGGCTTCGCGCTCATCAGCCTCTATATGCACAGCGGCACCAGCGGCGAAGAGCGTCAGGCGAAAAAAGAAGCCTTCATGGCGAAACTGGCACCGTGGCTGAACGCGCGGGTGGCGGCGGGCGAGCGCCTCATCCTCTGCGGCGACATCAACATCGCCCACACCGAAAAAGACCTGAAAAACTGGAAAGGCAACCTGAAAAACAGCGGCTTCCTGCCGCAGGAGCGCGCCTGGCTGTCCGAGCTGTTCGCAGGCGAATTTCGCGACGCCTTCCGCCTCGTCCACCCCGAACTGGAGCAATACACCTGGTGGAGCCAGCGCGGCAACGCCCGCGCCAACAACGTCGGCTGGCGCATCGACTACCAGATTGTCAGCGCCAACCTCGCCGCGCAGGTGGAAAGCGCCAGCGTTTACACCGGCGAAAACTTCTCCGACCACGCGCCGCTCATCATCACTTACCGCGATTTGCAGGGGTGAACCTTTCCCGCACCGCCATGCCCACCGATTACGCCAGGCGCCTACGCCCGGTCATCCGCCATCTTGAACAGCATTACCGCGAGCCGCTTGACCTCACCGCGCTTGCCGACATGGCGGCGCTGTCGCCTTACCATTTCCACCGCATCTACAAAGCGGTTGTCGGCGAAACGCCTGCTACGACCGTGCGCCGTCTGCGTCTGGAAAACATCGCACGCCAGCTCTTTTACGATGCCAACGCTAACATTACTGCCCTCGCGCTTGAGCACGGCTACGCCAGCTCGCAGGCGCTGGCCAAGGCGTTCCGCGCCCATTTCGGCATCACCGCGAGCGAGCTGCGCGCCTGCCGCGACCTCGCAAGCTATATCGCGACCCTGCAAAACAGCAAAATCGGACACCTGCTGCACAAAACGGGACACGCCGCCCGCCCGGCACAGGGCGATACTGTCGCGGTCATCAACCCACAGGAGCAAACCATGACCAGCGATATGCAAACGACCACCCTCGCGCCATGTACCGTCGCCTACATCCGCGTCGTCGGCGAATACGGCAAGAACTATGCGGCTGCGACCAACCGTCTCTACCAATGGGCGGGCGCGCACGGCTTGGCCGATGGCGAATGTCTCTATATCTACCTCGACAGCCCGGAAATCACGCCCGCCGACAAATGCCGCACCGACATTTGCCTCACCGTGCCGGAAGACGCGCCAACCGCCGACGATATCGAAAAGCAGCGGCTGCCCGGCGGCAGTTACGCCGTCATTCGCCGTACGGTCAGCGATCCGGCGCAGTACCGCGTGTATTGGGAAGAAATCATAGCGGCGGTCATCGCCGCGCGGCTGGAAATCGACAACCGTCCCTGTTTTGAACGTTATCACCACTACGACGATGCCAGCGGCGTGGCTGATGTCAGTTTTTGCGTGGCGGTAGTGCTGTAAAGCGCATGGCAACAACCGGGCAAATGCCCGGTTTTTTTTGCGCCCGTCAGCGCATTTCGGCGGCTGGCACAGAAATTTGTGAGTATCGTTATAAAAAACTGTGGATTCCCCACTTTTTTCTGCGGTTATCTGTGGATTATAATAGGTTTAGATTGTTGAAATGTGTGAATTGTCGCACTGCCGGATGCGCATCTTTCAACGCTACCGTTTGTTTTTCAGGCGGTTATCCCCTTGCAGGAATCAACAGCTTTTGGTCCTGAAGGTTTGCCTCTCCCCACATCCATAATGGAGCTCATGATGCAATTTGATGCCAGGCACAATGTGTTGCCGATGTTCCGTCTCGGTCTGCTCGCGTCGGCGGGGCTGGCTTTTGCCGGTACCGCGCTGGCGGCAGATGACGCCTGCCCGCACCGTGGCGATCTCGATGCGATTTATTGCGACGCCGACAATGACATGGTCGCCGATCCGCCAACCGACCCGAAGAAATTCCGCGACCCGAAAACGCTGGTTTTCGCCTTCACTCCGGTGGAAGACCCGACCGTTTATGAAAAGCTGTTCCAGCCGTTCATGGGGCATTTGTCGCAATGCGTTGGCCGCAAGACGGTGTTTTTCGCAGTGCAGTCAAACGCGGCGGAAATTGAGGCGATGCGTTCCGGGCGTCTGCACATCGCCGCTTTTTCGACCGGCCCGACCAACTTCGCGGTCAATATCGCCGGTGCCGTCCCCTTCGCCATTCGCGGCACGGAGAAAGGCCCTGAAGGCGTATCCATCAATATGATCGTGCGCAAGGACAGCCCCTACCAGCAGCTTGCCGACCTGAAGGGCAAAAATGTCGCGCACACCTCGCCGTCTTCCAACACCGGCAACCTCGCGCCGCGCGCGCTCTTTGTCGAACAGGGGCTTACCCCCGACAAGGATTACAAGGTGGTCTATTCCGGCAAGCATGACCAGTCCATTCTTGGCGTCAAATCAGGCGATTACGACGCGGCTCCCGTCGCCAGCGATGTGTTGCAACACATGATCGAGCGCGGTGTGGTCGGCGCCGATGATTTCAGGACGCTCTATACCAGCGAAATGTTCCCGACTGATTCCTACGCCTACGCGCATGATTTGAACCCGGAACTGGTGGCCAAAATCAAGCAATGTTTCTTCGACTACCGCATTCCGCCGGAAATGGCGAAAGGGCTGGGTGGCGACCGCTTCCTCCCCGCCAATTACCAGAAAGACTGGGAACTGGTGCGTAAAGTCGCGACTGCCGCCGGGCAAAGTTTGAACCGCAGCGGCTATGAGGCCGAAAACGCGAAGAAGAAATAGGCTTGATAACAGGCAGAGACAACCATGAGCGCCATTTTGCAAATCAGCGGCCTGACCAAGGCCTACAAGCCCGGTGCGCCGGTACTCAAAGGCATTGACCTGAGCTTTGCCGACAGCGGCCTGACGGCGATTATCGGCCCTTCCGGGACGGGCAAATCGACGCTCATCCGCATCATCAACCGCCTGATTGACCCCAGCGACGGCTCGATTCTCTTCAAGGGGGAAGAGCTTTCCCGCATCAAGGGGCGGGCGCTGCGCGAGGCGCGGCGGCGCATCGGCATGGTGTTTCAGGAATACAATCTGGTCGAACGCCTGAGCGTCATGGAAAACCTGCTGACCGGGCGACTGGGCTACGTTTCGCCGCTGAACGCCTGGTTGCGCCGCTTCCCCGCCGCCGACATCGCCTACGCCTGGCGTCTGCTCAACATCGTTGGCCTTGCCGATTTCGCCAACCAGCGCGCCGACAGCCTCTCCGGCGGGCAACGGCAGCGGGTGGGCATCGCCCGCGCCCTGATGCAGCGCCCGGAAATCCTCTTGGCAGACGAGCCGACCTCCTCGCTTGACCCGAAAACCTCGGTGGAAATCATGGAGCTGCTGAAATCGCAAGGCATCGACCACCACATCCCGGTGCTGGTCAACATCCACGACGTCGGCCTCGCGCGCCGCTATGCCGACCGCATCATCGGCATGAACGGCGGCAAAGTCGTCTTCGACGGCGCGCCCGAGGCGCTGACTGATGCCGACCTGAATACCATCTACGGCGGCAAGGACTGGTTGCAATGAACACCCCGACCACCCCACCGCTTCCTGCCAGCGTCCGCCCCTTCCGCGCCTCCTTGGGGGCGCAACTGCTAGCGCTCGCGCTCATCGCCTACAGCCTCTACGCCCTCGGCCAGCTCGACTTCTCCGCCGAACGCTTCCTCAAGGGCATCGACAACGGCGCCCGCTTCCTCGCGCGGATGTTCCCGCCGAACTTCAAAGACTGGCCGCAACTGCTCACCGGCCTGGTGGAAAGCCTGCAAATCGCCGTGCTCGCGACCTTCTTCGGCGTACTGTTCTCCCTGCCCATCGCCATCCTCGGCGCGCGCAACCTCATGCCCGCCTGGGTCACCTGGCCGGCGCGCTTCATCGTCACCTTCTGCCGCGCCTTCAACCCGGTCATCATCGCCATCATCTTCATCAAGGCGGTCGGCTTCGGCCCGCTGGCGGGCATCCTCGCGCTCATCGTCGCCTCCATCGGCTTCGTCGGCAAACTGTTCACAGAAACCATCGAAGAAATCTCGATGAAACAAATCGAAGCCGTGCGCGCCACCGGCGCCCCCTTCATCTCCGTCGTCACCTACGGCGTCCTGCCGCAAGTCATGGCGCGCCTCGTCGGCTTCTGCACCTACCAGTTGGACGCCAACCTGCGCAACTCCACCATGGTCGGCATCGTCGGCGCGGGCGGCATCGGCGGCACCCTCTTCGCCGCCTTCCAGCGCTTCGAATACGACTTCGTCCTCGCCATCCTGATCACCATCATTGCCGTCGTCCTCCTCGGCGAACTGGCCGCCAACGCGGTCAAACGGATCTTCAATGTCTGACGCAAACACCGCGGCACACCCCGCACGCCTCTGGCAACGGCACACGCTCACCGAAAAACTCATCCGCACCGCCTTCTGGCTGGGCATCGGCATCGCCGTCGCGCTGTCGCTGCAACACATCAACGTCATCTGGGAATTCCTTTGGGACGCGCCGGAACAAATGCTGGACATGGTGCAGCGGATGTACCCGCCCGACTACGCCTACTACCGCCTCGAAGTCCACGCGGCGCTGCTGGAAACCTTCCACATCGCCACCCTTGGCACCCTGTTCGCCCTCGTCGCCGCGCTGCCGCTATCCATCCTCGCCGCGCACAACCTGACACCCAACCGCGCCCTCAACTTCCTCGCCAAAACGCTGCTCGTCGCCAGCCGCTCCGTCAACTCGCTCGTCTGGGCGCTGCTCTTCATCGCCATCTTTGGCCCCGGCGCGTTGGCGGGTACCGTCGCCATCGCCTGCCGCTCCGTCGGCTTCATCGGCAAACTGCTCGGCGAAGCGCTGGAAGAAGTGCCGCGCGGCAGCATCGAAGCGCTGAAAGCGGCGGGCGCGACGCAGAGCAGCCAAATCCTCTACGGCTACTGGCCAGCCGTCAAACCGGCCTTTTGGTCCATCATGCTGCTGCGCTGGGACATCAACGTGCGCGAATCCTCCGTCCTCGGCCTGGTCGGCGCGGGTGGCATCGGCATGATCATGCAATCGGCGATTGAACTCTTTGAATGGGATCGCGTCGCCGTCATCCTGCTGACCATCTTCGCCGTCGTCGTCATCGCCGAAATCGTCATCACCTACTTCCGCCGCCGCCTGATCTAGCGCTGTTTACCATTCGTCGCCTTTGTAGGTTGGATTACACGCTGCGCCTAACCCAACCTACGCGCAGCATCCAGCCTCGGCGTGCCGTCCGAATCATGGCGACGGTGTTGCGGCAAACTCGCCGTGTTATAGCTATCCACCGAAAGTTTCAGACAAGGCGCGCCGCTGAAGACAGTACGCGGTTGTACGGCGCGGGTTTCCCTAAAAAATGGCTTCGCCATTTTTTAGGGTGCCCGGTCAGGCGACGCAACACCGTATGAGGCTTTCGGTGGATGGCTATACAAGAAAACCGGGCGTTGCCCGGTTTTTTTTTGCGCCAGAAGCGGTCGTCAAACCATTCCCGGCGCGCGCACCAACGCGGCCAACGCTTCAGCGACCTCGTGAGCGCTGACCGGCGCAAGGTCGGCAACGGCGACCGTACGCTCCGGTAGATAGCGTTGCGTGCTGCCCAGCGCTGCCTCAAAGCGGTTGGCGCGGGCGGTCAGCACCGGCGCGGCGGCGGCGATAATCACCGCCGATACCAGCGCGGTATGCAGTTGCGCCCCGCTTCGGCGTTGCCAGAACTGCGCCGTACCGGCGATTTTGCGCCCACCAACGGCGAGGTTGAAACGGCCATCGCAGAAGGAGCCATGCACCGCCTGATAATCCGTCGCAATGGCGAAAGTGGCGAACAGCTTTTGCAACAGCGCGCAAAGGTGGCGGTAATGACGCTCGGCAGCAGCCACCGGATAGGCGGTGGCGACAGGGTAGGCGAGATAGAGATTGACGGTGTCGGGCGACTGCGGCACCACGCCGCCGCCGCTCAGGCGGACGTGTACCGGCAGCCCATCGGCGGCCAGTGCGGCGCAGGCGGCAGTGAAACCCGGCTTGCTGCGGTAACTGCGCGGTACAACGATGCCGTCGCGCCCACAATGCACCAGGGCGACGCCGCCCCGGCGTTGCACACTCAGGTCAATCAGGTGTTGCTCGTTGCCCGCCCAGTCGCGGCGGGACAGATCAAAAGTATGCTCAGGCAGGAGGAAAAAACGGGGCATGGCGAATGTGGTCGGGTATGTAGAGCGGCCTTCACTCCGCCTTGTGCATCATCGCCCGTTGCACGCCGTAGATGGAGGCGAGTACCAGCACGAAGCCGGTCAGCGCGCGGATACCCAGGCGCTGGTCGAGCAGCAGCCAGCCGAGGGCGAAGGCGCAGACCGGGCTGAGCAGGCCGAGCGAGGAGACGGTCGCGGGCGAGAGCCAGCGGATGCCCCGGAAAAAGAGGACGTAGGCGAGCAGCGTGCCGCAGAGGCACAGGTAGGCGTAGCCGCCGATGTTGCGTGCGGTAAGTGCGGGCAGCGGCGGCTCACCGGCGAGTGCCAGCGGCAGCAGGCAAAGGCCGCCGATGGTCAGTTGCCAGCCGGTCAACGCCAGCACGGAGAGGTGCATCTGCCAGCGTTTGGTGAGGAAGATGCCCGCCGCCATCGCACACGCCCCCGCCAGTGCGGCGGCGATGCCGAGCGGGTCGTAGCGGTTTTGCGGGCTGGCGACCAGCAGCACGATACCGGCGACGCCGAGCGCGGCCGCCAGCCATGCCGCTTTGGGCGGCCGCATTCCCGCCAGTGCCATCAACGCCAGCACCAGCAGCGTTTGCGTGGAATTGAGGATGGCGGCGAGTCCGCCCGGCAGGCGGTAGGCGGAGACAAAGAGCATGGTCTGGAAGAAGGCGATGTTGAGCACGCCGATGGTGACGAGGCGCGGCACGACGGCGCGGCGCGGCCATTCGCGCGTCCACAACAGCAGTAGCAATCCGGCGGGCAGGCAGCGGATGAGTGCGGCGGTGAGCGGTCGGTCGGGCGGCAGGTATTCGGTGGCGACGTAGTAGCTGGACCCCCAGATGAGGGTGGCGAGCGCGGTGGCGCAGAGGGTCAGAGCGTGGCGGGGCATGATTCAGCGCTGCCTTGCCCGCTGGCGGCGCATTTCCTTCGGGTCGGCGATGAGCGGGCGGTAGATTTCAACGCGGTCGCCGTCGCGCAGCACGTAATCAAGCGGACGCGGCAGGCTGAAGACGCCAAAGGTTGCCTTCTGCAAATCCAGATGTGGGAAGAAGCGCACCATGCCGGAGCGCTCGACCGCTTGCTTGAGCGTCGCGCCTTCGTTCATGGTGAGGGTGATGATTTTTTGCCGTTCCGGCTCGGCGTAGGCGATTTCAACGCGGATGGTTGTCATCGTTAGCCCCGCCGCACTTGGTAATAGCGCCACAGCCAGCGCAAGATGAGCAGCAGGATGCCGGCGAGGGTAAGGAAGCCGGTCAGCGTTTTTATGACGCCGAAAATACTGCCCGCGCCCGCCAATGCG
>ERZ773049.395-NODE-395-length-27192-cov-15.223422_pt1 | contig 27192 bp, 32 predicted proteins | sample MGYA00580633_ERZ773049 | MGnify/ENA primary metagenome ERZ773049 (study PRJEB29015, sample SAMEA2737991) | human oral metagenome | biome: human oral; feature: human-associated habitat; material: dental | place: China | collected 2066 ...
GTCTAATCAATTCATACTCCTTATCAATCACCTCTTGCAATACGTGACCATAAGTTTTTATAATCTGCTGTATATCTTTATGCCCCAGCAATCTTGCTACTACCCAAATATCAACCCCTTTAGCTAATAAATATGAACCGTATGTATGCCTTCCTGCTGTTGCTGTCATTTCCTGATTCCCAATTCCAAGTTCTGATAAACATACTCTTAAACTCTTATTCAACCCTGAATTTGTCGGTATTTTATACCTTCTATCATAGAATACTAAATCATGTTTCTTCAATTCTTCACGATCAAATAGTATTTTATCTTGCTCAATCTGCAAGGTTTTCAGAACAGCCATCAAATCATCATCAATCGGAATTTCCCTTATAGAAGTTTTCGTTTTCGGAGGCACAAACTCTTGTCGATCTCCTACAAACCGTCTATATGTTTTAATTGTTTTATTGTCAAAATCAATATCAGACCAACAAACTGCCATAGCTTCACCCACCCTGAATCCTGTCTTAAATAAGAAGTATAGTAAATAGGGTATCACAGATTCTCTATAATTAAACTTCGACTGTAAATGTGACAATAAATCTTTATATTCTGAAATACTATGAATATACTTATCTTCTACATTCCCAGCTTCCAGCCCAAAGATTTTCACATCTTCTGTAATATCTGTTATCTGCAATCCACTTCGTTGACTAAATTTTATAGCCGACCTTATATCTGCATTGATTCTACGCAAATGATCCTTCGTTACCTTTTCTCCAAACTCATTCAATCTCGACTGATATTCCTGATGATTAAGGCTCATTGCTGGTATATCAGAAAATATTTTCTCTAAAGATTGACCCCTTGCATAATAACCTTCCTTCGTCGCCTTCGCTTTTTCTGACGGAAAAATCACTAAGTTATACCAATCCTGCCACAACTCATATAAGGTAGCCTTACTGTCAAATCGTGCTGTATAGTTTGACTGAAATAGTTTCTTCTCTTTCTCCTGAGCTTCAATCATAGCTTCACGCTTCGTTTTAAAGCCTGATTTTGTCGCAACAACTTTTCCTTTTTTATCGAAAATTCGATAATCCCAAAGTTTATTTTTTCCACGTTGTCTGTAACTTGCCACTATAACTCCTTTCTGAATGGCAATCATCACCATTCTATTATATCATTAAGAGTATTTTTTGATAATTTTTATCAAAATATTCTCTTGTCTTTCTAGCTAAGAATCTATATGGTGAACCTTTACTCTTTGGATACAACACAAATCCTTCCTCACTTTGTTCAATATCCACTTCTTTTTTTATTGATGGATTTAACAAAATATCATTTACTAATTTAGTCTTACTAATAGACAACAATTCCTCTACCTTGTCAATCGTCCACCATTGACCGACTTCTTCTTTTTGAATTAAGTCTAAATACTCAGAACGACTAATCAACACCATATCAGAAGGAATCGGAACTTCAATATTAAATACTTGTTTTTGCAATTCCATTTTTTTCACTCCTCAAGAATCATAATTTCCGAACAAAATCTTGATACCTGGTTGAACCTTTCGACCTCAAATCCGAATCTTAACTCATGTCCTGGTTTCTTTATGTTCATTTTTTATCCATAAAACGACAAAAAACAGCAAGCCATTTCTGACTTGCCATTCTTTCTATGCTAGTTATTCAATTCCAACAATTCACTTTCAACACGTTTCAAAACTACTTGTACTTCTTCTGTACCACGATAACCCTCAAGAGAAGCTAACTGTCCTTCTATCCTTCCTAAAATACGTAACACTTTGTCTAGTTCATTATTTTGCTTAGGCTTAGATAGTTCTTGATTCTCAACTGTCAATCTCCCAACTTCTTCCGTCAACCTTGAATTTTGTAATACAACTTCTTTCATCAAATCCATTGTTTCCAAAATTTCTTTAGCCTTCGTACTGTTTTTATACAAATTTTCCCTAGCCATTTTTTCATATTTCATTTCATCAGAAATATATTCTGTATCTTTTTTGATAGAAGCATGCTCCTTAGACAAGGCATCATGTTCTTTAGACAAGCCTCTATGATCACTAGATAAGCCCTTATGCTCACTAGACAAACTAGCATGTTCCATTTCACGCTCTTTTGACAATGCCTTCATTTCAGCTTTAAGACCACTATTATCTCGTGCCAACTTAATCGCAATACCCACTAACGAAGCTATCGTTGTCAAAATTCCACCAAACGTAACCCAATCCATAATTGAATAGTCTCCTATCATTTTTTTCTCCTTTCTATCTTACCATATTTTAAGCTATTTCATAATTTTTCTAACAATTTCTCTATATCAGGAAAATAAGTAAAAGCTCCCCCTCTCATAAAATCAAAAGAGTAGCCTTCTTCAGCTAACACAGATACACTAGCATAATGTCTTTTGGGTAATTTTTGGTTGGCATGACAACCCTCATAATGATAAGCAACACGAACATACTGATTATAGCTTTTAACCTCAACGAACATAGTTTCAATCCCATAACCAGTATCACGACTAGCTTTAAACTCTAAATAATTCTGACCTTCACGCAATCTTTGAGCCAATTTTACAGCATACATTTTCAACAATTCTACTTGATCCATTTTCTACTCCTTAAAACAACAAAAAAAGCAGGGTTGCCCCTACCTTAACTATTTACCACTTTCACACTAACACCTTTCACTGTAAAAGCCTTTCTTCGACTTAAATCTAATCGAATCAATTTGAAGTAAAGATCTAATTCTTTTCCAAAAGGATATACTCTAAACACTAAATGATACTTTTCATCAATATCTGAAAATTCCTTTTTCAAGGGAGCTTCAAAACCACTCAATGATTCTCTATAATAAGCAATACCAGTAAATCTTTCAACATTCAAAAAACTTAATTCCACGATTTCTTGATAAGCCTCTTTTACTGCACGTTTATTGATCATAACCATTCGCTGGTTTGCATCACTTTCACCTGCATCGACATAGAAATTGATTTCAGGAGGAAAAGGATCAGTCGCCTTCTTAATACCAAGATATTCCTTATTCAGGATATTCTTAAACAAGTATCGATGAAACAATTTTGTTTGAAACCACTTCATAAACTGATAAATACCAACGCTAATAAGAGCCATTAAAATCCATAATGAAAATTCATTCTCTTGAAATGGAAAATCCACTGCGATTGAAAAAATCATGCCTAACACAATGCTTTCAAAAAATGAATAAATGAATCTATCAACACCAAAAAGCAACTTTGCAAAAGGAACAGATAAGATAAAAACAATCATTAAAAATCCAAAATAATTTGGACTAATTTCAAGTATTGCTGATATTTTTTTAATCAAAATGGCACACGCTATCATTTCAAACACTAAAAATTGCCACCTAAACAACTGACCAACCAGCCAATTTATTCCACAAATTGCAGATAGTTTATATCCCAATTTATCAGCTTCCTTCACAATTCTAAAAAACTCTTTCATACTATCTCCCTTAATTCAATTTACGTCGACCCCAAACAGTCGCAATCAATCCAATCAAGCCCCAGATAGTCGCAAAGATTGTACTTGCCGTTCCAGTATTCGGAAGAACTTTCAACTGTCCTTCTTTATCCTTCAAAGCGATTGTACCGTCTTTTTGTTTTACAGCGCCAACCTCATAAGGTTCTTTTTCTTGATAGTCACCTTCGCTTGTTTCAACGACTACCTTCCCTTGATTGGTGGATACAACTGTATGACCTGTATTGGTTTCAATCGGAGTCTCCTTAATTTCTTCTTTGCTTACATTCAATGGCTGCGGAGTATCTTGTTCTTTTACTCCAACGATTTCTTCTGCCTTTTGTTTCTGTTCCTTGATTTCAGGAGTATCTTCTACAGTAGGCTTCGTATCTTCTTTTGGCGTTTCTTCCTTCGGTTTTTCTTCCTTCGGTTTGTCTGATGGAGTAGGTGAATCAACCACAATTCCTTTATTGTCCTTCTCCTGCTGTTTCTCAGAATTACCGCCCAAATCCAAATTATCATTCACTTTAGGCGCTGGTGTCCCTGCAGGCGCTTCTGATGGCTTTTCTTTTTCCGTAGGTGTTACAACAATACCACCTGCTTTATCATCAATAGGTTTCTCACTTTCACCACCAATCACAACCGTTGATGACTTGTCTTCCTTTGGTTTTTCCTCCGTCGGTTTTGTTTCCGTTGGTGGAGTTGCTACAATGCTTGTCGTATCATTTGCGACCTTACTATCACCACCAAGTGAAAGTGTATCTGCAAAAGTCGTCGTTGCCGAACTCAAGATAGCTACAGACAACAATGTTACAAATTTCTTATTCATATTTCTTCCTCTTTTCTATTTTCCAATTACATAATAAAAATTTCTTGCTTCTTCAGCACCAAATACACGATAATTCGTGATACCAGTACCTTGACCACTTTTAACAAAGTTACATTCTGAAATCAGGATAGATCCATCATCTTTGACATCTTCGACGAAAGCTACATGACCATAAGTAGGGTGACCGCCAGCTTGCCTTCCTTGAAAACTAACTGCTGAGTGCTTTGTCGGAGTATTCGTGACTTCATATCCTGACTTATGCGCCCAGTCTTGACCATTACCCATATATGGATCAAACTCTATTCCAAATTCCTTAGCTCGATTAAAGACGTACCAAGTACATTCTCCGTAAGGATAGGATTGAGTAATATAGCCTTCCTTAGTGATTTCCTTGTCAATGGAGTATCCGTTCGGTATCTCCATCGCAACAGCTCCAGGAGCAATATCTAAGCTACCAGCTATTGCATTTCCACTAGACGAGCCATCCGATTCAATCGTACCCTTAAAGACTTCATACCACTTCTTGCTGTCCTTTTCCAGTTTTTCTAGTTTAGTCTGTCCGTCTGATAAGGAAACCCCTTCGTAATGTTCAGACCAATACTTGGCACTTTCAAAAGGATCAGTTGCTTTTTGCATGTAGTCTTTTACTTTTTTATAGCCATGATTCAACTCATAGGACATCAATTCTAGTTGAACTGTACTATCTAACGTTCGAAAGCTTGCATTCGCCCATCGATCACCATTGATTGTATTTCCATCCCAGCCTGACCACTGAAAATAGCCAGCAACTCCACCTGATGGATTCGTCAGTTTAGGATCAAAGTCACTTTCTCTTTCAGCATTTGCCAGAGAACCACTAGCACCCTCTAAAGTGAATTTCTCTTTTGAGAGTTGCCAGTTTAGAATCTTAATGACATCTTCTGCACGTTCGACAGAGATATTCGCTTTTTGCGCCACTTCTTGCGCTGTTAGACGTGTTCTCTTTCCAGTCGTACTACCTGACGAACCACCAGCAGAACTCGTAATCAATCCACCAAGAATAAGCATCAAAAACAAAAAAGAAAGTATCGGTAGAAAAAAGCTAATCAGGGCAAAGGTTCGTCTAGTCTTTTTCATCTACGTAGCTAACCTTTCTTGTAAACCAAGTCTACCTTTTTTCCTTTGTAGTTTACGAATTCTTTCTTTGCGTTCCAAGCGTTTCAAAGAAGGCAAATCATCCTTTGCCTTCCAAACACCATTCTCAAATGTTCTTGCCTTTGGTTTATGCCCTTTTATTTCCTGCTTTCTATACATGTTTTCACGAACTCTATTTTGTAAATTCGTGTAATTTTCTTCATTTACACTTCGTTTATCTTTATCCTTTTCTCCATAGTTTTTGAAATACTCGACTTTCATTTTGGCTCGGTCAAGCATTTCTCGTCTATGGGCTTTCCTCCATTCAACTTTTTTAGCACGTTTTATCTTACGCGCCATATAGTCATCATTTTGGGGGATTTCCATTTTGGCTAGATTGCTTCTTTTTTCCAAGCGATTTTCATTCCAGTTTTTCAACGGTTTTGCCTTATCACCGACCCATCTTTGAGCATTGTTTTTGGTGATTCTTGCCAAGGATTTTACTCGGTTAGGAACTCTATCTCCAACCTTCGTCGCCATTGTTTTCACCCTTTGCAAGTTCATCCCATTTCCTAGACGACCTAGTCGACCTCTTGTCAAACTAGAAAGAGGATTCCCCTTACCGTTCATAAAGGATAGCAGGTTGTCTCTATTCCTAAATAACCAGTAAATCACAATACATTTCAAAAACGTTGCTACAAGACCAGGCCCTCCGCCAAAACCTTCTATGAAACTTGACATATTTCCATAAATGATTGGAACAATAACACTTGCCAAACTGATAGCAGATGAAATCAACAAGAAGGAGATCCCTTTTTTAGAAATACCACCAAAATAATGACTAAATTGTGGAAACAGGCTCAAAATTAAAGCAAATGGTAAAATCAATAACAATACGGCATAGGAAAGCAAAATCACTACTCGACCTAGACCCATTGAAAGATACACAACACCAACCACAACTACATCAAAAATCGAGGTAAAAGCATAAGTGAACTTATCAGACCATTCATCAACCAAATTTTGACCTTTGACATCTTCTGTTTCGTTTTTGTCATTCTTTTTGGTCAATGCTTTGATTTCTTTATCTGATAACTTGAAATTTCCTTTCCCCTCTTGATAATTGGTTAAATCTTGGAAATCCTCCTCAGAAAGATAATAATTTCCCTCACTATCTTTTTTAGAGTTCATATTCTTGTAAGCAGGGATAATCGTTGAGTTAAAATAGCTTTCAGCCATAGAAGCATCTACAGTCCCCACCTTTTTTACAATCTCCGTCTGAAATTCTCTTGTAATCTCATCCGTGACATTGTATAGATGAATGGGAAGATAGCGCTCAGGACTGCCATTGATTGAAATTTTAGTAAAAAAACCACCAACAACCGCAAAGACCAAGCCAAGTTTCAAAGCTGTTTTGAAAACTTGTCCGCCTTTGACCCATACAGACAGAATATATACAGCCATAAAAACACCTGCGATATATTTTGTCGTCGCTCCAAACAAAACAGAGAAAACAGCACTTGCCATTTCTACAACTTTGTTCAAGAAAGGCGATACATCCGTCATTTTTTCAACCGCAGACACTAAACTTACGATTATTCCAAACAAAAACTTAGAAAACCAGAAAATAGCTTGAACTACTTTGTTTATCCAATAATTTCCGACCTCACCAAGACCAAACAGACCTTTGTCAAAATAGACATAGCTGGTCAAGCGTTTCATTTTTGTCTTGAAATTGGCATAACTTAATTTTGTATTGGCTTTTTCTTCCTCTTCCTTCTTTTTCTTTTCTTCTTCTTGCTTTTTTTGAGTTTCCTTAACACTATCAGCAACACCTTGATTCGCATTCGCACCGACAACATCCGAACTTCTTCTTAATGTATCATCAGCAATTTTTTCTAAAGGATCTTTATTTTCAGATGGACTAGGCTTAACAATACTAGAACTTGCACCCGTATTACCGCTATTGGGGAGCGTTAAGCCATCACTAGAACTAGACGAGCTTGTCGAAGAAGATTTATCCTTTACAAAAGCTGGAGTTTCAGACAATGTACCATTCGGAAGTGAAACTGTTCCTATATCTGCGAATGCCAACAAAGGAAAGAGAATCGAGAGTAAAAAAACAATCAGAGCTAGTTTCTTCTTCATCTTTTCTCCTTTACTAACCTGTAGACTTCAGATTCGTTGTGACAGTTTCATACAATGGAGTTATCGAATCATATATGGTACCATCAACTGTGATTCTTTCTCTTCGACCAAAAACGTCCGAGAAGATACATTGACCCATCGTCTGATTTTCAACCCATGCCTTAGACAAATCATCTTCTTTGATTTTAAGATGTTCCAATATCGAAGAAGTCTCACTATCTTCTGGAAAGGCAAAGACTGTACCAAAACCAGTACCATCATCTTCAGTTGAAACATCTTTTACAGACTGAGTTACCAACACTAAGAAATTATTAAATGAACGACCTGTACGCTTGATTCTCTTCAATAATTGACGACCACCAGGAGTCAACAACATCTGCCACGCCTCATCCACATACAACAAGGTTTCTTGTGTTCTATCTCTTTCTCCAAAATCCGCACAGAAGAAAGTTAAACCATACATAACCGCAAGACTTCGTAACTGAGTATCTGTCATATCCTCATACTTAGAAGTCTCAGGCATATCCAAGCCAGCGATTTCAAAGACAGTAATCTTATTATCAGACTGCAAAGACTTATTAGAACCATCAGAGAAGCACAGTTTCAATAAAGTATTTTCGCCCATTTTTGATAAATAACGACCAATCCTTGCTACATCTTCGTCTTTCTCTTCTTCAAAAGTCTTAAACAGATGTAACATTCCAACCGTTTCTCCATTTTGTTTTCTATCCCAAACCTTATCAATATTTTCTAACAAGTAAGATTTCAATTGCTTAGAATCCTCTTTGTCTAAAACAGTTGAGATTAAAACTGAAGCAACTTCAGTCAACGTCGTCTTTTCATCAATATAAGCAAACGGATCCAGAACTCCAATATTTCTATCTTCCTTCGCATTCAGCGTTACAAAGTGAATAGATTTAATATACTCCTGAACTTCCTCATGAATATTTTGTTGCTCATAATCCTTCAAAATCTTCATATACTGTTTTCTCACTTCAGTTTTAGGATCAATATAAACCGACTTGACTTTCAAGAAACTATTCAATGTAAATAACAATTTTGTAAGAAACGATTTCCCATTTCCAGTCTCTCCAGTAATAGCAACATGAGGATTATTTGTAATCTTATCCTTAATCCCCATTTTATTCGCCTGAAGCAAATTTGAAAAGACTAGACGATTACTTGCTTGTAAGGCTGCCATAAAGTCACCGCCCCAACTCGCAGTTTCATTGTCTATTCGAGCAATAGGAAAACCAACCCTGTTTCCCACCTCTTTTGTGACAAAAAACATATTCTGACAGAAGCCTTCTAAAGAAGTATACTGCACATAGCTTTCACGCTTTTTATCCAACAATTCTGTGAAGCGACCTTTGTAGAAAAAATACAATCTATCCGCATAGCCTCTTGCAAGAGAACCTCCTAAGTTAGCTATGAGCTTACTTAAAATATCATATCTTTCCTCAATCTCATCTTCATCATCGCCAGTTACAACCAAGAAATGGAGAAAATCAACCATTTTTTCTTTACTTTCAACCTTTTCTTGATAATCAACCAACATTTCATGAGCTTCTAGCACTTCTAAACGTTGAATATCGCCATCTTCCTCAATTTCAGCAACCACATTCTCCAAATTTTTACGTTTATTTCTCGCTTTCTTTTTAGGAGAAGAAACACCCTTATCTGCCGAGAACGCAACTTTATAGATACTCTCTACAGGAAAATCTAGGAACTGCAATTCTTCTTGTAGATGAATCGAAGACACATTTTGAGGATAGTCCACAATTGGAAAACAAGCGACAAAATTATCATCATCTTTATTCTCCAATCGCAATACTTTGTGATTCTCAAAATAGATATTTGTATCATCGATATTATCGATACAATTCTTAATTGCATCTACTTCTGTTTCCTTGTCATAAAATTGACCTCGTAAAAATTGTAAACGAGCTAAAAACTCCAACTCCGTTTTTTCAACTTCACGAACCCTTAATTGATGCAAGGAACGTTTTAAAGTATTTTTTTTCAGCTGCCAATCCTCAAACCAATTAAGCGGAGGTAATTCACCCAGTCCAAGCAACTTCAACGTTTCTTTTTTGTAGAAAGACATGCTGTCTTTTAAAGTTGAAACTAGGTCTGGACTGATATTGTTTGACTTCAATGGAACAGAAATATAATGCTTGTACTCAAACAAAAACTCAATCTCATCTTCAATCTTTTCTTGAAGACTATCCATTATCAAATTTGCTAAAGGCGCTGTACCACTATCTTGGTCAATATCTTGGCGCAAGAGTTCAAATCGCTCATACAAATCTATTGGAATAGGAATCGTATGCAGTTCAAAATCACCATAAGCCGATATTTTACTAAAAGCTGAAAAAGCGGTTTGTTTAAACCGCTCACGTCCCCTCTTGTCTATCGTAACTAAAACCTCACTAGGAACTTCAAAAACTGCAAAAACACCACCATTTTTACGTAGTATCAAACTGTCCGCAAAGTCCCAATAATTACTCGTAATTTCCACGATATATCCTTTCTATTTTTACATATCGTTTACCTTTATTTATATAATACTTTTTACCGTATCTCCCATAATGCCAAAAATAAAAAATGTAATCACGAAGATAAATCACTATCGTTTTACCATCAATTTTATTATTAGTCAGAATTTTCCCCAATCGCCAGCCTAAAGCAGAACCAATAACTAAGCACCAACCCCACTCAAGAAAACCTACTGACATCAAGAGAAAAAAGAAAATCGGAGTAAAAAAGATAAAATATAACAAAGTTGACATCTCAACCGCAAAAGGCAAACTAAAATTATCCGATAACTCTTTTACAAATATAGGCTGGTCAAAACCACGCTTATACGAAAATAATTGTTTCTCTTCTTTTTCCATAGCTTACTTGAAAACTTCTAAAAGTTTATTAAATAAAGTCGCAGGAGCTTTCAATACGGTTTCTGGACTTAACAAGAACCATAAAATTAAAGCACCGGTCAAAATGGATACCAAAATCCCCCAAGTCTTTCCTTCCCTCCAAGCTCGAATCGCTTTAATAAATACAAACAATCCAATCAAAGGAACACCCAACTTATCAACTAAATACTGAAAAAAACTCATTTATCTCATTCTCCTTAATTTTCTTTTTTATCCTTCTTCGCATAATCAAATGGAATCTGATGCTCCATTTTATCTACAAAATAACTATCTTTATCTTTCCTTAACTCGAAAGAAAAATTCTCACTATGACTTGTACCCAAAACATCAAAGGTAACTTGCACATAAGCTAGTGTCTTATCACTACCTTTTACAAAATAGGTATAGTCAATACTTTTAACAGTTGCTCCACCAATTGTTTTGATATTTTTTGAGATCAAGTCAAGATTTGATTGACTGCTTGTATAATTCTTGAAAAACAATTCAATAAAAGCAACCAAATCTTTTCTGTCATTTTCACTCAGACCATCATTTGCCGTCAAAATCAGTTGTTTTTCTTTGTCAATCTCCTGACTCTTAAAATCCGTAACAGGAGCAAACCAAGGCAAACCATCAACATAATAGCGACCGTCCTTTTCAACGTATGGGATTGAAAACTCAATTGATACACGTTGAACCTTGTTATCAACCTTTGTATCATAAGTCACCGCATAAACTGCAACTCCATCTTTCGCCATCAGCAAACGACCACTCACAATAGACATATCTTGTTTTGATTGCCCTTGGTTTTTGACACTAGGCGGTGTTCCATAGAATTCATTCAAACGCTTTGCGTTTTCTTCACTATCCTTCTCACCTGCCTTGTAAGTGAAATAATAGCTTACGTAGCTATCCAAAAATTGCTCCAGTCGTCTATCAATTTCCTTATTATCTACTTTAGCAATCTGATTCTTTTCAAATTCCTTCACTTTAGATATATTCTTAATTGATAAAACTCCAGTAGCACCCATAAAAACTACAAAACCAATCAATAAAGAGCCAAAAACTAAATTCGCACCCTTTTGATTGATTTTCTTAGGAGTATATACTTTCTTATCAGAAAGTTTCTTTAACCTTTCTTGATTTTTTTCTCTTTTTTTAAATCCTCTTATCATTTCAAATAGATTACCTCAATTTTCTTCCTTCCTTTTTTTAAAATTAAAGAACAACCTTTCTATAAAATCCCTGGGGAGTATTTAAAATTTCTCCTTGATCCACAAATCCCTGAAAAGCTATTACCCAACTTCCAGTCTCACAGAAATAATTGACAACAGATTGATAATCTAATTCTTTTGTTACTTCAAAGAAAGTTTGCACTTCATCTTTAGAACAAAATCTATAATATGTAGTCGCAATTTGAGTTACAGGTACATAACGCTGTAATTGAAATTTCACAATGTATTCATCACCATCATACAATTCCAATACCGCTTTCTTCAGCAAGTAAACTTCATCCAACGAGATGATTTTATCAACTTCCCAATCCGTAATACCACATACAAAGAAATTACCTTTATCAATCCCTCTTTCATTCATTCTTTCAAGAACTTGATCTTGACTGTATTTCATAATATCCAGTTCACAAAGAAATTCAAAATTTCCTTCTCTTAAAACCCTGATATTCACTATCATCTTGATACAAAGTAACCTTCACTCCTTCCTTAATCAACCTTCTACTTGTCTATTTAACTGTTCCAAATCAGCAACACTAAACAGACCGTAACCAATAAATGCTGAACCCTCATAATCAACAATTTCAATAGTTTCATCATAAGAGCCAGTCAAACCAATTTGAGATAACTTTCCAAAATATAAAGGCAAGCTAAACCAAGCCTGCCTTCCATTCTTTGGATTCTTAATCAATACTTTTGAAGCCATATTCAGTACCAGCCATTTTCTATTGCAAAAAGTACCAGCTATCGCCTTCGTGACCGAGAAACACATAGGAATCTCCTAAACGACTAGCAATTTCTTCTTCATGTTCTTCTACATACGCAGACAAACGATCTTCATTGACTAACTGCTCATATTCTCCATGATTCAAAATCTTAGCACACTCAATCAATGCTTCCTCAGTATCAACTTCTGTAAACGAATTGATATACACATTGTCAGGATTGTTACCATCAAACTGTCCAAACTCTACACCGTCAAAGTGTTCATCTAAGCGTTCAATAATCTTTGCAGGTTCATCAAGCAACTTTTTTCCAAAATTGTAATGCTCACACACATCAGAAAACTTATCATAGACGACTTTAATACTCATTTTTTCTCCTTCCAAATAAAAAAGGAAGCCAAACTTGACTTCCTTCACCATTTTAACTAAATTGAAGCACTACGCTCCAAATTGCTTCCAATCGCAAAAGCACGATTTGCAACTTTATTGTATGCCTTATTCATATCATAATAACTCGCCAAATCGTTTTTAATACACTGAATTACTTGATAAGATAAAGTCAACTCTTCTTCATTCTTAAGAAGCCCATTCAACTCCCCTGCAAGTGACCAAGATTGCGAAAAATCTTTTTCCTTCAATTTTTTAGCAAGTTCATTTGACAATTCAATAACTTGCTTATCTTTTCCTTGTAACGCCATTTTCTATACCTCATTTTTTTCTCTATATTTTTTTCCATTACCCAGCAACTAAGTAGGCGAACGTTTCTTAACTTTCATTTGTCTCTCCCAAATAACCAATCTAACGAAACATCAAGTAAATCAGCTAACTTAACAATACTTTCAAAACTAGGTTCTGTTTTACCATTTTCCCAATGACTATATGACTTTTGACTAATTCCTAATATATCAGCTAACTCTTGTTGTTTTAGCCCCCTAGTCTTCCTAACCTCTCTTAATCTTTTACCAAATATTTTCATTTTAAATTCTTTATAAGTCTTTTTTTCACATCCATCTTTCTAAAAGATATTTTTTAAACCAACAATAATGCTACAAATAATATAAAATATAAATCCTGCAATAATTAAACCACTAATGAAATCTATCTCTTTAGCTTTTACATCTTCCAGTATTTTTTTTAGTTAATAAACTAGGAATAGATTTTTTCTTTTTATTCAAAAATTAACCCTCCTATAAAAAACAATATAAATAATAGAATCGAGATTTTTACATTCCCTATCAAGACATAAAAAAACAAAGATAACGCCAATCCTAAAATAGAGTTTAAAATCACATATCCTACAATTTTAACAACCGTCTTTACTATTCTTATCATGTTTTAACCCTTACATTTCTTTAAAATTCATCGCAAGTCATCAATAGTCATCGTAGCGCCTTTTTTTCTTCTTCATCTAATTTACAAAAACAATAACTACAAATAGTTCTATCAAAGTTCATCCAATGACAACAGCCAAAAATTTCATCGATACAAGGTTTCTCAAAGGTGCAACCACATACATCACAAACCCCACCTTTTGATTTTACTGACATTTTTAAAACCACCTCTCTAAATGAAATCGTTCAATCAACTTTAAACATTCTTCTTCCATATCTTCTTTACTCCTTCTTAGCAACCCAAACCACAATAATTTTCTTTTTACATCAACCTCATTCGCTAAATACCTTTCATATTCTGCATTCAAACGTTTCAGTTCATCCCAATCACATTTTCTCTTTGTTTGGTTGTACTTTTGTGATTGAAACTCGATATAAGCTTGATAATCTCTAGCAACCTTACTATCAATTACTCCATCATAAAAATTTCTCTCAGGAATCAAATAGACAATCTTTTCAATATCTTTATATTCAATCATGAAATCCCTCCCAACTGACTTTGAAGAAATTCTAGTTCTTTTCGTTGCCGTGGAGTAATTTCTCCTGAACTCATTATTTTTTTCATGTTCTCTTGCATGAACAATCGATCAATTTCAGAGACATACACCAACGAATTAGAAACCCTTTCAACAAGCCATCGTATCGTTCTTTCTACAGAATAAGGCTCAGGACTGACCGAAAGTCTGATTGCTTCGTCATTTCCAAAAAGACTTTGCCACTTACTATCATACATTCTAAAACCATGCTCATCAGTGCCATCATAAATCTGAATAGCTCCTTGAAATATCGACCTCGTCAATTCAGCAATCTCAGCACCTTCTAAAACTTCTGTAATAAATGACCTTGCCTTGCCTTGTGAAAATCGAACCTCATACCGATTCCATATCCCAAACAACCTTACGCTATCTGATACGCTTATCCCTTCTTTCTTTGCTATCTCATATCTTTTTTCATAAAAATTAAAATACATTTCAGATTGACGACTACCAAGATAAATTGACAAACCTTGCCTATTTTCTACTTCTAAGGGATTCTCAAAATCAAATCCACCTCCACCAACAAATGAAAAATTTCTTAGATATGGCGAAACAATTTCTTGATTATAATATCTAGTTACTAGAGATGATAAATCAAAGTTATCTTTTGAATCTTCCTGAACCATTTCATCAACTGCAATATCTATCCTAGTAACACTAAAATCATTTCCATAACGCTTCTGAATTTTTTCTATAAAATCAATCCAAGTTATATTTTCATTTTCAAGATAGACTTCTAACTGTCTGCAGCCTTGACCGCTTAATTGAACCGTAATTCTGTTTTTATCTTCTCCATTCTCACTGTACGAAGAATTAAATCCCAAAAACCAAATATCCCCATACCGATACAACAGCTCATATTTCATAAATGAAGTTGTTTCAGGTTTAGGCATTATATCAAATCCAAAAAATTCTTTCGCAACAAAATAAACATCAATTTCATTATGAAGTGTAAACCTGAAATAATCCACCATATATCTTGTAAGACTAGCATCACATCTTTTCAAACTAAATTTATTTTTTATTTCTAAAAAATCTGTTTTTTTCAAAGTTCTGTACCCATTCTCGTAAGCCTTTAAAGTTGAAACAGGAATACCAGTCTTTATCGATAGTTCTTTTCTTGTCATTTTTTGTTCTTTTCTAAACTCTTTTAACTCTCTTCCGTCCATCTCTCCTATAAAACTCCTTATTTCACTAAAAGGGATACAAGAAATTGCAAAAAAGACACACCTTGAAGCTACGTGGCTGTAAGTGCGAAGTGCATTTTGTAACTCTTGTTACCCACCTATTAGAATAGGTGGGTTAATTAGTTGAATAGAGCTTACTAGTGACCGCTAGTGACCGCAGGCGCTCGTCGCTTCGCTTCCTCGCTTCTGCTACTAGCTACTAGTAAGCTCTATTCAACCAACTCTTATCTAAACAAAAAAAGAGGAGAATAGTTCTCCTCAATCAATATTCTTCAAAAGGATAGTCTTCTAGTATTTCAGTCCATTTCTGAGTACTAGTTTTCTTCAACTCAAACAAATCTTTGACCAAGGCCATCTGTCTTTTATCTAAATACAAAAAACCATCTTCTCGACTAACAGTTATGACATCTTTTTCTTCCAATTTATTCAATAAATTTTGAACAGATGAAAAACTAACACCAATAGTCCTTGAGAAGTCACTCGCCTTCACAAGATCACCAAGATTGTTTTCTCCCTTCTGTCGTTTACTAGCCATCAACTCCTGAACCAATTCAGGACTAGCCTTTTTAACTTCTCCTTTTTGCAATTCCTCTTGTGCTTCCATTTCAGCTTGAAGATTTTCTTTTTCTTCTTCTGATAATTCAGCTTTCGGATTTTCCAAAGGATTAAAAGGATTTTCTCGTCGTTCAATCTTCTCATATTCATCAGTAAAGGAGAACCCCTTTTCTAACAAAGGAGAATAAAATTCTCTTGCGACTTCTCCATATACGCTAGCATACCCACGACCATAAACACGCTTACCGCCCAGGTACTTAACGTACTTAAATTCCTTATTCCTATTGACTTCTCCGAAAGCCAAATCATATCCAACCTCGTCCAAACGACCAACAGAAATTCGAAAATTGATATTCGCTTGTAGTTTTGAGCCTAAATCTTCTCTTGAAGGTTTCTGCATAGCTATTGTCGCAAAGCAACCAGCTTGCCTTCCAAGTAGTAAGAATTGACCCATAGCATTATCCAAGCGCTGTCTAGTTTGAAAATCAAGCATAGCACACAAAGCATTGTATTCATCACAGACTAGAAAATAAGGTTCAAGACCATACTCATAGAACTTCTTCAAATCCTTGTCGCCATTTTCTTCACGTTTTTGTCGCATATAAGCATAGCGAGCAAACATAATTTGAACAGCCCTTTCAATCATAGAAACAATATCTTCTACTTGATAAGAAATACGACCTTCAAAGGCTTTCTGTTCTGCCATAGTAACAAAGTCAGCTTGTTTTGGATCGCAAATATCTACTACTCCAACTTTAGCCATAGCACGAATCAATGTCCTTAGTAATACCGTTTTACCACCACCAGTACCACCACAAACAAGTAAATGAGGGTCATCAATAGGATTCCAATACAGATTTTTCATCAATTGAATACCCTTATCAGAATACTCCACATCAGTTACCTTGATTCGATTCAAAAAAGCAGAATAGGCTAATTTGTAAGTTTTAAACTTTATATCGTCCTGAACTTCCATAAAGTCCATAAAGAACGTTGTTTCAAGTTCACTACCAATCTTCTTAAACTTATCCTGAAACTTATTTCCAGCCATTTTAAAAGCAATTTCCAAATCATAACGATTTTGCTTCATGTAAACAACAGGAAAAACAACTTTATCTCTAGTTCCTGAATCTGTCTTAACCTTTTTAGTATAGGTATATCCATTTTCCCGCAAAAAGAAAGCTAACCTAGATTCCCTTTCCCTCTTTTGAAAATAGAATATTCGCTCCTGCGACAACCAAGTCAAATAAATACTTACACCAATTATCAGAATCAACATAACTACTGAAACGACAATAGAGAAAATATCTACATTCTTAATTTTCTCGAAATTTGAATAGACAAAAAAAGCTAGTATAGGACTAAACAACAAAAAGAAAAAAGAAAAAATATAGTACCTCAATTTTTCCATAAAGGGAAATATTCTAACCCCTCTATAAGCCGGAAATAAACTCATATCTTTTCTCCTTTAGAAATTATCCCTTGTGTTCCTGATGCTGTTCTTGCTTCTGATTTTGTTTAGGTTGACCACCTACTTTTTTAAGTTTGTCAACTACAAAAACAAAGCGATGCTTGTTAGGTTCAACTTGATTACGATCTGCCTTGCGCATACCATGATAAGCAATGAGTAAAGTATCAAAATCAATGGCTTCCTGATAGCCAAGATTCAAAGCATCAATTTCTTCTGCTGACTGTTCAGTTACCTTCAAAAATACAGTATCTTCTTGTCCTTCTGAATAGACAAGAACTTCAACTCCATCATAATCACCCTCACCAGTTTCAAGATCAACATTCACAAATTGAGCACCTTCATTTTTAACAAATTTACATGCTCCCAACACTTCTTTTGGATTCAGCAACAAATCGTTCAAGATACGATATTTTTTCGAAAAAATTTCTACACGATTCCCAAGTTCAAGTCCATTTTTAGCCATTATTTATTACCCCCTACACGTTTAAGTCCTTTAGCCAATACATTCGTCGAAGCAGAGAAATTTACTCCTTCAACATAATCTTCCATAAAGATAGGATCAATCGCTTCAACTTCTTCATTCGGTTTGTAAACGGTCATATCCTTTGGAGTAATAATAGAAAACATACCATGTTTTGCATTCATTACAATATGACGTGTCCCATCAAATGGCTTGCCCTCAATAATCGCTGGGGCTTTTTCAGAACGAACATAATTTGCTTTCCCGATTGCTTCAGGATTAAACTTAAATTTTTCAATTTTCATTTTTTAATTTTCCTTTTCTATTTACATTTTTTTCAAAAAATAAAAAGGTGGTAGTTCCTGTTACTCTACCACCTTCTACAGCGCACTAATCTATTTTATTCTACTTCTTTCTTACGTTTCAAGCCAAACAAACCAAGCATTGACAAGATACCAACACCAACAAATCCAAAAGCGCTAGAAGCCTCTCCTGTATTTGGAAGCGATGGTTGCGGTTGTGGTTGTGGTTTACGTGGCTCTTCTGGAGCTGGTTGCTCAGGCGTATATGTTACAACCTTAGCATTCATTTCCTGACCATTGACAACATTTACAAATGTATTCTCAACATCTCCACTTGCAATACGCTCAACTTCAACAAAGAAATTGGCACTAAACGTACCACGTACTCCAAGAGAGTTCAAGTACTCTTTGTCAATAGAATAAACCCACTTACCGTCTTGTTCATTCCATGTCACTTTAACAATCTTCTTGATAAAGTCAGAATTTGTATCTTGATTGAATTCAAAAGTGAACGCATAAGAGGTTCCTTTGGCGATCTTGTCGCCAGCTTTGATTACTTTGCCATCCTTCAGGATGACATCATAAGCCAAGGTAAGGTCTTTTTCAGCAACATATTCTGTACCACGAATAACTCCTGACCAATTTCCTGTATATCTATCATGTTTCAGATCAAGCATATCAATTCCATCATACTGATAGAGTGTATCGTGCTTGCCAGGAACGGTCACACCATTCAAAAGATAACGAATATACTCACCAATTTGAATTTCTTGACCATCACGAATCTTAGAATCATCTTTTTGATCCAAAGCATGTTTTTCAGGCTTCACATCAGGAACTGAGACAGTTACGAGATTAGACTTATGATCAATTCCAAAATCGATCTGATGGAAATCATTTTGAACCTTTTGACCTTCTTTTACCAACAATTTAGCAAACAAATCAAAAGTTATATTGTTTCCTTTGGAAACATAGTTCTTATAGTAAGCAGCGTTGTCTTTCGGTACCCACATATAGAACTCGCCTTTAGGATTCAAGTCCAATTCTTTCAGGATTTTATTGACAACATCTGTTCTTCCTTTGTCAGACAAAACGTGATACATGTCAAAAAGCTGTTTTGCATCTTTGCCTTCATCATCAGTTGCCTTAATTTTGGCATTATCCACGGTATAGGCACCGTCTTGCACATCGTCTACAATCGCAAAACGTTTCGCGATTGACTTAGGTGACGCAGTAAATTTTGAATAAGGAGCATAGTCAGTCTTCAACCTAAACTTCACATTCTTGTCAAATGTTGTTGCTCCATCAATATCATTGCCATGTGTATCTTCAAGAGTTTTTGTTGGATTTACAGATGGTTTGTAGCGCAAGTTAGCATAGCGTACATGGACTGTACGAGATTTTACTTTGCCTGGCTCAGAAAGATATTCAGGATCAGGAATTGTATCCTTTTCATGTTTTTCAAGAGTAGGCTTGATTGGTGGCGTTGGAGGAATAATCGGTTTAGCAATAGAAGCATTACGACCCCATAATTGAAAAGCATAATCACTCATGAATAACTCTTCATCACTCATTGGATCCTTTCCTTCAGCTTTTCGACGTTCATCAGAAGCCTTACGAACCGCATCCCATTCAGCTTGAGAGCGTGTTGCAAGAGACTTGTTTCCAGTCGAATAAAACAAGTGCATACGCTCACCATATCCAGCAGACAAAATCGAACCAACAGGAACATCAGCTTCATCACTTACATTCTTATAATAATGATCACTTGCCTTCCAACGATTCAAACCAGAAGGATCATCATATCCCATTGGAACATCCCAACGATGTTCACCTTTATAAACAGTCTTACCATCACGGTTGGATTCAACAACATCAGATCCACTTGGATTCTTCACAATTCCTGTAGTACCATCTTCATACTCCCAGCGCAATTCTTGACCAAAGTCAATATCACTAAATGCGGAAACCATCGCCAACTTAATTTTCTTACCTGTACCTTCTTCAAAATATTCAATATCAGTATCAACCGCCTGCATATTGAACACATTGAAATCAAATGCATTAGTTGTTGATTTCTTGTTGTGAGAAACTAACAGACGAGAGTAAACAGATTCTACCCCCATTTTTTGCCATTCTGGAACAACTGATTTAAAGGTAAATTTAGCTGAGATTTTTTTACCTGTATCGGTTTCACCGATATTATGAAGAGTGAATGAATCTCCGACTCTTGGTTTGTTGATGAACTTTCCTTCAGTATCTTTCCAAGAGTAATCTTCAAGAAGATCGTCACGACTAGCTGTAATTTTGGTATCAGGTCGATAACCTAGATAATCATTAGCAAGTTGAAGATTCGGCACTCCATCAAAAACAGCTGTAAAATTTTTATAATATTTCATACTTCCACGACCAGCTTCATTGTACTCACCATACATTTTCAAACCAGTTGCAGAACCAGCCAGTCCCAATTTTTCCAAATCAGATTTTGCTTGTTTGAATTCCTTTTCTTTTTCAAGATATTTTCCATATTCTTGATCGTATTTCTTCTGAGCGTCATTGTTACGCTTATCAATCTGATCATTCTTTTCTTTTAGCTCTTTTTTAGCCTTCTCATAATTCTGACGAATTTTTTCGTTTTCATCCTGAACATGCTTCTTCTCACGCTCATTATCTGCTACGTCTTTCTTGTAACCAGCAATTTCAGTAGAAACCGTATTGGCTTGATTCGCATAATCCTTTTCTACACTAGCTTGTTTCTTCGCAAGTTCATCTTGCCCCTGAGCAACACCTACATCCACAGGAGAATCCTGTTTTACTTCTAAGCCTGCTTTCTTAGCTTCAGAAACAGCCTTATCAACAGTTGAATGATCTACTACAACATCAACGGTAGTATTCTTCTTGGCAGTTTCGTCCTGCTTTGATGCTTCTTGTTTAGGTGCTTCCTGAACAGTTTTTGGCACATTTTGATTTGCACTCAACTCGTCCGCAGAAACACTACCTGATGAAAAAGCCATGGCAAGAGCAGCCATACCCAAAATCACTCCACAAGCACCATAGTGCTTCACTTTACGAATTGAACCAAACGCTTTAGTTTCTTGTGTTTTAAACATACTTTCTTTTCTCCTTTTTTAAAAAAACATTTTTTCTCATTATTTTTGAACTCAGTTCTCTTCTCATGAAGGAGAACGAGATCTCTTAAAAATCATTTCAACCATTTCAATTTCCTTTCCAAAATAAAAAAGCCAGTTTTAAACTGACTTTTTTATCTATATCAAACCCATTTTCCTGAATAGTCAACACGATATTTACCTTGAACAATTTCATTACGAGCATAAGAGCCATCAGATTTCAAATAATACCAACCACCCCAATAACTATCATAAATCCACTCATTCACAGCCATAGCTCCACTAGATTTGAGATAATAGCTACCCTGCCAAGCATTGCTTACCATATAACCACCACTCTTGAAATAGTACCATACACCATCAATCTTCAACCATTGATGATTAACATAAGCACCACCTTCTTTTAAATAAAACCATGACTGATAATAATTATCATAAATCCACTCTTTATCTGCCATCTTACCATTAGACTTCAGATAATAGCTTCCTTGCCAACTATCACGAACATAAATTCCATTTGATTTCAAATAATACCATGCCTTATAAGAATTATCATAAATCCATTCAGATTCAGCCATTCTACCATCAGACTTCAAATAATATGAACCTTGCCATGTATTAGTCAAACGTTTTCCAGCATCATAAAAATACCATGAACCATTCTCTTTTAACCAGCCATTCTTACTAACAGTAGAACTTCCCTGTTTCGATGACGAAGCATTAGTTTTTGGTTTATCTTGTTTTTGTGTCGATTGAGAAGGTTTCATAGTAACAGAGTTCTTCTTATCCTGTTTCTCTTTTCTTATTCTCTCCTTTTCTTTTTCTTCCTCTTCCTTTAACTTATCAATTTCTTTAGAAATCTTTTCATACTCTTTATAAGAAACTTGTAATTTTTCCAGCTTACTTTTTTCAGATTCCAACTCTTTTTCTTTCTTTTCAAGAGTTAATTTTCTGTTGCTTTCTGTAGTATTCGCAGGAGTTTTTGTACTAAAATTCTTCTTAGTTGATTTTGAAAGTTGACCATCAGAAACTGTAATAAAACTCATTTCTGTACCATCTTTCAATAAATTCATTGAAAATCCAAAATATTCAGCCTTACTAGGTTCACCCCAATTTAAACCCGAAATAGAATTAGCATGAAGGAATTCATCACCATCGTACAAAAATCTTAAAATTGCATCATAGATAGCACGTTTTAATTCTGCTTTAGTAGATTGTTTTGAAACTGAAAAAGAACCTGCACTATTCTCATAGTATTGATACCCATTCTCTTTTTCTTCTTGTTCCTTACCAGACGTCGGCAAACCATACTCTCTAGCTACTTCATTAATTCCCTTCACATAGTGCCAATCCCAAACTCCTCTATTAGCTTCCTTCACCTTAGCAGAAAGTTTACTGGCAAAATCAATGGACGATTGAGCAAGAGTTACTTCTGGAGTTCCCATTTGCCTTCTTACTTGATTAATCATATCAAGAACAAAGTAATTCAACTCAATCACTACATCTTTTGGAAGTTTATCTACATCATAAAATTCTACTTCATCAGAAGCAACAGTTACAAAGTTATTCTTCTGCAATACTAACTTTGCACTTTCAGATTTTAATATTTTCTCAGCTCGTTCTCGTTCAGCTTCACTCTTATTCAAATTAAAATGATCTTTCAAAGCCTTAGCATACTCTGAACTTACCTTAATCGTATTCTTTTCACTGTATGGCACTTTCAAGGCTTCAACTTGTTTCTTCAAACTATCAACATTATTCTCAGCTTCAACAAGTGAATACCAACGACCATCAGCTAAATAACCAGTAACACCGTTCTTCTTAGCAAGTTCACTTCTTTGACTATCCAATTCTTTAATCTTAGACTGTCTTGCAGAATCAGCATGAACAACACTACAACTAAACGCAAGCAAAGTTGCAGTTGAAATCAACGCAAACGACCTTTTGAAATTCATTATAAAATCCCCTTTTAAATCATTTTTGAACCACAATTTTCACATCTATATTTATTCCAGCAATTCTTAACATCTATACCATCATACATATCACTATTATCTTTATCACTTCCATCAATATTAACTCTAAAATATGAAAAACCTGACATCTTTTGCTTCATAACAGCTACAGTTCCACCACACTTTTTACAAGGATAAAATTCCATACAACCACTCCTCCTTAATATTCAATAATCACTCCATCTTCTCTAAAACGATGATACGTTTTTTCAATTTTCGATTCAATCTTACTACAATAGCTACGAGTAATTTGACCGACAGCATACAAACGATTATACAAATCTTCACAACATCTTTTTGAAGAGACATAAACATCCGCACCATTTTTCACATGGGCATAGATTTTTAAATTCCAACAAAATCGTCTATAAATTCTATTGTACTCTCCCAAAATCCATTCTTCAGAATACGTCTTTACATCCCTTTCTCCTTTCAAAAGAACATCTTTAATTTTACTCACCTCTCTCTAACCAATCTTTTCAATTAACTCACGTAGAAATTGTTTTACTTCAGATTTTCGTGCATACTTCGTTCTATCATTTTCTATAAAACGAATCATTTCTTCATACGACTTACCCTCAGTCATCATAACCATCAATCCATGAGAAAACTGATGATGACAACCTAAATTATCTAAATCTTTAGTTGACACAACATCATCTCGATCAACACTAAAACTTTCTTCAACATTGATTAAATCATCAACTTTGCAGTTATAAAGGTAAGCTAACTTATACAGCTTATCAAGACTAGGTTCACGTTCTCCACTTTCATATCGAGCATACGCTTTCGGTTGGATCTCTAAATACTTCGCTAAGTCCTCTTTCGACTTATTATACATTTCACGATACAAACGAAGTCCCATTGATACATTCAACATAAATCCTTTTCCTTTCTACTTCAATGTGATAATCGAAAAGAAAACCACAAACAATACAAATACAAACAAAATTACTGGATAAATAAATATCCAGTAAATCAAAAATAGCAACAAAATAAGCATAGACAATAGCATTCCAACCCTTACTAAGTAGATCCAAATATCCATCTTTCCTCTTTTCTATTCTCTACTCATATTGTTAGTTTACATAAAAGAATATTTCTTATATTCCCTTGTGAAAACTAACAATACTTTCAATCTTTATCAGGACAAAACCCGTTTTATAAAAATTTAGTTATTGTTAATTTTTCGCAAAATAAAAAGGCTTATTTTCAAAGCCTCTTTACATTTTTTTCAATAGAATATAGCAATATAAAATGTATGCTCTTATCTTCGCATACTTTCAGCTTCTCAGCCTACTACCTTCGCCAAGGTCACAAATTTAAGGATAACTCAATATCCCCTCTTTCTTACCCAAAGGCATTAGCAAGATTTTACTCTCACATACCGACCATACAACACATAGACCTCACTATCTCACTCTAGCTACCTTCTAAGAAGTATCATTGACTGTACCACAGCCATCAGTTCCCTTTTCTTATCTACTAAGGCGAAAGGACGAAACACCCACGCTCTGACAAACTTGACATTTTCCTAAAATTCACGTATAATTAAATTGCTAAATTTTTATATGCGTGTTTAGTCAATGCTTATCGTTGTCTGACACGTTTTTTGTTAAATTTTCAAAGTTCACTTAACTTTTATTTTGAATCAAAAATCTTACTACTTAAATTTACAAGTTCTACTTTCTTGAAACAACATTCAATACTGAAAATTAAAATTTGTCTTTTAAGTTGTATTCAGGATTTTTAAATTCCTATAAAATGTTATTATTAAATAAAAGTAAATCCCTTTTATTTATCTTCAAAAGCGTTATATCACTTTCGATATATCTATTATATATCGTTTCTGATATATTGTCAACACTTTTTTTGAAAAAATTTATTTTTTTTTACTTAGAAAGGATCCCTTATGTTTTCTGAACGACTAAAAGAACTAAGAAAAAATATGGGCTACACTCAAAAAGAAATCGCTGAACACATAGGAACTAGTCAACCCTCTTATCAAAATTGGGAAAAAGGTTCACGTAAACCTTCCAGAGAAACCATACAAAAACTAGCCGATTTTTTCAACGTTTCCACTGATTATCTACTAGGCCAAACGGATATTCCAAATTCAACTTTAGAAGCAGACATTGACACAGCTATTGATAACTCAGTTGCCTACGATGGTACACCTATCACAGATAATGACAGAGAAATCATTAAGAATTTTCTAAAAGACTACTTCTCTAATAAAAAATAAGTATGAATCTAAATAAAGTTATAAAAGAGATTGAACAATTAAATTGCCAAGTTATCACTCTTAACAACTTATCAAGCAAAGGTAGATATATCCTTGCAAACAACAAACACTTCATCTTCTTACGTTCTGACACAACAGAAATTGAGAAAATAAACATACTTCTACACGAAAAACATCATCTAATCAATGACGACTGCAACAACTCACTTTCACAGATAGACACCTATAAAAATCATATAGAAAATGATAGTGAAAAGGCAAGAATTCTAGACTTTATGAGTTTAGTCAACAATGAATATCCTATAGATGATAGTTTCAACTTTCAAAACTATCTTGTAAATGCTGATATTCCTGCAAAATACGAAAACTACGTCAAAGAAATAGCTACACAATTTTATAATGAGAACAAAAAAAATAACATTATCTAAGATAGTGTTATTTTTTCTATTTCCGAATATTTTTCAAATACCTGGTTGCGCATTTTGACCTAAAAAGCGAATTAAATATCCAGGAATATTTGATTTTCCTTCGCTTTTTACTCTAAAATCACAGTCCCCCAAAGTTCATCATTACAAGAAACAAATAATTCATTATCTGTCCTAGCCAGAGAGAAAAATCCGCCTTTTCCTTTTTTACACAACATAAATTTAACAAAGTAGACTTCTAAATCCCCTTCATATTCTTTCTTAATTATCAGATTTTCATCAAAATCCATCTTATCTAACTGATCAGGATACTCTTTCAAAAAGTCCTTTACAAAATAATTAAACTTTGAAACCATATTTTTTGGAAGTCTATCTTGATAACTTATTTCTTTAATTTCCATATTCTATCTCCTTAAGCATCAATAACTATTCCTTAAAATCAAACTTGCAATTTTTTCTCTAGCGCTTGCGCCAGCACTTCTGAATAGTTAATCTTTTCTCGATCAGCAAGACGGACTAGCCATTCAGGAACAGTCACATTTTTCCTAATCGCCTTATTACTTCTCACAAAAGGCGCAGGATCGACTTGAATCATTGATACAAAACCATCTGAAACTTCAATCTTTAAAATATCACTTGGAATAGGCAGCTCTATCCCTTCATCGATATAAGAAGCTAAAACATTTTCAAGCATTTCACGAGCATTTTTCATTGCTTCCTCAATATTTTTTCCTTCTGTACCACCACCAAATTCTGGGAATTCTACCCAATATCCTGTTTCTTCTTTATGAAAAATAGCTGGATACGTTTTTAACATTCTACTACCTCCAACATTCTACTACCTCTGATGTAAAAAGACTTAGGAAAGTAAAAATTACAATCCTAAATCTTTGAGAATCTTTCTTTCTAATCCTCTTCCTAAATCTTCATTTCCATGAACTGGAATTGTGACAAGATAAGAAAAACCCTCTTTCTTAAAATGATGATGACTTCCCCTTTGACGAACTTCAACCCATCCATT
>ERZ773049.405-NODE-405-length-27037-cov-4.631606_pt1 | contig 27037 bp, 22 predicted proteins | sample MGYA00580633_ERZ773049 | MGnify/ENA primary metagenome ERZ773049 (study PRJEB29015, sample SAMEA2737991) | human oral metagenome | biome: human oral; feature: human-associated habitat; material: dental | place: China | collected 2066 ...
CCTGCCACAAGGCATTCGGGGAACGAAGCAGGCACACCGATTGGCTGCACAACGGTGATGTGTGCAGGCTGCTTAATATCAGCAAGCGCACCTTGCAGCACTACCGTGATACGGGTGTGTTGCCCTTTGCCCAAATCGGGCATAAGTGCTACTACAAGCGTGAGGACGTGGAACAGTTGCTCCAAACAAAAACGGAGAAAGCTGAAACGGGAAAACAGACAAACCTAAGAATAACAAATAAGGGAAGAGAACTATGGAACAGGTAAGAGACTTAAATATGGAGGCTGACGATATGCAGGTGGTGCTGTCCGCTATCAGCGGAGTAAGCAAGAGAATTAAGGAAGTGGCACAGACACACAAGCCGCTATTTGGCGATGAGCACTTCCTTACAGGTAAGGAAGTATGCGAGAGGCTGTATATCAGCCCTCGCACCTTGCAGGACTATCGGGACAGGAGGATTATTCCTTACACACAGTTTGCAGGGAAGATACTTTATAAGGAGTCGGATTTGGAAAAAATGTTGGAGGAGAATTATAAGAGGTAACGAAACCTCTGCAAAAGTCCGTAAAAAGAAGAATAAAGTGAATATAACTTACTGATAATCAATCATAGTTTTTCTTCTAAAAATAGTTTTGCAGAGGTCTCGGTAACAGGTATATTGCAAGTAGCTATTCAGCGACAAAGGACATAAAACAATATTAATAATCAAATAGTTACTTGTAATTACTAGACATTTCAATCCGTATATCTTCAGTAGAAAATCCAACAAAACCACTTTTCGATATCAACTTTTGCCTGATACGATATTTTGGAGATAGTACTCAAATTAGATTATAATCCTCTACATATTGTATGGCCTCAGTAATATTGCTAACTCCAAGTTTTTTGAATATGTTTGTTCTGTGAGTCTTGATTGTAGTTATCGAAACAGAGAGATACTCTGCGATGTTCGCTATGCTTTTACCATTTGCACTTTGCCCAATAATAACTTTTTCCATATTAGTTAAATGTGAATTATTAGTTCGCACCCATTCGTTGTTTATCATTTCAAGATGATAGTCAACTTCGGATAGTTTGATAAGCGCATTTCCTATTTGTCTCTTAGTCGAATACGTTAACATGCACAATCCAAGTATAACATCCTTGTTAGCATCAAATAAACAAGGAGTTAACGACACATGTATCATTTCTATACATATAGAGACACTTATCGATAAATCAAAATGTAAGACAGAAGATTCTACATGAGTGTTGGGCTTTTTCAGTAATGCAAAATACGATTTAAGAACATTTCTTATATAGCGTAATTGTCTTTCGTCAAGCACGTCTTCAAAGTTTCTCGTTTTCTGATTTCCATTTTGTTGTAATTTTGATAAAATGGATGGTGAAACATATGGGAAAGTACAACGTCTGAAATCAATCAAAACAATTTTCCCATATCCAAGCTTATCGGAGGCTTGTGCACTTTTTACATAAGGGGAAATATCATCTACGACTTGGTACTCGACATTCGTCGTGTCGTCTATCTCCATTAGTCCTTTGATTATATCTTTTACCATCATATTTGTTCTTTTATATCGTACAAAAGTATGATTTTTATCGTATTCTCGCAAGAAAACTTTAAAATTATTTGTAAAAGCCTATATGTTTGCGTAAATTTGTCACCACAAAAATGCAATGCCCGAAGCAGTAAGAAGGCACATAAATCTTAAAAAAATGAACGAAAATTTCAATTCAGAGAAAGAACTTGGCTTTGAAGAGCTCGAGGATCGTTTGGAAATGGCACAGGTGGCTGCTGCAGAATCCTCTCGTTGTTTCATTGGCTCAGGTTCTGCAAGCAAGATGTTGTAGTGATCTTGACGCAAGTATTTGAGGGCATCCTTTTTGTGATGCCCTCCTCTGTTTTAATAGTCCTACGATGCATATGAAAGATTATAACCTATCTACCGACGGTGCAAATTATATTGTAACGGTTGCTCATAAGGCGTATCGTATCAATGAACCATTTTACCAAGTCTTGTGTTATACAAAGGCAGGATGGTCACTGGAATATGCAATAAATAAGGTGTCAACAGATAAGAACATAGATGTAGAGGTTCTAACGAGCAAGTTCAACGTATTTACAAACACAATTAAGAGCAAAAGTAAAGGAGAGGGATACATACATTTTAAGCAGGTTATATTTAAAGGTCATCTCACTAACTTAATTTCTGCACAACTTGCATGGCTATTTTCTACTCCAACACTTATTGTGTTGTTTTTAACTTGCTCGATGCTGAATCTTTTTTATTTTATAGATAATGGCAATACTATAAAATATCAGGTGCAGCATAATATACTTTTTGATATTGTAGTATTCATTTTTTATCTGCTATCTCTTGTCATTCATGAATTTGGGCATGCTGCTGGTACGAAAGCTGTTGGACAAAGGGCTAAAGAAATAGGATTTGGCTTTTACTTAATCTTCCCTGTGTTTTATACAGACGTTACTTCTGTGTGGAACTTAAGGAAGAGGGATCGGATAATAGTAAATATCGGAGGGGTTTATTTTCAACTGATTGTAAACTCTATCGCTATTATCTATGTGCTCGTTTTCCCTCATTCAATAGCATCTGAATGCATGCGTAGTTTGATTTTCTCCAACTTTCTGGTAATTGTGATTTCCATGACCCCCTTTTTTAGGAATGATGGGTATTGGATTTTGTCGGACTATTGGGGTATTCCCAATCTCTTAAAAAAATCGGACGAATGTCTGGTTAAAGTGTTTAGAAACATAAAACGTGAAGAAAAGGAACAACGTAGGCTTGTTTTGTTTGGCATCAGCAATAATGTTTTCAGACTTTATGTTTTAGTTCAGTTAACGATCAACGTATGCGTGCTTGCACCAAAAGTGGTGGGAAGCTCTTCTGTGTCCAAACAAGTAGGAAATATTATTATAATAACCATTTCGTTGGTTGGAATATTTTGGATTGTATCTATATATCGAAAATTATTTACTTATGCTCGACATAGAAAAAATAATTAATCAGTTTGCTGGGGAAACTATTGATATTAGAAATCCTCAGAGAGAAAATATGTTACGTTTCCAGCGCAACATTGAATACGTGTTGGGATTAAATGTAGAACCGAAAGACTTCAACAAATACCGAGGATATTTAGCATTAAATCATTGTTGCGAGAAACAATCGCAGATATATAAAAAAATGACAGTAAAGCGATGTGCCAGCCACACTTCTCCATGTATTTACGCAGCGTTACATTTGGGATGTTATGAGGAAGTTGTCACCTATCTATTAAAAGACGGTGAAAAAGTTTGCATCCCTGTGACAAACCGTGTGTATAAAGAAAAGACTACCAGTTATTATGATGGTCTCAGTATTCGTGGAATTAATCCGTCGAATCTCATTTTCGTCGATATTGAATCAAGCCTTGGATTCTGGAAACTGATGCATTATGCCAAAGAAGGCTATAGCCTGTTGTGTTATATCGATGGAAATTCTGGAATAGGAGGGATGAACAGAAATGATACTAAGTTAGAGAGAATTCAATTCTTTAACATACAACTTCATGTTAGAAAGGGAATTGAATATCTTGCAAGATTATTGGGGCGAGAAGTCGTTCCGATTTACTCGTTCATTGAAGAATACGAGCACAAACCCTGGATTGCAGTCATGCCCCCAGTCAAAGCAAAAAAAGATGAGTCCATTACCAAATGTATATGGGATGTATTTCACAATGCCATTTGGCAGAATTTCTTGCAATGGGAGACCTGGCTTTATATTGATGCCTTTTTCGATGTAGATTCTGTCGCTACTGATTCAGTCAAAGGATATGTGTTTAATACCCATCGATATAGTCCTGTTGTCAAGTCTGGCAGTTACTATTTATATGACAAGGCTACAAACCAATTAGTCAAAGTTTCTGATAAACTTTTTGGACTGCTTTGCAGTATAGAGAATCGGCAAGTAAGCAATTTGCAGCAATTGGAAAAGATTATCCCAAAGGCAAGTTTGCTTAAAGATTTAACTGAAAAGAATATTCTGATTTACAGATGAAACTGTTCACTTCAAAGGCTATTGTTGTATCTTCTACTGGCAGCACATCCATTGCCGCTAGTACTATTACGGGTAGAAGGTACACGATGGAATCGCATGTCAAACAAGTATTGGATTTCTGCAAGACGGGCAGAAGTAGGCAAGAAGTTGTGAACTTCCTAAAACCTCAAATGTCTGGGGCTGATATAAATGTGCTAATAGAAGCGTTGATAAGAAGCAATGTTTTGGTAGAGGATTTCAGAGATGCATTCAAAGGTACCCGCCCTTCACACCCAGCCCTTTGGGGGTGCGGTTCGTCTAAAACTGCATCAACTCGGATTGCAATTGTTGGAGCACCTTTTGGAAATGGAAATACCGAAGACGTTAGGTGCAAGGATTTTCCCCAGCACTTTAGAAATTGTGCTTTAAGGCTCTTATCGTATAAAAGCCTCCTAAGTCAATTGGAGTATCTAAACAAAGACTTGGTTGGGCAGTCTTTTGACATTGACAATTTCAAAGCATTAATTAAATCTGCAGCTATCGCTGACCTTGGAGATACAATATATTATTGCGGTGAGGAGCCGAAAGCTTTTTACGAGCGTTTGCATAAAATTGCAATAGAACTATTTCGTGATAATGTAATACCGATTTGTATTGGAGGTGATCATTCGGTGTCGTATGCAATTATTGAAGCTCTAGATAGTATGGGGAAACCTTTCGTGGTGCTTCAGTTTGACGCCCACGCAGACATGAATGATGGTATAGTCATGCAACTATATGAAGAGGCTTCTGAGAAGATTTTGAACCATGCCAATGTCATGAGACGAGTATTAGAGCTTGGCAATGTGGCGCAGGTTTTTCAAATTGGTGTTCGTGAACCATTTGTATGTAATTCCGACAAGACCATAAGGATTAGTGTCGATGAAATCAAAAGACATTCATATCAGGAAAAAATAGAGGCTGCAAATATGCCAGTCTATATAACCTTTGACATTGACTTCTTTGATCCTACATTGGCACCTGGGACAGCTAATATTCTTCCCAACGGCGGTGATTATGATAGCACGTTTACTTTTTTAGCAGATGTGCTTGGTCGCGCTCAGATTTTAGGGATTGATGTAGTTGAAGCAAATCCTGCCATTGACATACGGAACAAGACTTCTGTCTTGGTAAATAATTTACTGATGCAATTAATTAGTTTAATCAGATGGTGAAAATACTAACTATTATTTTGGCTGCTTCATGGTCGATGGCCATCGTGGCGCAAGAGAAGGTGACAGGGCATGTGTATGACCCGTCACACAAGGCGATAGTAGGGGCTACAGTTGTGATGCTCAGCAGTCCCGATTCCACTTACATCTGTGGCGAGGTGAGCGATGCCCAAGGCCGTTTCATCATGGAGCGACCACAGGGCGACTGGATGATTGCTGTGTCGTGTCTAGGCTATGAGACTTCCATCGTCAAGCCTAGCGGTGGCGACTCGGTGACCATCATGCTCCATGAGGTACAGCATCAGTTGGATGAGGTGAAGGTTAAGGGTTCGCGCCCTGTGTCGCAGCTGACCCGTGACGGCTTTCGCTACGACATCCGCGGCACGGTTCTCGCGCACGCTGGAAATATCGAGGATGTGTTGGCTGCGATGCCACTCATGAGAAAGACGGAAAACGGGTACGATGTGATGGGCAGAGGACAGGCCGTGTTCTTTGTTGACGGCCACCGCATATACAATTTATCGGAGCTCGACCATATCTCGTCTGACGCCATCAAGAGTTTGGAGGTGGTTACAAATCCTGGTCCTGAATGCGATGCCTCTATCAAGGCGGTGGTTCGGGTGACAACTTATACCAATGTTGATCAAGGGCTGAGCGTTGATGCCCGCTCGACATGGTACCAAAACCGCAACACTAGCGCGATAGAGCAGGTGAACTTGCGCTACAGCGCGCGGCGGTGGACAGTGTACGACAACTTTGAATATCGGTCGGACAACTACCTGAAATGGAAAGATCTCACCCAAACAGTCCACGTCGATACACTATGGAACGAAGTCAGCAATGAGCAGGAACACCGTAAGCAAAATCGCTTGGCTAATACGGCGGGGCTAGATTATCATATTGCAGGGCAGTCGTATGTCGGCGGACGCTACATGTTGACCCTCGACACGCGCAACTGCATGGATTTGAGTTCTGTCAACAGAATCTCTGCAGACAGCCAACCATATGATCTACTGCACACCGACGGACAGGAACGTGGCCACAGAAACCCGAGCCACTTGTTTAACATCTATTATTCTGGAACCGTCGGTAATTTTAAAATCAATACAGACCTCGATTACCTCCACAGTACGACTGAAACAGACAATGTATATGACGAGGCAAGCCAGGCATACCGCAGCCGCTCGTTCTCGGCTGTCAGCCATGTTATCAATAAACTGCTGTCGCTGCGTGCTTCTGTTGGACACAAACTATGGCGTGGCGACGCAACAGTGGGGGTAGAGTATGTCAACACTCGGCGCAACGACGACTATACCAGTACCCTTGACGATATGCCCACATCGCAGAGCCTTCTGAGGGAAACGCAGCGCGCGGCTTTTGCCGATTACTCCGTGCTGACCAGTGTGGGACTCTTCGGTCTCGGTATTCGTGCAGAGCATTCACAGTTCACCTTCCATCCCGGCAATGGCGAGGCCGATGTAAGCCAGTCTGTCACCAAGGTCTATCCTAACCTCTCGTGGGGCATCCGCATCGGACAATTACAGGCTCAATTGCTTTACTCCACAGAAGTCAACCGTCCCACATATCGCCAATTAAGCAAGAACGTGCTCTACGGTAGCCGCTACACTTGGCAGATGGGCAACCCGCTACTGCGACCAGAGTACGTACATGAATTGACGCTGCAAGGCGTGTGGCGGATAGTTCAGTTCCAGTTTGGTTATTCTGACACACGTAACGCAATCATCAACTGGGGCACGCAGGCTGTTGAACATCGTGCAGTGTCGATAATGTCTTACCGCAACCTGCCGTCGGTAAAGGAGATGCGGTTGGCTGTGGTGGTCTCAAAGGGATTCGGGGCGTGGACGCCCCAACTTACAACGGTGATGAACAAGCAGTTTCTTCACTTGACAACAGGTACAGGGCTGTACAACTTGAGCAGTCCCATCTGGATTGTCAAACTGTCCAACAACTTCCAGATAGGCCGCACACTGTCACTCTTCCTCTCTGCCGACTATCAGAGTCCGGGCGACTACCGCAATGTGCATCTCAGTCGCAACATGTGGTCGGTTAACTTCAACGCCGTCAAGACACTGTACCACGACCGTCTGAGCGTGCAGCTCAAAGTCAACGATATCTTCAACAGCAAAAAGGACGGCAATGAAATCTACAACGACCAGATGGTGATGCATCTGCTAAACCGATACGACTTCAGAGCAGTCTCTGTAACCCTGCGGTACAAGCTGAACAGCAAGGACTACAAATCCCACAGCCACAGCGATGCTGACCAAGAAATCAGGCGGTTGTAAAGGGCTGAACTTTCGGAAATAACCTTTTCACCACATCCCATCCTTTCTCGGCCAAGGATCTGTCGCCTTTGCTGCACCATCCACACTGTCCGTTGAGGATTTTCTCGTTGTCTGAACATGATTCAAAAATCGTGTTCAGACAACGAGATGCTCGTAATCGTGCAAATTTACATAGAAGTTGTCTTGACTTTATCTGTTGGCGGAACTAGTTTAGCGTGTACTTAATTAATTCCGCCAACGAGTTTATTATGCTAAGTATCTACTTTTCGACAATTTTGCCGTCATCCCTAATTATATAATTCCTAATTTTCTGCGGAGAACCCGATGATGTAGTCTTAACCTTAACAGAAAAGTTCTTATCAATTTTGAAGGATGTGACCTCCTCCAACTCAGGGCCGCCTGGTTCATACCAAATGCCTTCAACATAGAGGTCTGATATAATGGTGTTATTCTTTATAGTTAGCAAGTAAAATCGATAGTCAAAATCCCCGCAGTCCATTGGTACTAAGATCAAAGACACGTCTCCTTTATTGGGTAAAGGTAGGTATCTTAGTTTGTTTCCTCCATCACAAATAAACGCTGAAGCACCTTTCAACAACTTACTTTCTATCAGATTGTATTTCACAGTCTTTATATCAATACGTTTATCGTATGGCAAGGTTTCTTTGCTTTTCACCAAGTGGCTCTTATTGGTTAATGATATGAATTGCCGGTTAATACGTTCTTCTACACAAGAAGGCTTTGCCGCTTGTTTTGAATAAGTTGGCCTTTGCTCTGGGACAAATGCTTTCTTTGAAGTAGCTTTACATGCGCATAGGGCCAAGAAAGATAAAATAATAACACATCTCATATCTAAATTTGCTTGGTGGAATTAAATAGATTAACGCGATTAAGAGGCTTTACATATCGCTGGTTTTTAGTAACTTGGTGGTGTTTAGGTCGTTAAGTTCAAACCAAGATATGCACAACCTTTACACAAAATTCGTCAAAAACATTGAGATGTACAAGCAATTCTCTGAAAACTTGTCAACGAATATGCCTACATTCCTCGCTGTGGCTCGGTTATATTCTCGCTTTTTGGGGTCGTTTAGGCAGGTTTGATGTGCTTGGTTTCTCAGTCGTGCTTGGGTCTTTAAGCACTTCAAGCCTTTAATGTGGCTAAGTGTTCCAAAGCTGTTGGATAATTTTGCCCACCTAAAAATCCTAAAAATGCGGTGCGTTGTAGCTGCCTTAACCTTGTATGTCCCTATAAATGCTAGCCTTTCAAGCCCAAATGTCGAAGACGGTAACACCTTGGAAATTCTCTTTTAACATAATTCTTCTTTCGCAATTAGCACATTTTGTGGAGAAAAGTGGGGGAAGATGGGGAAAAATGATTAACTTTGGCGGTAGTTTCCATCTAATAGAAAAGAATGCGGTTCTTGGGTAACACAGAAGCAAAGACAGATGCGAAGGGAAGGGTGTTCTTGCCCGTCGCTTTCCGCAAGGTGCTGCAAGCATCTGGCGAAGAAAGTCTTGTGCTTTGCAAAGACCTGCACCAGCCTTGTTTGGTGCTTTACCCAGAAAGCGTTTGGAACGAACAGATGGATGCGCTACGCAACCGACTGTCGCGTTGGAACGCCGCGCACCAGCAACTTTTCAGGCAATTCGTGTCTGATGTGGAACTGGTTACACTCGATGGAAACGGGCGTTTCCTCATCCCGAAACGTTATATGGCGATGGCCCAGATAAGCCAAAGCATTCGTTTCTTGGGCATGGGCGACACCATTGAGATTTGGAGCGAGGCCAATACGCAACAGCCTTTCGTGGCTGCCCACGACTTCGGGCCAGCCATCGAGGAGATAATGGCATTGCCGGAAGGAGAAAACCAATGAACAACGACAACATCGTTACAGCCCAAGGATATCATGTGCCGGTGCTCCTTGCCGAGAGCGTAGACGCATTGAACATCGTTGAAGGCGGCGTTTATGTAGACGTAACCTTTGGCGGAGGCGGACATACGCGCCATATTCTTTCGAAAATGGACAGTACGGCGCGCCTTTTCAGTTTCGACCAAGATGCGGATGCCGAAGAAAACACGCGCCGCAAATCTCCCGACGGGCAACAACCACTGGCCGACGACAAGCGGTTTACCTTTGTGCGGAGTAATTTTAGATACCTAGACAACTGGATGCGCTACTACGGCGTAGACCATGTTGACGGCATATTGGCCGACTTGGGCGTGTCGTCGCACCATTTCGACGACCAAGAACGGGGTTTCTCCTTCCGTTTCGATGCCCCGCTCGACATGCGAATGAACAAGAACGCCACCTTAACCGCCGCGCAGGTGCTGAACACCTACGACGAGGAGAGGTTGGCCGATGTGTTTTTCCTTTATGGAGAGATACGCCAATCGCGCCGCATGGCATCGGCCATTGTAAAGGCACGCGCCAAAGCCGCCGTGCAAACCACACAGCAGTTTGCGGCCATTGTGGAGCCTTTCTTTAAGCGCGAACGCGAAAAAAAGGAGATGGCCAAGCTTTTTCAAGCCCTGCGCATTGAGGTGAACAACGAAATGAACGCCCTCAAAGAGATGCTGCAAGCCGCCGCACAATGGCTGAGAAAAGGTGGGCGACTGAGCGTAATAACCTACCACAGCCTGGAAGACCGCATGGTGAAAAACTTTATGAAGACGGGAAATGTGGAAGGGAAACTATCTCAAGACTTCTTCGGGCGGGCGCAAACGCCATTCGCGTTGGTGAACAATAAGGTGATTGTGCCCACAGACGACGAACAACTGCGTAACCCGCGGAGCCGAAGTGCAAAACTTAGAATTGCAGAAAAGAGATGAAAGACAAAGACATGAACACGGGCGAACCTGACCTTCGGTTTACAGTGGAACAGCCGAACGAGGGACCAGACCCTGTGGAGACATTGAAGAACATAGCCAAGCGAGAGAACGAGGCCGCAAAGAAAGCGGTCGCGAAAGGAGAGAAACGCCCAAACGAAGACAAAACGGGCGGGCGCGAGCGCACAAACGAGGATGAGGCCGAAACAAAAGACACCGCAACCGATGAGCTGCCCACGCTGAAAGAGGCCATTATGGAACAAGCCACCGAGAGCGATGCGCCATTGACATCGAACCTCACCTTCATGAAAATCATTGGTGGCGACATCCTCAACACGTCAACCATACGCAAGCAGATATGGTTGTTGCTGCTTATCACGGCTTTCATCTTTGTGTACATCGCCAACAGGTACAGCTGCCAACAGTATCTCATCGAGATAGACCAGCTGACGAAAGAGTTGCAAGACGCCAAGTACAAGTCGCTGTCGAGCAATAGCCAAATAACCGAGAAGAGTAGGGAGAGCCATGTGCTGAGGTTGCTGCGCGAAAGCAACGACACGACATTGCACATGCCCGACCAACCACCATATATCATAAACGTTCCCGAAGAATGAGCAAGTTCGAGTCGAAGAAAATCATGCCGCGCTACACCTTCATCACCATCTTGATGACGATGGTGGCCATTGCGGTGATTGGCAAGACGCTTTATATCATGATGGCTAAGCGCGACTATTGGATGGCCGTGGCCGACCGCCAGAAGAAAGACAGCGTGAGCGTTAAGCCCATGCGCGGGAACATATTGAGCTGCGACGAGCAACTGATGGCCTCGTCGTTGCCCGAATATAAGCTGTATATGGACTTCAATGCCCTGCGCGAGGCCAAGAACGACTCGCTGTGGGAGGTGAAACTCGACTCCATTTGTCAGGGCCTGCACACCATTTTCCCCGAAAAAACGGCCGCAAGTTTCAGGCGACACTTGGAAGAAGGGCGCAACAAGCAAAGTAGGCATTGGCTGTTGTGGGACAAACGTGTGGACTATAACACCTATACCGAGGTGCGCATGCTGCCCGTATTCAGCATGTCGAAATACAAGAGCGGTTTCCATACCGAAGAGTTCAATGCGCGCCAACGCCCGTACGGTTCGTTGGCGGGGCGCACCGTGGGCGACATGTATGGCGCAAAAGACACGGCGCGCTTTGGTTTGGAACTGTCTTACGACTCAATCCTGCGCGGGTCTAACGGCATTATCCATCGCCGTAAGGTGCTCAACAGGTTCCTCGACATCATGGACACGCCTCCAATTGATGGCGCCGACATCGTTACCACCATCGACGTGGGCATGCAAGACTTGGCCGAACGCTCGCTTCTCGAAGAGATGAAGGAGATTAGCGCAAGGGTGGGCGTGGTGATTGTGATGGAGGTTGCTACGGGCGACGTGAAGGCCATCGTTAACATGGAACGCTGTCAGGACGGCGAATACCGCGAATTGAAAAACCATGCGGTGAGCGATTTGCTGGAACCAGGCTCGGTGTTTAAGGTGGCCAGCATCATGACGGCCATAGACGACGGCGTGGTAGACACCGCATATCAAGTGAATACGGGTGGCGGAACGTGGCCCATGTATGGCCGAGAGATGCGCGACCACAACTGGCGGCGCGGTGGATATGGCGTGCTGTCGGTGTCGCGTTCGCTCGAAGTGAGTTCCAACATCGGTGTGAGCCGCGTAATCGACCAATTTTATCACAACAATCCCGAGCGGTTTGTGCGCGGCATTTATCGCCTGGGGCTTGGGTTAGACTTTCAAATACCCCTCGTAGGCTCGTCGCCTGCAAAGATACGCATGCCCAAGAAAGCCCCCAACGGGCAATGGGTGAATTGGAGCAACACGGCCTTGCCGTGGATGAGCATCGGCTACGAAACGCAGGTGCCACCCATCTCGATGCTGGCCTTCTATAACGCCATAGCCAATGGCGGCAAGCTGATGCGCCCTCGCTTTGTTAAAAAGGTGGTGAAGGGCGGCGTTACCATCATGGACTTCCCCCCAGAGCCGATGAAAGGCTACGAACAGATATGCAAACCCCGCACGATAAAGCTGATACAAGATGTGTTGCGCAAGGTGGTGAGCCAAGGGTTGGCCAAGAAAGCCGGCTCGAACCTCTTTCAGGTGGCGGGCAAAACAGGCACGGCGCAAATGTCTAAGGGCGCGGCAGGCTATAAAAGCGGTAGTGTAGACTATCTGTTGAGCTTTGCCGGCTACTTCCCTGCCGAGGCTCCGCGATACAGTTGCATCGTCTGCATACAGAAAACGGGCATCCCCGCATCGGGTGGACTGATGTGCGGCCCTGTTTTTAGGAACATAGCCGAGGGCATCATGGCCAAAGACATCAAGCTGGATGCCCGCGATGCCCGCGACAGCTCGTCGATACTCTATCCCGAAGTGAAGTCGGGCAATGTTCTGGCGGCCGACTATGTGCTGTCGCACCTTGGCGTAAAGACCTTTGTAGACTGGAAAGCGGGCGATGCCAACACGAAAGCCATTTGGGGGCAGGCCGCTATCGAGGGCGGAAAAGCCGTGTCGCTGAAAAGAACAAGGCAGTTTGTGCGTTCGCAAATGCCCAATGTGCATGGCATGGGTGCACGCGATGCCGTGTATCTGGTGGAAAGTCGAGGCGTGAAAGTAAGGCTTGTAGGGCGCGGCAAGGTAGTTAAGCAAAGCATAGAACCAGGTACGCCGCTTAAAATGGGCATGAAGTGCGAACTGGTTTTGGAAGGATAAGCAATATATACGGCCACGGCGAGGGGCGCGAGGCATGCGATGTGCGCACCCCTTTCGTTGGCGAAACAAAACAATAACGACAATGACACTTAGTAGTATTCTAAAAAACGTGAAGCCCCTAAGCGTGGTGGGCAACGCCGAAGTGCAGATAACCGGTGTGGACATCGACTCGCGAAAGGTTGGGCCGGGCCACCTCTTCGTGGCCATTAAGGGCACGCAGGTAGACGGACACGCGTTTATCGACAAGGCTGTGGCACAAGGTGCGGTGGCCGTGTTGTGCGAAACGATGCCTGCCGAGCTGCCCCAAGGCGTTACGTTTGTGCAGGTTGAGAGCACCGAAGACGCCGTTGGCCCCGTGGCAACGCTGTTCTACGGCGAGCCTTCGAAGAAGTTGAAACTGGTGGGCGTAACGGGAACGAACGGCAAAACCACCATCGCCACCTTATTATACGATATGTTCAGGAAGTTCGGGCATCGTTGCGGACTGCTCTCCACGGTGTGCAACTACATCGAAGACGAGGCCGTACCCGCCGATCACACCACGCCCGACCCCATTGCGCTCAACGCCTTGCTGCACCAGATGGTGGAGGCGGGGTGCGAATATGTGTTTATGGAGTGCAGTTCGCATGCCATTGCACAAAAGCGCATTGGCGGATTGACCTTCGCCGGCGGCGTGTTCTCGAACCTGACACGCGACCATCTGGACTATCACAAAACCTTCGAGAACTATCGTAATGCCAAGAAGGCCTTCTTCGACATGTTGCCCAAGCAGGCGTTTGCCCTTACCAATGCCGACGACAAGAACGGAATGGTGATGGTTCAGAACACGCGCGCCACGGTGAAGACCTATTCTACGCGTAGCATGGCCGACTTCAAGGCGAAGATATTGGAGTGCCACTTCGAGGGGATGTATCTCGAAATAAACGGTGCTGAGGTTGGTGTGCAGTTCATTGGCAAGTTCAACGTTAGCAATCTGTTGGCAGTTTTCGGCACGGCAGTGCTGTTGGGCAAGCGTCCCGAAGACATTTTGCTGGTGATGAGCACCCTGCACAGCGTTAACGGCAGGCTTCAACCGCTGCGTTCGCCCGAAGGTTACACGGTTATTGTTGACTATGCCCACACGCCCGATGCCTTGGAGAATGTGTTGAATGCCATTCACGAGGTGCTGAACGGCAAGGGAAAGGTTATCACCGTGTGTGGAGCAGGCGGCAATCGCGACAAGGGAAAGCGCCCGTTGATGGCTGTCGAGGCCGTGAAACAGAGCGACCGCGTGATCATAACTAGCGACAACCCTCGCTTTGAAGACCCACAGGCCATAATCAACGACATGCTTGCGGGGCTTAACGCACAACAAATGAAGAAGGTTGTTTCTATCGTAGACCGCCGCGAGGCTATCCGCACGGCGTGTATGATGGCGCAAAAAGGCGATGTGGTGCTTGTTGCAGGCAAGGGACACGAGGACTATCAGGAAATAGAAGGCGTTAAACACCACTTCGATGATAAGGAGGTGGTGAAGGAGAACTTTAAAAAAAAGCCTCACCCCCAACCCCTCTCCAAGGGGAGAGGGGCGTAAAATGCCTTGCAAACTAGAAGTAAAAATGAGCTATCCTAATAAGGCAAACGGCTTAACTTCTTAAATATCTTGCTCATCAAAAGCGAGAAGAGGACCAGCTACACGAGCATACGGCTTAACTCCTTAACTTCTTAAATGCCTTGCAAATTAGAAGCGAAAAGATGACCAGTTACACGAGGCATACGGCTTAACTCCTTAACTCCCTAACTCCTGACATAACTTCTCATAAACTTACAATCTCATAAACTCAAAACATGTTATATTATCTCTTCCGTTTCTTAGAACAGTTTGGCATATCGGGAGCCCACATTTGGGGATACATCTCGTTCAGGGCGCTGTTGGCCATGATATTGTCGTTAGTTATATCGGCATGGTTCGGCGAGAAGTTCATCAAGTTCCTCAAACGAAAGCAAATAACCGAGGTGCAACGCGACGCCAGCATCGACCCCTTCGGCGTTAAGAAGATTGGCGTACCCAGCATGGGCGGCATCATCATCATCGTTGCCATACTCGTTCCCGTGCTGTTGCTGGGAAGGTTGCGCAACATTTACCTCATATTGATGGTTATAACCACCGTGTGGTTGGGCTTTTTGGGCGGCATGGACGACTTTATTAAGATATTCCGCCACAACAAAGAGGGGCTGAAAGGTAAGTATAAGATTGTGGGACAGGTGGGTATCGGACTTATCGTCGGCCTTGTTCTGTGGTCTTCGCCCGACGTGAAGATGAACGAGAACCTTGCTTTACAGCGCAAAAACAATACCGAGGTGGTGGTGAAACACCGCAGCGAGGCGCGCAAGTCGCTTAAAACCACTATCCCCTTTGTTAAGGGGCACAACCTAGACTACTCGCGTGTGATGTCGTTTATGGGCAAGTATAAAACCGCGGCAGGATGGGTTCTCTTCGTGATTATGACCATTTTCGTGGTGACGGCCGTGAGCAACGGAGCCAATCTCAACGACGGCATGGACGGCATGTGTGCAGGCAACAGTGCCATTATCGGCGTGGTATTGGGTATTTTGGCCTACGTCAGTTCGCACTTAGAGTTCGCCGCCTACCTCAACATCATGTACATACCAGGTTCGCAAGAGCTAGTGGTGTTCTTCTGTGCCTTCATTGGCGCGCTCATTGGTTTCCTTTGGTACAACGCTTACCCGGCGCAAGTGTTCATGGGTGATACGGGTTCGCTTACCATTGGCGGCATTATCGCCGTGGGAGCCATCATCATTCACAAAGAACTGCTGCTGCCCATACTCTGCGGCATCTTCTTCGTTGAGAGCTTGAGCGTGATGTTGCAGGTGTATTATTTCAAGATGGGCAAACGGCGGGGCGTAAAGCAGCGCATATTTAAGCGCACACCCATACACGATAACTTCCGTACGCAAGACGAACAGCTAGACCCCGACTGCCGTTACGTGCTGAAAAAGCCCAAGGGAGCGGTACACGAGTCGAAGATTACCATCCGCTTTTGGATTATAACCATCATCTTGGCGGCTCTAACCATCATCACCCTTAAAATAAGGTAGGCTAGGGGTAGGGCCTCTCCCTATATATATAATAAGGTGTCGACCCATTCGGCTAACGGCAACGAGCCGACACCGCAACGACAAACAACAAAGGAAATGAAGCAGAAATGGACAGAATAGTGATATTAGGAGCGGCCGAAAGTGGCGTGGGAGCGGCTGTGTTGGCCAAACAAAAGGGCTTGGATGTGTTTGTCTCGGACATGGGAACCATCAAAGACAAGTACAAGCAGATGCTCGACAGCCACGGCATTGATTGGGAAGAAGGGCAACACACCGAGGCGAAAATACTTAACGCCACGGAGATAGTGAAGAGTCCCGGCATCCCAAGCGAGGTGCCTATGGTGCAGAAAGCCATAGGTAAGGGCATCGGCATTATCAGCGAGATAGAGTTTGCTGCCCGATACACCGATGCCAAAATGGTGTGCATCACGGGAAGTAACGGCAAAACCACCACCACCTCGCTCATCTATCACATCTTTAAGGCAGCGGGCTATAACGTAGGGCTAGGCGGAAACATTGGCCGTAGTTTGGCTTTGCAAGTGGCCGAAGGCGCACACGAGTGGTATGTCATCGAGTTGAGCAGCTTTCAACTCGAAAACATGTACCGCTTTAAGGCGCATATCGCCGTGTTGCTCAACATCACGCCCGACCATCTGGACCGTTATAACTATCGCATGCAGGGTTATATAGATGCTAAGATGCGCATATTGCAGAACCTTGGGCCGCAAGACTACTTTATTTACTGGGCCGACGACCCCGTGGTGAAGCCCGAATTGCAAAAGTATGACGTGTCTGCACGCATCTGTCCCTTTGCCGAAAATCGCGAAACGGGCGCAGCCGCATACGTTTCTGATGGACAGATAACGCTGCCTGCCCCGCTCGACTTCAACATGCCGCAAGCGCATTTAAGCTTGCCTGGCAAGCACAACCTCTATAATTCGTTGGCCGCGGCATTGGCCGCACGCGCCGCAGGCATTCCGCAAGACGTGGTTGAACAAGGTCTTAGCGATTTCCCTGGCGTGGAACACCGTATGGAACGCGTGGCCACCATGCACGGCGTAAACTACATCAACGACTCGAAAGCCACCAACGTAGATGCTTGCCGTTATGCCTTGGAGGCCATGACAGCCCCAACAATACTCATCATCGGCGGCAAAGACAAGGGCAACGACTACGAGCCCATCAAGGAGTTGGTGAAAGAAAAGTGCGCCGCATTGGTGTATCTTGGTGCCGACAACACCAAACTGCACCAGAACTTCGACCATCTGGGCTTACCCGTGGCCGACACTCACAGCATGAAAGAATGCGTAACGGCCTGCGCAGGCATGGCCAAGGCGGGTTATACCGTGCTGCTGAGTCCCTGTTGCGCTAGTTTCGACCTCTTTAAAAACATGGAAGACCGAGGCGAGCAGTTCAAGACATTGGTACGAAACCTCTAACTTCACAGGCAAATGGCACTTAACAAATCGTTAGGCAACTTCTTCAAGGGCGACAAGGTGATATGGATGATATTCTTCTTCCTATGCCTTATCAGTGCTGTAGAGGTGTTTTCGGCATCTTCTTCCCTTACGTATAAGGGCGGAAGTTACCTCGCGCCCATCATTAAGCACCTTGGAATTTTGTTCTTGGGCGTGGTCTTCATGGTGTTTACGGTGAACATTCCCTGCCGTTATTTCAAGGTGCTAACGCCTTTCTTGTTCCTCTTTTCGGTCTTAACGCTCATATGGGTGCTCTTTGGCGGACAGAGCACCAATGGTGCGCAGCGTTGGGTTAGTCTTTTGGGCATACAGTTTCAGCCCTCCGAGATTGGCAAGGGCACACTCGTGCTGATAGTGGCGCAGGTTCTTAGTATTGCCCAAACAGAGCATGGTGCCGACCGCAAGGCCATCGGCTGGATAGGCATAGCTTGCCTTTTTATCATTGGCCCCATCTTTTTTGAAAACCTCTCTACGGCCTTGCTCATCTGCCTAGTGGTCTACATGATGATGATTTTAGGGCGTGTGCCGGTGTCGCAGTTGGGCAAGATATTGGGCGTAGTGGTAATTCTTGTTGCCGCAGCCCTCTCATTCGTGTTGATTTTCGGCCATGCCAAGGCTACCGATGCGCCCGAACAAAGCCTAACCGAAAACGTAGAGCCGAAGAAAGAAGAGAAAGGATTCTTTGGCAGCATGTTCCATCGAGCCGACACTTGGAAGTCGCGCATCTACAAATTCATGAAGAACGAGGAAGTTCCGCCAGAGAAATTCGACCTTGACAAAGATGCCCAAGTGGGTCATGCCAACATAGCCATCGCCTCTTCCAACGTTATTGGGCAAGGTCCGGGCAACTCCGTGCAGCGCGATTTCCTTTCGCAAGCCTTCTCCGACTTCATTTATGCCGTGATAATCGAAGAGATGGGCATCATCGGCGCCGTTGTAGTGGCCATGCTTTACGTGTTCTTGCTTTTCCGAACAGGCAAGATTGCCAACCGTTGCGAAAACAATTTCCCTGCTTTCCTGGCTATGGGCTTAGCCCTTTTGCTGGTTACGCAGGCCTTGTTCAACATGTGCGTGGCCGTTGGTTTGGTGCCAGTTACGGGTCAGCCGCTGCCGCTTATCAGCAAGGGCGGCACCTCTACCATCATCAATTGCATTTTCATGGGCGCGATAATCAGCGTAAGCCGAACGGCAAAGAAAGCTGAAAAACAAATAAAAAGTGGTGTGGCAGAAAAAAAATGAGTACTTTTGCACTAAGAAACGAGTATCTTGTGCAGACCAACCAGTAACGGATGGGACTATGCCGGCTCGTCTAACGTGCAGAATAAGGGAGGGAAGACAACCAAGTGAAGACTCGACACGAGGGGGTGAACGAACGCGAAACCATACATTCTTGTGTTCCCCATACCAATACAAACAAGCAAAGAATGGAAAATAACTTGAAAATAATCATCAGCGGAGGCGGCACGGGAGGCCACATCTTCCCTGCCGTGGCCATTGCCAATGCCTTAAAAGCCAAACGGCCAGACGTGCAGATACTCTTTGTTGGCGCGTTGGGTCGTATGGAGATGCAGCGCGTTCCGGCCGCAGGCTACGAAATCAAGGGATTGCCCATCTGCGGTTTCAACCGAAAGAACCTCTTAAAGAACTTCGCCGTGCTGTTTAAGATTTGGAAAAGCCAGCGCATGGCCAAGCAAATCATAAAGCAATTTAAGCCAATGGCGGCAGTGGGCGTGGGCGGATATGCCAGCGGCCCCACGCTAAACCAATGCGCGGCAATGGGCATTCCCTGCCTGATACAAGAGCAAAACTCGTATGCCGGCGTAACAAACAAGTTGCTTTCCAAGAAGGCGCGCAAGATATGCGTGGCCTATGAGGGTATGGAACGATTCTTTCCCAAAGATAAAATCGTGCTTACGGGCAACCCCGTGCGCCAACAGCTGCTGGATAGTCAACTGACAAAGGCCGAGGCTTTAAGGGCATTCGGGCTCGAACCCACCAAGAAAACCATCCTCATCGTGGGCGGAAGTCTGGGTGCACGCACGCTAAACGAAAGCGTGATGGCACATCTCGACGAACTGCGGACCAGTGGTGTGCAGGTGATATGGCAAACAGGTAAGAACTATTTCGAGGGCATTAAGGCAGAACTGGCCGATAAGTCGCCGCTGCCGATGCTTAAACCCACCGATTTCATCGCCGACATGGGCACCGCCTACCGTGCAGCCGACTTGGTGATTAGTCGTGCCGGAGCAAGCAGCATCTCCGAATTCTGTCTTATCGGCAAACCCGTGATACTGGTTCCAAGCCCCAATGTGGCCGAAGACCACCAAACAAAGAACGCCATGGCGCTAGTGAACAGGCAGGCGGCACGCTTTGTTAGCGATGCCGAGGCCGTTCAAAAGCTTATCCCCCTGGCTTTACAAACCGTTAACGACGATCAAGCCCTGTCGCAGTTGAGCCATAACATCAAGCAGATGGCTTTGCGCAATTCGGCAGAAATCATAGCCGACGAAGTGATTGCCTTGGCACAAGAGCAAGCGGCCAAGACACGTTGACAAAAGGAAGGTGCAGCGCATGGCTGCCAAACTTACAACATCATTATGGACATAAAGAAAATTAAAGCAGTATATTTCGTAGGGGCGGGCGGCATCGGCATGAGTGCCATCGCCCGTTACTTCATCAAAAAAGGTTATGTTGTGGCTGGCTATGACAAAACTCGCACACAGCTTACAAACCAATTGGAGAAGGAGGGGATGCTCTTGCACTACGAAGAAAACGTAGACGAGATACCGCAGGCATGCAAGAAAGCGCAGTCGTGCCTGGTGGTGTACACGCCTGCCATACCCGACGACCACAAAGAACTGGTGTATTTTCGCCAAAATGGGTTCGAGATACAAAAGCGCGCGCAGGTGTTGGGCACGCTAACCCGCACCCTAAAAGGACTTTGTTTCGCCGGAACGCACGGCAAAACAACCACGTCGTGCATGTGCGCGCACATCATGCACCAAAGTCATCCCGACTGTAACGCCTTCCTTGGAGGCATATCCAAGAACTATGGCACCAATTATATATTGAGTCCCAAAAGCGAATACGTGGTTATCGAGGCCGACGAGTTCGACCGTTCCTTCCATTGGCTACGCCCGTGGATGAGCGTAATCACCTCTACCGACCCCGACCACCTCGACATCTACGGCACCAAAGCGGCCTATATGGAGAGTTTTCGCCATTACACCACCCTCATTCGCGAGGGCGGCGCACTCATCATTAAAAAAGGAGTGGAGCTGAAACCCGATGTGAAACCTGGGGTGAAGGTGTACGAATACGCACTTGATGCAGGCGATTTCCACGCAGAGAACGTGAAGATAGACAATGGCAACATTACGTTCGACTTTGTTTCGCCTATCGAAAACGTCAAGAATGTAACCTTGGGCCATCCCATACCCATCAACATCGAGAACGCCGTGGCCGCTATGGCTATGGCACAACTTAACGGATGCAATGCCGAAGAACTGCGTTACGGCATCAAAACCTACCATGGCGTAGACCGCCGGTTCGACTTTAAGATTAAAACGCCCCACTTGGTGTTCCTTAGCGACTATGCACACCATCCCAACGAGATACTGCAAAGCGCACAAAGTTTACGCCAATTGTATAAGGACAGAAAGATAACGGCGGTGTTTCAGCCGCACCTCTATACGCGCACGCGCGATTTCTATAAGGAGTTTGCCAAGGCCCTAAGCCTACTCGACGAGGTTATACTCTGCGACATCTACCCGGCACGAGAAGAACCCATCCCAGGTGTAAGCAGCAAACTGATATACGACAACCTCGATGCCGGTGTTGAAAAGAGCATGATTGCCAAAGACGACGTGCAGAAATTGGTTCAACAGCGCGACTTCGATGTGCTGGTATTCCTCGGTGCAGGCGACCTTGACAGCCTTGCGCCGCAGGTAACAAAGATTTTGGAAAGTAAGGCAAAGTAAAGACTTAACCCCCTAAAAAAGGGTAGGTGTATGAATGTGAATTGGAAGAAAACTGTAACCATGCTGGTCGATGCGCTGCTGGCCGTCTACCTTGTGCTGGCGTTCACGGCTTTCAACAAGCCCAACGCCAAGGCCGCATTGTGCCAAAAGGTGCAGATAGACATCCAAGACGAAAGCACCAACGGCTTTATCTCCGCCAACGACATACGCAGTAGACTAGATGCCAACCAGCTATACCCGCTGAACAAGCCCATGCAGGCGGTGCAGGCAAGGCAAATAGAAGAGATGCTCAAACGCAGTCCGTTCGTGAAAACGGTAGACTGTTATAAAACACAAGACGGCTGTGTGGGCATCACCGTCACCCAACGGATGCCCATCGTGCGCATTAAGGCCGCCAATGGCGAGGACTATTACCTCGACGACAACAATCAGGTGATGCCCAATTCGCATTATTCGGCCGACCTCATCATCGCCACGGGGCACATCTCTAAGGCATTCGCGCGAAACTACATCGCGCCGCTTGCCAAACTCTTCATGGGCAACGAGCTATGGGAGAACCAAGTGGAGCAAATCAACATACTGCCCGACAAAGGTGTTGAACTCGTGCCGCGCGTGGGCCAGCATGTTGTATTTATTGGCTATCTGCCACAGGCCGATACGCAGAAAGAACGCAACGAGAAGATAGCCGACTTCGTAGAGAAAAAGCTCCTGCGGCTAGAAAAGTTTTATAAGTATGGGCTCTCGCAGGTTGGATGGAACAAGTACAGCTACATCGACTTAGAGTTCGACAACCAGATTATCTGCAAAAAGAAGAAAGAAAACAAGAACAACCCCGAATAAGCATAGTGTTATGGCAAAGGATTTTATCGTGGCTATCGAGATCGGTTCGTCTAAGATTACCGGTATCGCAGGAAGAAAGAACACAGATGGAAGTATCTCCATCTTGGCTGTGGCCAAAGAGACGCCCTCTTCGTGCGTTAAAAAAGGCGTGGTGTACAACCTCGACCGCACCGTGCAGTGTCTCAACAGCATCGTGTCCAAACTCAAAACCACCCTCAAAGCCGAGATAGCCTACGCCTATGTGGGCGTGGGTGGACAGTCTACGCGGAGCATCGAGAACGTCATCACCAGGGAATTGCCTAACGATACCATCGTGTCGCAAGACATGGTAGACTCGTTGATGGACGCTAACCGCAGCATGGACTATCCCGATGCCGACATCATTGAGGCCATAACTCTCGAATACAAGCTTGGGCAACAATATCAAATCGACCCAGTTGGCGTGCCATGCACCCACTTGGAGGGGCACTTCTTAAACATTCTTTGGCGTAACAGCAACTATCGAAACCTCAAAAAATGTTTCTCTAACGCCGGCATCGCCATTGCCGATGTGTTTATTTCGCCACTGGCCTTGGCCGACAGCGTGCTGACCGACTCGGAGAAACGAAGTGGATGTGTGCTGGTAGACCTTGGTGCGCAAACCACCACCATTGCCGTTTACAGTAAAAGCCTTCTTCGCCATTTGGCCGTAATACCCTTGGGTGGGGCAAACATCACCAAAGACATCGCCTCTTTGCAAATTGAAGAAGAGCATGCCGAACGGTTAAAGCTTACCTATGGTGCGGCATACACCAACCCCGAAGAAGACAATACGGGGCTAACTTACGCCATCGACAGCGACCGCTCTATCCAAAGCGACATCTTCATGAATGTGGTTGAGGCTAGAATCGAGGAGATTATCGCCAATGTTAGATACCAAATTCCAGAGAAGTACGAAGGTAAACTGCTTGGCGGACTAATTCTTACGGGCGGCGGGGCGCAGTTGAAGAACATCGAGGAGGCTTTCCAACGCAAGACCAACTTCAACAAGATACGCTTTGCCAAGATGGTGAAGTTCGATTTGCATTCTAAACATCCGGAAATCACTGCGCACGATGGCACGATGAACACGGTTCTTGGTCTTCTTGCAAAGGGTAATCTCAATTGTGCAGGACGGGAAATATCTAACAATCTCTTCCCCGATGCCGAAACGGAACGCCCTGCAACGCTACCGTCAGAAGGCGAACACATGCCTAATGCAACCGACAACAGAGCCCAACAGGAACAGGCAAACAATAAGTCTAAATTCGAAACAAAGGAGAAAAAGGAGGATAAGGTCGAGAAGAAACAGGCCAATAACGAGCCTGAGGAAGAGAAAGGACCAACCAAATTCAAACAATGGAAAGAAAAACTTAGTGGTTTCATTAGGCAAATGGCTGAGGAGGAGTAAAAGAGAAGGGGTTGTAATGTGTTAAGCCGCACGCTTGCGTTTGGTTAGCAGGTTTAAATAGTTAGGCTAGAAAGCCTAGGATAACTAGAAACCCTAGAACAACTAGAAACCCTAGAACAACTAGATAGCCTAGGATAACTAGATAGGCTAGAATAACTAGAAAGCCTAGAAATCCTAGAATATCTAGAAACCCTAGAACAACTAAAAAGCCAAGCACATCAAGCGCAACCATCTTTTCACCCTTTCACCTTTAAAAGGCGCAGCCATCTTTTCACCTTTTCACCCTTTCACCTTTTCACCTTTTCACAGGTCAACTTAAAAAAGAACAACGCTATGTCAGAGAAGAATATAAACAAAGGAATTGTGAACTTCGTAGACGAAGAGCACGGGGATAGCATCATTAAAGTTGTTGGTGTTGGCGGCGGTGGCGGCAATGCCGTTAACCACATGTTCAAAGAAGGAATACACAAAGTGTCGTTCGTTCTGTGCAACACCGACAAGCAAGCTTTGGACGATTCGCCTGTGCCCGTACACCTGCAATTGGGTAAAGAAGGACTTGGAGCAGGAAACCGACCGCTCAAAGCCAAGGCTGCCGCCGAAGAAAGCATCGACGACATCAAAGAAATGTTCAGCGATGGCACCAAGATGGCCTTCATTACAGCAGGAATGGGCGGCGGAACGGGTACGGGAGCCGCACCTGTAATCGCTCGTATTTCCAAAGAAATGGGCATCCTCACGGTGGGTATCGTTACCATTCCTTTCCGTTTCGAAGGTCTAAGAAAGATAGACCAAGCCTTGGATGGCGTAGAAGAAATGGCCAAACACGTAGACGCTTTGCTCGTTATCAACAACGAACGCCTGCGCCAGGTTTACCCCGAACTGTCCCTAATCGAGGCTTTCAAGCGCGCCGACGACACACTAAGCGTTGCCGCAAAGAGCATTGCCGAGATAATAACCTACCACGGCTTTATGAATCTCGACTTCAACGACGTGAAGATGGTGTTAGAAGACGGTGGCGTGGCCATCATGAGTTCGGGTTATGGCGAAGGCGAAAACCGCGTTCAGCAGGCCATACACGATGCCCTTAACTCGCCTTTGCTCAACGATAACGATGTGTTCAACTCTAAGAAACTACTACTCAACATCTCGTTTAGCGAGAAGAACAACCAAGGTTCTAACCTCATGATGGAAGAGATTAACGATGTAGACGAGTTCATGGCCAAGTTCGGCCCCGACTTCGTCTTCAAGTGGGGCGTTACCTTCGACGAGAGCCTTGGCGACAAGGTGAAAGTTACCGTACTTGCCACGGGCTTTGGCGTGGAGAACATCACCACCACACCCGAAAGAACGGCCCGTAAGTCGATTGAAGACATCGAGGATGCCGCACGCAAAGCCCAAGAACGATTGGATAGAACCAAGCGCATCGACTCGTATTATGGTACCGATATGCCTGGCGGCCGCGCCAAAAGGCATACCAATATCTACCTCTTCCGCCCAGACGACCTCGACAATGAAGACATTATTTTCGCCGTCGACGAGTCGCCAACCTATGCCCGCTCCCAACAAAAGCTTGAAGAGATACGTGGTTATAGCTCTACCATGCTGAAGAAAGAACAAGACGAGGTGGAGCCGCCAACAACCATGCAGGGAACCATTAGCTTTGCATAGTAGGCTTTTCTGGGAAGTATGGGGCTATCTGCCCCTTCCGTTTCACCCATTGCATCAACCCAATTAAGATTAAAATTATGGCTCAATTATTCGAACAGATAAGCAACGACATTAAGGAGGCGATGAAAGCGCGCGACAAGGTGCGCCTTGACACCCTTCGCAACATTAAGAAAGTGTTTCTAGAGGCTAAGACGGCACCAGGCGCAAACGACATTCTTGAAGACGCCGACGCCCTGAAAATACTTCAAAAGCTAGCTAAACAGGGTAAAGAATCTGCTGCAACCTTCGTTCAACAGGCTCGCCAAGACCTTGCCGATGCCGAATTGGCACAAGTAAAGGTTATTGAAGAATACCTACCTGCCGCTCTTTCGGAGGCCGAAATAGAGGCGAAGGTGAAAGAAATCATCGCACAAACGGGTGCTACCACAATGAAGGATATGGGTCGCGTGATGGGCATGGCTAGCAAACAAATGGCTGGCTTGGCCGATGGCGGCACCATCTCGGCCATCGTTAAGCGACTGTTGGCCTAACTGCATGTTGCGTTTAGGCTCGTTTAAACCCGAAAAATTGAAAGGGTAGAAAGGGTAGAAAGCTGCTGATGCCACCTTTCTCCTAGCTACCCTTTTGTTTTGTTGCCCATTGGCCAACTGGCGAGTAAGCCAGTCCGCCAATGGGCGAGTTCATCAATTCATACGTCAGTTCGGTATAGGTCATTCTTTCTCTTCTCCCTTTTTATTGGGAAGAGGTGTGCTGCATGGCCACTCAGAAACCTTAAATTGTTATTTTTATTTTTACAAACCCGACCTAATTTTCACGTCATTCTAGCGAAAAAGATAGGTCAAAAAGTAGGCAAATAGCCACATTTTCTACTATTTTACGCCTTGCACTTGTCTCTTTTTAGGAACAAACCCTGCGTTTTGCACCATTTAGCCTTTCTAGAATGGTTGCCAACTCATAATTTTCCTAGCCCAATTACCCACATTTTACCCCTAAAACTCCACTTTTTAACGGCTATTTTGCCCTTTCCAACCATGTGTTTCATGGTTGGAAGGAGCTTTATTTATACCATTTCGTTGTATGTTTATGCGTATTGCCTTGCATTTAACGGCATTTTGTACTGCGTTTTGTATCTTTTTACCTTGCATTTAGCATCAAAACGCACTGCATTTAGCACCAAAACGCACTACGTTTTGCACCAAAACACACTGCGTTTTGCAGCATATTGCACTGCATTTAGCGGCAAAACGCACAAAAGTTGGTGCAAATGGCGTTCTCTTTAAATAAAAATTCATTTTGCAGCATTCACTTACTACCCTCCTTTTGCATCAAAACAAACCTTCGCGAGAATCGATTTTTTGCACGCCGGCTTACGCTTGGTGGAGAAAATGG
>ERZ773049.406-NODE-406-length-26989-cov-14.535754_pt1 | contig 26989 bp, 20 predicted proteins | sample MGYA00580633_ERZ773049 | MGnify/ENA primary metagenome ERZ773049 (study PRJEB29015, sample SAMEA2737991) | human oral metagenome | biome: human oral; feature: human-associated habitat; material: dental | place: China | collected 2066 ...
GGCACGAGTCCTAGAAGATCATCGATATTCTCAACGTTGTCGAAGACGATGAGCCTGTCGGCAGCAGGCGTGTTCCTTAAGTGGCCGAGACAACGACGGACGATTTTGTCCTGATCGTCTAGGTCGCTCGTGTCAATCTGAAGTTGCTTGGCGAGTTCGACCAGGTCGCTCTGGATCGATTCGCGTGATACCGCGTTTATCCATGCGACGAGGTTCCAGTTTGCCTCTTCGCACTGTTCGGCGAGAGATGCAGCAAGCTGAGTTTTCCCGCAGCCGCGCATGCCTACCAACACCGTGCGTCGTCTCGTTGGATCGACGATCAGCTTATGCAGGTGTTTCTGCTCGTCGCGCTCGACAAAACGTTCTCCCGCTACCACGTCCGGTCGACTTCCAAACAAGATGCGATTTGGCGTGTCGCTGCGACAGGTCATCATGTCGAACTTGGAAGAGAGCGTATCCAGCTTGTCGTGAGTAATGTCGTGGGCGTCAAGAGAACGCCGAGAATTTTCTTGGAGCTCGTCGATCCCAGACAAAATGCTCTTGAACACCTCAACCTGAAACCTTGGGGACCATGGCGCAAGAGCGCTGTATTCTGCAGCAACTGCTTGCAGAAGCTCGTCGAAATAACGCTCAGCTGCAGATTCGACGTTCAAGCGGCGTCGAGCAGCGTGCTCCCGTAGCGTCTCTGGAAAGCTCTCGGGGCTGCGGACTGCACTGAGGAGAAACGCACCATCATCTGCGATCTCTTCAAGGATGATCTCGACCTCGGTGCAAGCCCCCGAGAGCAGGTCGGGATCGACGCCTTGGCCGCTACAACGTTCTCGCATCGCCTCAGTGCGTGCCGCCAAGGCCTGACTGATACGATGTTCAATCTGGTCCTTCGATTCGTCGGTGCGGTGCAATGACCGTGACAGAACGCCGACAAGCTCCTGGCCGTCTCCGACAAGGTCAGCACTAACAGAACTATCGCATGCGCGCAGCAATACCCTCGTCAGAGCGACGCCAACATTTGCTACCGCGACAACTACAGGATCAGCCATAGATGATACTTTACATGACTGATTTCGTTAGGCGTTGTACTCGGTGTAGCAGTTGAGCGGAACGTGGCCAGATTGTGGGGTCGGAAGTGATAGCTTCAGACCCGACAGAGTGTTTGTTTGGTTGCTTGTCAATGTCCCGTGACAAAGCGTTTGAAAGTGCGACTGAGGGCACCGTGAGAGCGCGGCCCGCGCAGTCCTGCTCCTCGCGCTGCTCAGCGACGTCCTCGCCGACGACCAGCGTGCCGGATGTGCCAGCGCCGAGCTGCTCCAGGGCAAGGCGGCCCACCAGCTGCTGGTTCATCGTGGGTGCAATCTGCCTAGAAGCATGTCTCTGCTGGGACTCCCTTAACGCTGCCTCCGCCAGCGCTACGACAATTTGCTCATCCGTGTGCTTAGGAAACTTCCTCATGATCATCCATTCTGCCCGGCCGCAGGCGGCCAGGACTACTCAGGACAGCCCTCTAAAAACGATCAGTCCGAAAGACCAGATCCCTCCATCACAGTTGTGCAATACGATTTCGCTCCTCTCGCAGTCGCTCAGTCGATGGAGATGTTGAATCAACGGATGACTCTGAAATTATAATCAAGCTATCGTATTCCCCGATGGCTTCGCGATATTGTTTATCTTCGGTGAGCCATCGGGCAAGATTATATCGCATTGTAAACACATCGGGATTTGAGTCCGACAACCGATCTGCGGCCTCCTTCACGAGAGATCTTAGATCGGTGATCAATTCCGGAGATGTACCGTTGGCCTTCTTCTTGGAAGCAAGTAAATTGTGTCTATAAGTAATGATGTCGGGATGTGAATCTCTGAGCACTTCTTGAGCTCTTTGCAATGCCTTGTTGGAATATCTAATGGCTTCAGTGTGCTCTCCTGTCAAGCTGTATGACTCTGAGAGTGCGGTAAATGCGTGGGCTTTGAATTGTTTCTCGTGTGATAAGATGATGGGATCCATGTGTTCAATAGCGTGGTGAAGATGGTTTATTGCAGTTTGAATCTGATTGTTTTGTTCTTGTTTACTCATGTTAAATGAATTGATAGTGTCGTTAGTTATTCTTGCGAGATAATATTCGTAATAGCTGTAGTAAGGGTCGTCCTGATTGGTATGCGCGAGCGTCTTCTTGCAAATTTTCAACGCGGTATCGTCATTTTCTTCAAAGTAGTAAAGTAGCGCTATGTGTAATCGATAGACGTAATACTTCGGGTGATTAGTGCTGATTAGTGAAAATAGTTCGTCATACACTGCGTGAGCGTCCGCAAATTTTCTGAGGGCGCGTAGATTAGTCCCAAGATGGTCAAGAATTCTGATCCACGTTTCTGTATTGTGTTGTAGTGAGCGTAGGTCTTTAATTGAAGTATGTAGAGCTGCTCCGTAATCATAGAGGCTAAGGTCGTAGCAATTCCTTAGAATTTCTTCAATTAGAGTTGTCATGGTGATCTGGTCGGCGCTGCTGACAGACGATAAGTATGGTGTGATTGCCTTAACTTGAGTGGTTAGGTCTCGCAGTTGTTGTCCGTATTGCAAAGTGTTGCCTAGTGAGGTCTTTATACTGCTGGCGTTCGCTAATGTGTTGCAAGCATTGCTTACTGCCGCGGATTTCGCCAATTGCTTCCGTATTGCGTGGCCGAATAAACGATGGATTGTTGTGTATCTTGAGTCCATCGATTCTTCGATAATTGATGCATCAAGTAAAGCGCGATACGCTTTACTTCTGTTTAAATTGCTATGCTCATTAAGCCAAGCAGATGGGACGCCTGATTTATCGAGGTAGCAGAGCGAGTCGAGGATTCTAATGGCTTCTTCTCGAATCTTGCCTGTTTGGATTCTGTCGAGTGTTGTTTGTACAGCAGTATGAAGAGCTAGAATGGCACCTAAGGTGTAGCTATCCCCTTCGATTGGTTCGAGTAGGTCCTCAAGGTCATTGTCGCTACAGGATGTAAGGGCCATGAAATATTCGGATAAGCTAGAGTTGAAATATCGTGAGGCCGTATCTGCTGCCTGGGTGATGGCAAGCGGTAAGTTACCAAGATGCTCAGCTATTAGGTTTGCGCTTGTCTTATCTTCGTCCTTAGTGGTTTCAGCTAGGTATTTGCACGATTCTTTTTGGGTAAAGTCGTTGACGTAAAAGCGGTTCCAGTTATTATGGAGATCCCATCCGCGACTATTGCGTGTTGTGATAATGACGTGTGTGCGCGGAGCGTCCGGTAGGAGATCCTTTAGATCGTCGACTGTTTCTACATTATCGAAGACAAATAGACAATTCTCCTTGATGGCAGATCTAAAGGTTGCAAGTACTTGTTTTACTCTAATGGGAAGATCTATCTTTCTATCTGTATTCACATTCAGTAGTGATTCGCCAAATGCGATTAAGTCGTTTTCTATTTTAGTGCGCCCTGAGGCGTCAATCCATGCAACTAGTGACCAGTGTCTTTTGATGCAAGTGTCTGCAATGGTTGCTGCAAGGTGTGTCTTTCCGCTTCCTGCATGTCCAATTAACACGTTGAAGCTTGGGAACATTATTGTGTTTGAATTGAATACCCGTTCTTGCAGTGTTTGGTTATCTATTTTAGGATATCGTTCAATCCAGTGTTTCAAGGGTCGTGGGCGACTGCCCCAAACAGCGTATTTCAGTTGCTTCTTATGCCTGATTGGGTCTCCATTTTGAATGGACGTTTGAAGGAATTTGATGCTGCTCTCAATTCTCTGTTGCCCGTCCTTGAGGTCCTGTTGCCCGTCTTTGATCTCTTCAAGTGTTGTGCGGATTTCAATAAGTTGTTCGACCGTAGCCCTAAGCGCAGTCTCGTTATAGTTTGGCGATTTTCGAGCTAGCGTCAGGTATTCGTCTGCAATGCGGTGAAGGAGGCTGTCGAGGTGGTGCACCTCCTCAGGTGCGTAGGTTGCTCGTTCCGGTGCTGATTGCGTTAAAACGTATGTGTGAAATGTAGCTGGCTCGGTGATTGCTTCGCCTAACGCATTCTCGTCAGTGAGCAGTTGTGCGATAGCTCTTTTGGCCGATGTCTCAAGGCGTCCGATGAACAGGTCAATACTCTTCTCGTCACGGCCCGATTCAAGGAGCCGTTCCTCTATTGTGCCCAGCTCGCTGCTGATCGTGTTTCTGAGCGTTCCGCTCATCTGTGCTTCCGCACTTCCGAAGGTTTCATCTTTGAGACTGCATGCAAGCTGGTAGAGTTCTTGTCCACCTTCTATAGTGTCAGCAACGAAGCCGAAGCCCGCTACTTTCACAACAGACTTGACAATGCATGTGGAGATGTTGACTGCTGCCCTCACTGTGCTCATAAGCACAGTGTACTGAACTGGCTGGTGACATGTGATCAGACACAACGTGACGCGACGGTGGGGCCGGAAGCTCTTGCTTCCGGCCCCACACCGTGCCTGTCTGCCTGTTTGTCAGCGCGCCTTCATTCTGTGCCGGAACGCGCGCCTGAAGAGACCATCAGAGCGCGGCCGCTCAGGTCTCGTGCATGCGCTCCTCGACGACATCCTCGCCCGCAACCAGCTTGCCGGAGGCGCCCGCGCCCAGCTGCTCCATCGCCAGGCGCCCCACCATCTGCTGGTTCGTCGTCGTGCGCTGCGAACGCGCACCCGACAGGAAACTGAAGAACCAGTTCACCAGCGTGCCCACCTGCGACTTGAAGCCGACGATATACAGCAGGTGCAGGAAGCACCAGGCCACCCACGCGGTGAAGCCCGTCATCTTCGTGTTACCCATCTTCACGACCGCCTTGAAACGCGCGATCGTCGCCATCGAACCCTTGTCGAAGTAGGAGAACTCCGTGGCCTTCGGCTTACGGCCCGCAAGGCGCGCGGCGATGGTATCGGCGGCGAAGCGCGCGGACTGGATGGCACCCTGCGCGACGCCGGGCACGCCCGGGAACGCCATCATGTCGCCCAGCACGAAGATCTCGGGGTGGCCGGGCAGGGTGAGGTCCTTGTTGACGGTGACGCGGCCCGCGCGGTCCACCTCGGCGCCCGTAGCCTCGCCCAGCGCGCGGCCCAGCGGACTCGCGGACACGCCCGCAGCCCACACCTTGCACACGGACTCGATCCTCTCATCCTCGCCGGACTTGTACTTCAGCGTCACGCCCTCGGCGTCCACGTCGGTCACGAACGCGTTCATCTTCATCTCCACGCCGAGCTTGGCCAGCGCCTCCTCGGTCTTATGCCCGAGCTTCTCCCCGAAGGGCGGCAGCGGGTGCTCGGCGCCGTCCACCAGGATGACGCGAGCCTTCGTCGGATCGATGTTGCGGAACTCGCCCTTGAGCGTGTGAGAGGCGAGCTCGCGGATCTGCCCGGCCATCTCGACGCCCGTCGGACCCGCGCCCACAACGACGAAGGTGAGGAGCTTGCCCACCAGGGCAGGGTCGGTCTCGATCTCGGCCAGTTCGAAGGCTCCGAAGATGCGGGCGCGCAGCTCCAGGGCGTCGTCGATCGTCTTCATGCCGGGGGCGAAGACCGCGAAGTGGTCGTTGCCGAAGTAAGACTGACCGGCACCCGCCGCCACGATCAGCGTGTCGTATTCGGTCTGCTCGTACTTGTTGTGGTTGCGCCACTTGACGACGCGCGCCTCGACGTCGATCTCCTCGACGAGCGCCTGCAGGACGGTCACGTTCTTCTGGCCGCGCAGGATCTCGCGCGTCGTGGGGGCGATGTCGCCCTCGGAGAGGATGCCGGTGGCCACCTGGTAGAGCAGGGGCTGAAACAGGTGGTGCGACGTGCGGGCCAGGATGGTGATGTCGGCGTCGGCCTTCTTCAGTCGACGAGCGGCGCTCAGGCCTGCGAAGCCGGAACCGATGATGACAATGCGGTGGCGGGACATAAGACTCTCCTTTAATTAAGCAAGGCTAATCTTACCTAAATATGGTGTTCGCGCATTGTGAGGTCAGGCGCACCTAAGCCGCCGTTCTTACGAGTCGAATAGGCAGGCCGCAGCGACCGGATCTGGCTTGCCTGTCGTCGTGGTTGGGAGCGCCTCGACGACCAGGACACGACGCACCTTCTCCCACGGTGCAAGGGAATCGCGCAGGGCCTCGGACAGGGCGTCGGCACTCAACGACGAGGCCTGGGTGTGGCCCTTGGGAGTGGCGACGATCAGCGCGGCGACGATCTGCCCCCAGCGTTCATCCGGCAGTCCCACGACGAGCACATCAGACACGACATCCAGCGAGCGCAGAGCCCGCTCGACGCTCGGTGGAGCGACGAGCTCTCCGGCCGTGTTGATCATGCGGTGGGCGCGTCCCACCATGTGCAGCCAGCCGTGGGCGTCCCGAGTAGCAAGGTCGCCGGTGCGCAGCCACTCTTCGCCGCTCACGACCCCGGGCCCGCGGATCCAGATTTCGCCCATCTCGTTTGTGTCGGCTTCGCGCTCGTCGGTGGCCATGACGCGCAGGTCCACGTAGGGGAAAGGATCCCCCAGCGATCCGGCTGGCGCGAGAGAACCGGGGGTGGCGACCGTGCCCGCCCCGGAGGTCTCGGTCATGCCCCACACGTGAATGGGGGACAGGCCGACCGCGCGCATCGCCTCCGCGAGGTCCGCCGTCATCGCGTCGCCGCCGATGAGGGGCCGCACCCACGACGACAGGTCCCCGCCGCCGCGCTCGTGTTCGTCGAGGATTGCTCGCACGATCACGGGCACGGCGAACATCATCGTGATCCCGTAGCGCTCGATCGCGTCGATGACGCCGCGCGCGTCGAAAGACCCCGGGAAACCGAGCGTGACCAGGGTGCCGCCGTGCGTCCACACGTCCATCGACGTGCCGTTGAAGCCGCCGATGTGACTGGCGGGTGCGCATACGCCCACGACCGAGGATGTCGGCGCGTAGTCAAAGCCCTCGCGGAAGTTTGTCGACCCCCACCACATGACCTCGTGGGTGATCTCGACGGGGCGCGGGGTGCCCGTGGACCCCGACGTAAACAAAATGGCGGCGAGCTCGGTCCCGCAGCGCGCGGGAGCCTTCTCGATGGGCGCGGCGTGATCCACCCACGCAGCAAGATTCGCAAACGACGCGACCTGCGCGCCCGCTCCGGACAGGGCGGGAGCGTGGTGGGCCGAGGCCTCGTCGAGAAACACCCACGAGACGCCCGCCTGCTCGCACATTGAGGCGAGCGCATTCGAGGGCATACGCGGGGACAGCGGTACCGTTACCGCATGCAGCCACGAGGCCGCTACGTGGACAATGTAGTGCCATGGCGAGTTCGCGCCGATGACGGCGATGCGCGTCCCCTCGCCAATACCGGCTTCCTCAAGGGCTGCGGCTAGGCGCGCGACGGTGTCCGCAGCCCCGCGCACGCTCCATTCCTGGCCCGTGACCGCGTCCACGAGAGAGAGGCGACCCGGGTACCGACGGGCTGCGGCGAGCAGTGCTCGCGCGGGCGAATAATCGGGGGTCACGAGGCCGAGGCGGCCTTCACGGCTGCCATCGCTGCGTGACGCTCCGAGCGCTCCTTCAGACGCGCCAGGACCGAACCGGCCTCCTGCAGCGTCGAGCCGGAGTTGGCGATGTGGCGCAGCTGCTCGGGGATCTCGAAGCCGCGGGCACGCATACCCTTGGCCCACAGCAGACCCGCACGGTAGGAGGAACGCACGAGGGGTCCGGCCATGACGCCGGCGAAGCCCATCTCCTCGGCCTCGGCGGCCATCTCGACAAACTCCTCGGGGTGGACCCAGCGGTCGATCGGGTGGTGCAGGGGAGAGGGACGCAGATACTGCGTGAGGGTCAGCAGGTCACAGCCCGACTCGTGCAGGTCGCGCATGGCAGCGCTGACTTCTTCGCGCGTCTCGCCCATACCGAGGATCAGGTTCGACTTCGTGACCATGCCGCCGTCGTGGGCACGCCTGATCATCGCGAGCGAACGATCATAGTTGAAGGCGGGGCGAATCTTCTTGAAGATACGCGGCACCGTCTCCAGGTTGTGCGCGAAGACCTGCGGGCCGGCCTCGATCACCATGTCGATCGACTCTGCCTGGCCGCGGAAGTCATCCACGAGGAGCTCCACGCCGGTGCCCGGGTTGAGCTCGTGGATGAGGCGGCACGTCTGCGCGTACAGCCACGCGGCTCCGTCGGGCAGATCGTCGCGGGTCACGCCGGTGATCGTCACGTAGCGCAGGTCCAGGTCACGCACCGACTCTGCGATACGGCGCGGCTCATCCTTGTCGTACTCGGTAGGACGGCCCGTCGCGATGTCGCAGAAGTCGCAGCGGCGCGTGCACAGGGCACCGCCGAGGAGGAACGTCGCCTCGCGATCCTGCCAGCATTCGTAGATGTTGGGACAGCCGGCCTCCGCACACACCGTGTGCAGCCCCTTGGCGTGCGACAGGGAGCGCATGTCCTGGTAGTTCTCGCCGGCCTTCGCGGTCGTACGAATCCACTCCGGCTTCTTCTCGATCGGCGTTTGAGAGTTACGCACCTCGATGCGCAGGAGCTTGCGTCCTTCGGGATCGGGCAGGGTACTCATAGCGTGGACCTCGTCGTGTAGGAAACAGAAGTGGGAGTGGTCGCCAGGCACGGGGAGATGTGCTCCACCATGCGCGGGAGAAGTTCGGCGGCGGCGTCGGCCACCGTCGTGTGGATGCCCTCCCACGACAGGGAGGTCACGTCAGCGTCGGTGAGGCCGCAAGGGATGATGCCTTCGAAAGCATGTGCAGGGTCGATGTCGACGTTGAGGGCGATGCCGTGCAGGGTCGCTCCGCGCGCAACCTTCAGACCAATCGCGCAGATCTTGCGGTCGCGGCGTCCCTCTTCGGTGAGCCACACGCCCGCGCGTCCCTCGACGCGGTGCACCGGCAGGTCCCAGACCTCGCGCACGGTGTCGATGACCGAGGCCTCGACGGCGCGGATCCACTGGACGAGATCGACGGGCTCGCGCAGCCGAACAACGGGGTAGACGACGACCTGTCCGGGGCCGTGCCACGTGGCCGATCCCGCGCGGTCCGTGCGGATAATGGGGATCGTCGTCGAGGGAATATCCTGCGGCTTCGTGTGGCGACCGGCCGTCCACGTCGGGGTGAATTGAGAAACGATGAGCGTGTCCTCGCCGCCGGCGAGGACTTCCTCGTGCAGGGAGCGCTGAAGCGCATCAACCTGCGTGTAATCGACCAGCCCCTGGTCGAGTAGACTCAAAATCTGCACGTTGTGATCATAGTCGCGGGCAGGGTCCCTTGCTAGATGGGGGTCCGGTATGCTTGGTGCATGCAGTCTTCGTCTCATTTCAGTGCCCCCGATATCCCGGTCGGTGCACCCGCCACCATCTGGACCGTCCGCGACGTCATGGCCCTGATGGAATCCTGGTATCCGGCGGCGACGGCCCAGTCGTGGGATCGCGTCGGGCTCATCGTCGGAGACCCGGACTCGCCCGTGTGCTCCATCCTCCTGGCCCTCGATCCCACCGCGGCGATCGCTGACCAGGCCGTGGCCGGTCCTCACGGCGACGGGAACCCCTACGACATGGTGATCACCCACCACCCGTTGCTCCTGCGCGGCGCGTCCTTCCTGCCCGTGACCGACCCGAAGGGCGGTGTCGTGACGACTCTCATCCGCTCCGGGATTGCTCTCTTCAATGCGCATACCAACGCTGACGTTGCCTGTGACGGTGTCGCGACGGCGCTCGCCGATCTCATCGGTCTGCGCGATACCGTCCCGTTGGAGCCGTGTGGCACTGACACCGAGGGACGCGAGATCGGCCTGGGACGCGTCGGCACCGTTGCGGAGACGACACTCGGCGCCTTCGCCGACCATGTTGCATCCGTGCTGCCCGCAGGTCCCTCCGGTCTGTTCGTCGGTGGAGACGAGGCGATGCCGGTACGTCGCGTGGCCGTGCTGGGCGGGGCAGGCGATAGCGCGCTTGAGGCTGCACGCGCTGCCGGAGTAGACGTCTACCTCACAGCTGATCTTCGTCACCACCCAGCGTCGGAGCACCTCGAGGGTGGTGCTCCCGCGTTGCTGTGCGGATCGCACTGGGCGACCGAGTCCCCGTGGCTCCCCGTCCTTGCTCGAAAGCTTCGCGAGGCCGCCAGCGGCGCCGATGTGGAACTTCGCGTGGAAGTCTCTACGATTGTCACCGAGCCATGGACCAGTCACCGAGTCACCCAGGGAGAACTAGCGTGAAAGCAAAGCACACCGACCAGCTCGAGCTCCTCGAGCTCCAGAAGCTCGACCAGAAGGAGTCGGCGCTGCGCCACAAGCGCGATTCTCACCCCGCGCACGCGACGGTTCGCGAGTTCGCCGGTCGCGTCGCCGACCTGCAGCGTGCAGCTATCAGCCAGAACGCCGTCATCGCGGACACGACTCGCGAGGTGACGCGCATTGAAGACGAGATCGCGAAGGTCTCCGAGCGCCGCAAGCGTCAGCAGGCACGCATTGATAACAATCAGGTGCCCTTGCGTGACATCTCGCTGATGGAACACGAGATTGCTCAAATGGATCGACGCCTCGCCAAGCTCGAAGATGATGAGGTGGAGGCCGAGGAACGCGTTGAAGCCGCTCGCGCCGCGCAGGAGAAAATGAAGGCCGAGGCGCAGGCTATCGCCGCCGACATTGAGGCCCTGAAGGCCCAGTTTGAGGCCGATGTTGCCGATGCCGACGACGAACTGCGCCGCGTCATTGCCGCCCGACGCGAGCTCGCCGGTCGCCTGCCCGCAGATCTCGTCGAGGAATACGAGGACGCGCGCCAACGTAACGGTGCTCTCGCGGTTATCGAGGTGCGAGACGGCTACGGCATTGGCGTCGCCGCTGACCTGAGCCCGATGGAACTCGAGCGTATCCGACTGACGCCCGACGATGAGCTCTACCTGACCGAAGACACCTCGCAGATCGTCGTACGGACCGCTGCGAACACGCCGCGCTGAAGCCTAGGCGCGAACCGCGTAGACGTCCGCCAGATAAAAGCCCTGCCTGCTCTTCGTGACCGTCACCCGGACGTGGGTGGCGGTCACGGGCGTCTCCAGGGTGACGATGCGTCGGTAACCCACGCAGCGCACGCGAGCGATTTCGCGCTCAACGTCTCCGTCGACGCATGCGGTCACCACGGCCTCGTCGATGCGCTGTCCCTGGGCGATGTCCTCCTCGAGAACGACCGCGTCAACCGCGCGCGGCGCGTCAAAGCGCAGGGCCACGACGTCACCCTCGTCCTCGCGGGAGGCGTCGATGCGGCGCGAGCGGAAGTCCGCGATCTTTTCGCCGAGGCGCGCCAGGACCTCGACGTCGGCATCTGCGAGGAGGCCGTCGCGGTTCGGGGGAACGTTCAAAAGGAAGGTGGCATTACCGCCGACCGAGCCCTTCCAGATGGAGAACAGTTCGTCGACGCTGCGCACCTGGGAGTCTTCGGCGTTGTGGTGGAACCAGCCCTTGCGCGTCGAGGTGTTGACCTCGGCGGGGTACCAGGCGAGGGGGCCAGAGTAGTCGGCCAAGGCCTCGCGCGAGCCGAAGTTCTCGTCGCCGGAGGCCACCTGACGGGAGAACTCGCCATCGTCGGCCTTCTGTGACTTCTCAGCGGTGCGCTCGGCCTCGCGCAGGGATGCGGGCACAACGGACCATTCGTTGGCTCGTACCGAGCCTGCCTCGTTGCCGCACCAACGCACGTCCGGGCCGCACACGGAGATCACGGCCTCAGGGGCCAGAGCACGGACCGTATCGTAGATGCGTTGCCAGTCGTAGACCTGGACTTTGCCGTTAGGGCCTTCACCGCACGCGCCGTCGAGCCAGACGGAAAACACTGGGCCGTAGTGGGTGAGCAGCTCGATGAGCTGGTTGATGTAAAAATCGTTGTACGCCTCGCCCTGGCCGTAAGTCGGCTCGGTCATGTCCCAGGGGGAGAGGTAGACGCCGAACATCAGGCCGTGGCGCGCCGCAGCATCGGACACTTCGCGCACGAGGTCGCCGTGCCCGCCCTTCCATGGTGAGGATGCCACCGAATGCTTCGTGTAGGCGGACGGCCACAGGCAGAAGCCATCGTGGTGCTTGCAGGTCAGAATCACGCCGGTCATCCCGGCGCTCACGAGGGCGCGCATCCACTGATCGACGTCGACGCTGCTCGGATTGAAGAGCGCGGGATCCTCGTGGCCCTCGCCCCACTCGCGGTCCGTCATCGTGTTCATGCCGAAGTGTATGAACGCGTACATCTCCATTTTTTGCCACTGGAGCTGACGGTGAGTCGGACGGATGTTGGCCAGGTAGTCCTCGTTGATCATGCCTATGGTTTCCACTTGATGGCCGACTTATCGACCGGTCCCGCACCCTGCAGGTTCCGGAAAAAGGATAGCCAACCGCTCAGTGCGTGACCAATGTAACTGTGCGTGTCGAACCGCCCTTCTTGGTCGACTTTTCGGGGCCGTACTCAACCTCCGTCACGCGGTGTTCGCTCCCCTTCGCGTCACCCAGTGACAGTGAGTATGCGGCCTCTTCAAGGGCTTTCTCGGCCTCGTTCGTTTCCTCGGCGCCGTAGCCACCCATCCCAAGGAGGAGACCGGTGACCGCGCCGCGCCACCGCTTCGCGTCGTGCGAGATCACCGAGCGCTTGCCGTCTGCTTCGCGCTCGACGCGCAGTTCCCAGACACGTGCCCACGGGGCCTTGCATGCTGCGCGATAGGGGCCGCTACGCCCGTCGATGATGATGCGCCCAGATGCTTCGGTAGAGAGCGCCTCGTCGAGGCGCGGCGCCCACCAGGTCGAGAGAACCCCCAGCTCGGGCAGCGACACGCCCATCGCGAGGCGGTGGTCGGGAATGTAGTCCGTGGGGGAGAGGACCCCAAAAAGACCCGAAAAGATCGAGATGTGGGCCGCGCCGTCGCTCGACCATGCGCCCGGCGCGCACTCCGCGATGGCCTCGTAGAGCACTCCGGTGAACAGGGACGAGGCTGGGGCGCAGGGGGCTGAATTGAGCGCGGTGTTGACGGACAGGTCGATCCGCACGCCAACCTTGAGGATGGCAGCCGCTTCAGGGCCGTCCCCGAGAGCAGCGAGCGTGTCGCACACGGTGCGACGGCTCCTCGCAAGGCCGGCGCGCGAGAGCGCGTTGACATCGAAAGACGGGCCCTGCGCGGGCGAATTCTTCCCCTCGGACGGGGGCAACCAGATCAGCATGGTGACCACCCTATCGCGGGGATGGGACCATGCGCGCTATGATCGATGCGGATCTGTCTGCTGGGCGGCCGCGCGCGGAAACGCTCGAGGAACGTCCGGGCTCCACAGGGCAGGGTGATGGCTAACAGCCACCCGGGGTAACCCGCGGGACAGTGCCACAGAAAACAAACCACCGGTGCACACGCGTCGGTAAGGGTGAAAAGGTGAGGTAAGAGCTCACCAGCGGCGCGGGCGACCGCGTCGGCTAGGTAAACCCCACCCGGAGCAAGACCGAGCAGCAGGCAGGGCGGCCCGTCCGATGCCTGCGGGTAGGTTGCTGGAGGCCGTCGGTAACGACGGTCCTAGATAGATGGTCGCCACCGCATGACCGGTAACGGCGTGCGTGACAGAACCCGGCGTATAGGCCGACAGATGCCAGAAGGACCCCGACTCGCGTCGGGGTCCTTCTGCGTGTACGCGGTATATGCTCAGGCGCTGTGCTGCGCCGCGTAGTAGGCGGCACCGACGATGCCGGCGGTGTTGAGCAGCTTCGCGGGGATCATTGGGGTCTTCAGATCCAGGAGCGGCATGAACTTCTCGTGGTTTTCAGACACGCCGCCGCCGACCACAAAGAGGTCGGGGTTGAGCAGGAACTCGACGTGGCTGTAGTAGCGCTGGAGGCGCTGCGCCCACTGCTCCCAATTCAGGCCCTGGAGGGTCTTCTGACCCGAGGATGCGTTCTTCTCCGCGTCGGTGCCGTCGATCTCGAGGTGGCCGAGCTCGGTGTTGGTCAGGAGCGTGCCATTGACGATGATTGCCGAGCCGATGCCGGTGCCCTGGGTGGTGAAGACGATGACGCCGTCGCGGCCCTTGGCTGCGCCGTAGGCGACCTCGGCGATGCCCGCCGCGTCCGCGTCGTTGAGCGCGACGACGGCACGGCCGAGGTAGCGCTCCATGAGCTCGTCGACGTCGACGTTGACCCACGACTGGTCGAGGTTCGCCATGTAGGGAATGACGCCGCCAAAGACGGGGGCAGGGAAGGTGACACCGATCGGCACGCCGACCTTCACGTCGAGTTGGTTGATGACCTCGCGGCACACTGCGGCAACAGCGTCGGGTGTCGCGGGGTTGGGTGTGGGGATTCGAACCTGATCGCCGATGTACTCTCCGGTTTCCAGATCAACGAGCGCGCCCTTGACGCCCGATCCGCCGATATCGATGCCGCATGCGACCTGAGCCATGACCCCTCCTCGGGTGATGAAATCCTGTTGTCCACGGGCCCCTGAAGCCCGTCGTACGTGAATTGTAAGGGAAACTACGAGTAATAGAAAAGCCCGCTTCAGACTGTGAGAGTCAGAAGCGGGCCTCGGCCAACGTGTGTCAGGGAAGGGTAAGGATTTCGGCTCCATCCTCGGTGACAACAATCGTGTGCTCGAACTGGGCCGTGCGGGAGCGGTCAGCGGTGACGATCGTCCAGTCGTCATCCCACTGCTCCCACTCGACGGTGCCCAGGGTCAGCATCGGTTCGATGGTGAAGACCATGCCCGGCTCCATCACGGTGTTGTATGCAGGAGCAGCATCGTAGTGGGGGACGATGAGGCCAGAGTGGAAAGCTTCGCCGACGCCGTGCCCCGTGTAGTCGCGGACCACGCCGTAGTCGAAGCGCTTCGCGTAGGCTTCGATGACGCGGCCAATCACGTTGATTTCGCGGCCTGGGCCGACGGCCTTGATGCCACGCATCATGGCGTTCTTCGTGCGTTCGATCAGCAGGTGGGACTCCACGTCGACTGTACCGACTTCGAACATCGCGCACGTGTCGCCGTGGACGCCGTCTTTGTAGGCGGTGATGTCGATGTTGATGATGTCGCCGTCCTCGAGTGGACGGTCGTCGGGGATGCCGTGGCAAATGACCTCGTTGATCGAGGTGCAGATGGACTTGGGGAAGCCCATGTATCCCAGGCACGACGGGTAGGCGTCGTGCGCGATCAAGAATTCGTGGCCGATGCGGTCGAGTTCCTCCGTGCTGACGCCCGGTGCGATGGCGGCGCCGACGGCTTCGATCGCGCCCGCGGCGATGCGACCGGCTTCGCGGATCTTCGCGATGGTCTCGGGGTTTTTGATATCCGAGGCCGTGACGCGCTCGGGTCCGTCGTGGAACATGTACTCGGGCCGCTCGATGTGCTCGGGTACGGCACGCATGGGCGAGACGTGGCCCGGCTTCAGCGTGCCGAGGGGCGCACGACGAGCGAGTGCAGATGCTTCCATGTGTTGTCCTCTTCTCAGCGGGAGCGTCAGTCGTTCTTGTAGTTGTCGGGGCCGGGGAAGGAGCGCTCGCGCACGGCTTCCACGTAGTCGGATGCGGCGTCGTGCAGGGCTTGGCCGAGCTGACCGAACTGACGGACAAACGAGGGAGTCCAGTCGGAGTAGCCGGCCATGTCGGACCACACGAGCACTTGTCCGTCCGTGTTTGGGCCCGCGCCGATACCGATGGTCGGGATGTTCAGGCTCTGGGTCAGTTCAGTGGCGATCGAAGCAGGCACCATCTCGAAGACGACGGCAAAGGCCCCTGCCTTTTCGATGGCTTCGGCGTCGCGGCGAAGCGCATCGGCGCCAGCTCCACGCCCTTGCATGCGTGGTCCCCCGAGCGTGTTTTCGGACTGGGGTGTGTAACCGAGGTGTGCGCAGACGGGGATGCCGGCCGTGACGAGGGCCTCGATGATGTGTGCGCGGCTTTCACCGCCCTCGAGCTTGACGGCATGTGCCCCTGCCTTCATGAGGCGCGTGGCGGAAGCGAAGGCATGCTCGGGAGAGTCCTCATAGGTGCCAAAGGGCAGGTCTGCGACGATCATGGCGCGCGAGGTCGAACGGGCGACGGCTGCGGTGGTGCGCTCCATGTCCTCCAAGGTAACGGGCAGCGTCGAGCTATGGCCAAGAATCACGTTGCCCAGCGAATCGCCGACGAGGAGCATATCGACACCCGCTGCCTCGAGGATCGGGGCGGTGAGCGCATCGTAGGCGGTGAGCATTGTGAGGGGGATGCCCTCGGCTTTGGCGCGCGCGATGTGCTGGATCCGCACGCGTGTGGCGGAAAACAGGGCGGGTGTGGGCGACGAGGCCGTGGTCCCGTCCTCCGGTTGCGTTATGTGAGACACAGGATTCCTTTAGTGAGCTAATAAATGGCGCGAGAGCGCATTCACGTCTTACAGGGTAGCGCGCCCGTGGATCCGGTGAGCTGTGAGGATAGGCGAACGGGTAGGATGGTGGGCGGTGCGTGTGATGCGCGCAGGAATGACCCCAGATGGAAAGAAGAAGGAAGCAGGACATGGCTGGCAATGCCCCTGACCTTGATCCTCTTGACGAGGCAGCCGTCAACGCAGTTCGCGAGGCCGGCCTCGCCGATATCGAAGCCGCGGATTCGCTTGACGCCCTGAAGGCCGTCCGAGCTGCGATCCTTGGTGATCAGGCACCGCTCGTGACCGCGAATCGCACGATCGGCTCCCTTGAGCCCGCGCAGCGCGGACTCGCCGGAAAGAACCTCGGGCAGGCGCGCAAGGCGCTGACCGAGGCTCTCGAGGAGCGCAAGGCTGTCCTCGCTGCCGAGCACGAGGCCCGCATGCTGGTCGAGGAGTCAGTCGATGTGACGCTGCCGACGACGCGTCGCACGGCTGGTGCGCGTCACCCCCTGGAGACCCTCATGGAAGAGGTCGCGGACTTCTTCGTGGCGATGGGCTGGGATATCGCCGAAGGCCCCGAGATCGAGCACGAGTGGTTCAACTTCGACTCGCTGAATTTCGATATCGATCACCCGGCGCGCCAGATGCAGGACACGCTCTACATCGATGGCCGCAGCGTCGGTGCCGAGACCGAGGACGGCGCTCATCTCGTGATGCGCACGCACACCTCGCCGGTCCAGTCGCACGCGATGCTCTCCCGCGGTGTTCCGCTGTACGTGGCATGCCCTGGCAAGGTCTTCCGCTCCGACGCGCTCGACGCGACCCACACGCCCGTGTTCCACCAGGTCGAGGGCCTTGCCGTTGATAAGGGCCTGACGATGGCTCACCTGAAGGGCGTTCTCGACCACTTCGCGAAGGCGATGTTTGGTCCCGAGGCGAAGACTCGTCTGCGTCCCTCATACTTCCCGTTCACCGAGCCCAGTGCCGAGATGGACCTGTGGTTCCCCCAAAAGAAGGGCGGCCCCGGTTGGATCGAGTGGGGTGGCTGCGGCATGGTCAACCCGAACGTGCTGCGCGCGAACGGTATTGATCCCGAGGTCTATTCGGGCTTCGCGTTCGGCATGGGTATCGAGCGCACGCTGATGCTGCGCCACGGCATTGCTGACATGCATGACATCGTTGAGGGAGACGTTCGCTTCTCCCAGCAGTTCGGAGTGAATGGAAGGGGTAACTGACATGCCTATGGTCCCGCTGAGCTGGCTGGCCGATCACGTCGACGTTGTCGAAGGAACGGACGCTGCCGCCCTCGCTGCCGCCCTTGTGAAGGTTGGCCTGGAGGAGGAAGAAATTCATCCCGCACGCGTGACCGGACCGCTCGTCGTCGGTCGCGTCCTGACCCGCGTGGAGGAAACGGCGTCCAACGGCAAGGTCGTCAACTACTGCCGCGTAGATGTCGGCGAATACAACGATGCCCCGGGCACCGGCAAGGAGCCGTCGGAGCTGCCCAGCCGCGGCATTATCTGCGGCGCTCACAACTTCGACGTCGACGACCTCGTCGTCGTGTCTCTTCCTGGCGCGATTCTGCCCGGTGATTTCAAGATTGCCGCGCGTAAGACCTACGGCCATGTCTCGGACGGCATGATTTGCTCCGCACGCGAGCTCGGTCTGGGTGAGGATCACTCTGGCATCATCGTCCTACCGAAGTTCTTCCCCGACCGTGAGATCCCCGCGGTTGGCACCGACATCGTGTCGTGGCTGGGTCTGGGTGAAGAGGTCCTGGAGATTAACGTGACCCCGGACCGCGGTTACTGCTTCTCGATGCGCGGCATTGCCCGCGAGTACTCGCACTCGACGGGTGCCTCGTTCCGCGACCCGGGCCTGCCGGGCGTTATCGCGGCCGAGCCGTCGGCTGCGAACTCCGATGGCTTCCCGGTCGTGTTCTCTGACGATGCCCCAATCCGCGGCCGCGCGGGTGTGGACCGCTTCGTCGCGCGCATCGTTCGTGGCACCAACCCCAATGCTCCGACGCCTCGCTGGATGGTCGAGCGCCTTGAGGCTGCGGGCATGCGCTCGCTGTCCCTGGCTGTTGACATCACGAACTACGTCATGCTGGACCTTGGCCAGCCGATGCACGCCTACGACCTGGGTGACCTTGCTGCCCCGATCGTCGTGCGCCGCGCTCGCGCCGGCGAAACACTGATGACCCTGGATGAGGAAAAGCGTGACCTCGACCCGCAGGATCTGCTGATCACCGACTCGCCGGAGGGTGAGGGCTCGCGCATTATCGGTATCGCAGGTGTCATGGGTGGCCTCTACTCCGAGGTCAGCGAGAACACGACAGACATCCTGTTCGAAGCCGCGCACTTTGACGCCGTGTCTGTCGCGCGCAGCTCCCGTCGTCACAAGCTGCACTCCGAGGCCGCAAAGCGGTTCGAGCGCGGCACCGATCCGGCGCTGCCCGCCGTCGCGGCGCAGCGCGCCGTTGAGCTGCTTGTCCAGTACGGCGGTGGCACAGTCGATGAGGGCGTGACGGATATCGATCAGCGCGGCGAGGCCGTCGTCATCGCGCTGCCCGACGGTGAGGTCGAGCGCCTGACCGGCGTGGCGCACAGCCCGGAGCGTATCGCCGAGCTTCTGCGCACGGTGGGCTGCGTCGTTGAGGGACCGGAAGGCGGCGTGTTCACCGTGACGGCCCCTTCGTGGCGTCCCGACCTGACTCTGCCGGCCGACCTCGTCGAGGAAGTCGCACGCCTTGACGGCTACGACAACATCCCCGTGATCATGCCGACGGCACCCGCTGGCCACGGTCTGACAACCGCGCAGAAGGCGCGACGACTGGCTGCGTCCACGCTGGCCGATGGGGGACTGGTCGAGGTTGAGTCCTACCCGTTCGTGTCCGATACGTGGGATCGTCAGGGCATTCCCGAGGATGATCCCCGCCGCGAAGCGCTGCGCCTGCGTAACCCCATGGCGGATGATTCGCCGTGGCTGCGTACCACGGTCCTCGACACACTCCTCGATGTCGCAGGTCGCAACGTGTCGCGCTCCAATGCGGACGTCGCGATCTTCGAAGTTGCCAAGGTTGCTCGTCCCGCCGGTACTGTTCCGGCTGACCTGCCCAGTGCCGATGAGCGTCCCTCCGACGAGGTGCTCGCGGCGCTCGAGGCGGGTATTCCGGCTCAGCCGTGGCACATCGGTGGCGTCTTGACAGGTTCGGCCGTTCCGGCTGGCGTCCTGGCGAACGCCCGTGCCTGTGATTGGGCGGACGCCCTGGAATACGTGCGTCGTGTGGCCTCCGCTCTCGGCGTGCGCGTCGAGGTCACCCGCGCCTGGATGGATCAGGTGCCCGCGCACAAGGGCGCTCCGATGCCCGCTCCGGCAACAGATCCGGCCGCGGTTGCCCCGTTCCACCCCGGACGTGTCGCGCGCGTCTTCGTGCGTGCGGGCCGCGACCTCGTGGACGTCGCTCTTGCGGGCGAACTGTCGCCTGCCGCATGCCGAGCGTTCGGCCTTCCCGCGCGTTCGTGCGCCTTTGAGATCGATATGGATGCTCTCATCTCCCAGATGAGTGATCAGCCTATCCAGGTCAAGGGCGTCTCGACGTTCCCGCTCGCCAAGGAAGACATCGCTCTCGTCGTACCGTCGGATATCCCCGCCTCACGCGTCGAGCAGATCGTGCGTCAAGGCGCCGGCCAGCTTGCAGAGTCCGTGACACTCTTCGATATCTACGAGGGTGACCAGGTGCCGGAGGGCTACCGTTCCCTCGCCTTTGCGCTGCGTCTGCGCGCAGCCGATCACACGCTGACCGCGAAGGAATCGTCGCAGGTTCGTGAGCAGGTCGTCGCAAAGGCTGCCAAGGTATTGGGCGCGTCCTTGCGCGCCTAGTCAACTCTGGCGCTCGACCGGTCGGATCGGTGGTGTGGCACCCCACTCATTTGGGGCGTTGCGCCCACCGATTCGACCGGTCTTCGCTTTACCATGGGTACATGCACATCCTTGTTACTGCAGCATCAAAGCACGGGGCGACGGACGAAGTCGCCGACGCCATTGCGAAGCGTTTGGAGGCGGCGGATTGTGCCGTTGATCGTCTTGCACCCGCTGATGTGACCACGGTCGATCCTTACGATGCGGTGGTCGTCGGCTCTGCCGTCTACATCCTTCAATGGATGCCCGAGGCGCACGAATTTATGGAGCGTTTTCAGGATCAGCTGCGTGACAAGCAGGTCTGGGCTTTCTCCGTCGGTATGAACGGCGTGCCCAAGCATTCTGAGCAGGACGCTAACCGTGTTGGGCCGCTGCTCACTCACGTCAATTGCCGTGAGCTGCGTACGTTCCCTGGTCGCTACAAGCCGGCGCTGCTGTCGCTGCGTGAACGTTCGATCGCGCGCCTGGCTGGTGTCGTCGAGGGTGATTTCCGCGATTGGGACGCTATCGACGCGTGGGCCGATGAGATTGCCGCCCAGCTGCGTGCCTGAGAGTTTTGACGGCAAGCGGGTGAGGGACTTCCCTCACCCGCTTGCGTATTTATATGCATGAGGGTGTATAATAATGCATATGAGTGCAACACCTGCGTTTCCGAGCACGAAGAGTGCGCGGCACGAGATGATCCGAGATCTTCTGGCCGCCGAGCCCATCGGTAGCCAGGAGGGCCTGCGCGCCCGCTTGGCTGAGCGCGGGATTGACGTTACCCAGACGACCCTGTCCCGCGACCTGATGGACCTGCGTGCGACGAAGATTCGTGATGCTTCAGGCGCTCTCATCTACACGGTGCCCGATCACGATGGTGGTCTGACGCACGACGCTGAAGCGGCCAACGTTCGTCTTGCGCGCTGGTGTCAGCTTCTCCTGGTCACCTCCGTGAAGGTGGGGAACCAGCTGGTCCTGCGTACGCAGGTCGGGGCGGCGAACCTCCTCGCCTCCTCAATCGATGCAGTCAGGCGCGACGAGATTGCTGGAACGATCGCCGGTGACGACACAATCCTCGTCATTTGCCGCAGCGAAGAAGGCGCGGCCGAGGTGGAACGTGCCTTGTTGGCCCTCGCAGAACCCGGTGCACTCCCCGAAAACTAGCCCCGGCCTCGTTCGAACGAGAGTGTGCGGGCACCACGAACCCAACAATTGGAAGGAACCTACATGTCGAGCAAAGATCGCGTCGTCCTGGCGTATTCAGGCGGTCTGGACACCTCTGTCGCTATCGGATGGATCGGTGAACAGACGGGCCGCGAGGTCGTCGCTGTTGCTGTTGACGTCGGCCAGGGCGGCGAGGACCTTGAGGTTATTCGTCAGCGTGCGCTCGATTGTGGAGCCGTTGAAGCGTACGTTGCAGATGCGCGCGACGAATTCGCGACCGACTACTGCATGCCCGCTTTGAAGGCAAACGCGCTCTACGAAGGCAAGTACCCGCTCGTGTCGGCGCTGTCGCGTCCCGTCATTACAAAGCACCTTGTGAAGGCTGCGCGTGAGTTCGGTGCGACGACGGTCGCACATGGTTGCACGGGTAAGGGCAACGACCAGGTCCGCTTCGAGGTCTCGATTACCTCGATGGCGCCCGACATGGACTGCATTTCCCCGGTTCGTGACCTCGCCTTGACGCGTGACGTCGCGATTGAGTACGCCGAGAAGCACAATCTGCCGATTGAGACGACGAAGCACAACCCGTTCTCTATTGATCAGAACGTGTGGGGTCGTGCCATCGAAACGGGCTTCCTGGAAGACCTGTGGAATGCTCCGACGAAGGACGTCTACAACTACACTGATGATCCGACCTACCCGCCGCTGCCCGACGAGGTTGTCATCACGTTCGACAAGGGCATTCCTGTCGCCATCGACGGCCGACCGGTCACGCCGCTCGAGGCCATCCAGGAGATGAACCGCCGCGCTGGCGCTCAGGGTATCGGCCGTATTGACATGGTTGAGGATCGTCTGGTCGGAATCAAGTCCCGTGAGATTTACGAGGCTCCCGGTGCCGTCGCGCTCATTGAGGCGCACCAGGCGCTTGAGGCGGTCACGCTGGAGCGGATGCAGCGTCGCTACAAGCGTCAGCTGGAGCAGACGTGGGGTGAGCTCGTGTATGAGGCACAGTGGTACTCGCCGCTGAAGAAGTCGATGGACGCCTTCATCGAGCACACCCAGCAGTATGTCTCCGGTGATATCCGCATGGTGCTCCACGGTGGTCGCGCGACCGTGAACGGACGCCGTTCTGAGTCCTCTCTCTACGATTTCAACCTGGCAACCTACGAGACCGGCGATACCTTCGATCAGTCCTCGTCGCGTGGCTTCATCGATATCTACGGCCTTCAGTCGAAGCTCGCTGCGGCTCGCGACGTGCGCTTCGGCGTGAACATGGGCTTCTGAGCGTTTGGTTGAGGGCGTTCTCACAGAGAATGTCTCAGTTGGGTTTCAAGAGGCGGGAGCGGCGAGAAGGCTGCTCCCGCCTCGCTTAGTGTTTCGTGTATGACGTATGAGGCGAGCACTGTGAGTGATGCCGTGGGGACCGACGGAGATGATGCCCTGCGCACGCGCATGATGCGCTATACGGTTGCTGCGATGTTCTTCGTTGGCTTTGCCGGTAAGGGAATTCGTGGCATCTTCGGCGATATTGGTTCGCTCGTGCCAATGCTGATTCTGCTTGTTTCCTTCGTCGTGCTCTTCCGTATCTCGGGCCGCTCACTCTTGCTTCGTCGCTTCCCGACGACGACATGTCTGTTCGTCGCCTGGTGTGCGCTCTCGTGCGCATGGTCGGTGGCGCCGTTGCTCAGTGCCGAATACACCGTTTTGTCGGTGTCCCTGACGCTTGTATCGATAGCCGTGGCCGTTGCACTGCCGCTCACGGAGCTCGTTGGTGCGTTGATTCTGGCATTCCAATGGATCATCGGCTCTTCTTTCATTCTCGAGGCGTTGGTTGCCTTCTTCGGGCACGGTCCTCTGGCTCCTCCGATCATGTGGGGGAGGGGTCTCCTCCCTGCCTCCTACTACTGGATCGATGGCATGCTTCTCAAGGGAGGGCCTATCCAGGGTTTTCCCGGTAATAGGAATCCCCTCGCATTTGTCGCGTTGTTGCTGGCGGTGTGCCTGATTCTGCGCTATATGCAGACGAAGCGATCGCGCCTTGCGACATGTCTGTGGCTCGGCGCATGCGGTGGTGTCCTGTTGCTGACGCAGTCCGCGACGGTTGCGCTCTCCACGGTTGGATGCCTGCTTGTGATCGCGGGTCTTGTCGTCCAGCGTCGGGTTCCGGAGCGCCTTCGTCTCCGAGTCGTCGGCGGTTTCGCCGGGTTCGGTGTTGTCACTGCGATCGCAGCATTCTTCTGTCGTCATATGATTGCCGATGCTTTCGGTCGTAGTCCTGACATGAGCGGGCGCTCCGTCATCTGGCATGCCGTTGCTCCACTGGTTGCGCAGCGTCCGATCTGTGGTTGGGGTTGGTTCATTGGGTGGCCCACGCAGATGGAGCCATTTGCGTCGCTCGTTATCCGTCCGGATGGCACGCCGACCAATCAGGCACACAACGTCTACGTGGAGGCTGCTCTGACAACGGGTTTTGTCGGCGCCGCCATGATCACCGTTGCGATTGTCTGGACGCTGTACCGCGTCGTGAAAGTCGCGGTGGCTCATATCGACGACAACCTGTGGGATGTCATTCCCGCCGTCATCATCATCGCGATGTTCATCCAGTCCTTCACGGAGTCGCGCATGCTTTTCGAAGGCAACTGGATGCTCTTCGTGATGATCGCGACGTGGGTGAAGGTGCGTGGCGAGGTCCCAGTGGTGTGGCCTTCGGCAGCTCGCCAGCATCTCGAATATTCTTAAACGAGAGAGATAGCACCGTCGTTACCGACCCAGGAGGAACCTCATGTCGCAGTCCGAAACGCACGTCTCCCTGTGGGGTGGCCGTTTTTCTGGAGGGCCTTCGCAGGCACTTGCTGCGTTGAGCGTGTCGACGCACTTCGACTTCCGCCTGGCGCACGTGGATATCGCAGGTTCGCACGCGCATGCTGACGAGCTGCATCGCGTTGGGCTGCTGACCGACCAGGAATGCGCGGACATGCACGATGCTTTGGCTCGCCTTGATGCCGATGTCGCTTCGGGCGCCTTTGTGCCCTCTGTTGACGACGAGGATGTGCATACGGCGTTGGAACGTGGCTTGATTGAGCGCGCTGGGGCCACGTTGGGAGGCAAGCTGCGAGCTGGCCGCTCCCGTAATGACCAGATTGCAACGCTGATTCGCGTGTACCTGCGCGAGGAGGCCCGTCACCTGGCGGGTCGCGTCCTGGATATCGCGCAGGCTCTACTCAGCCAGGCGGTCCGTGCCGGTGACGCCGTTATGCCGGGTCGCACTCATATGCAGCATGCCCAGCCCGTTCTTGTTGCGCACCATCTGATGGCGCACGTGTGGCCGCTGCTTCGTGACGTTGCGCGTCTGCGTGACTGGGACAAGCGTGCGGCGATCTCGCCGTATGGATCCGGTGCCCTGGCCGGTAACACGCTCGGCATGGATCCTTGCCGGATTGCTGCTGCACTGGGCTTTTCCGATTCCGTTGAAAACTCGATCGACGGTACTGCTTCGCGCGACGTTGTCGCCGAGTTCTCCTTCGTGTGCGCTCAGATCGGCATCGATATTTCACGCCTGTGCGAGGAGATTGTCATCTGGAATACCAAGGAGTTCGGCTACGTGACGCTGGACGACTCCTACTCCACGGGTTCGTCGATCATGCCTCAGAAGAAGAATCCTGACGTTGCGGAGCTTGCCCGTGGCAAGGCCGGCCGCCTGATCGGTGATCTGACTGGCTTGCTCGCGGTCCTCAAGGGTATTCCGCTCGCGTATGATCGCGATCTCCAAGAGGACAAAGAGCCGGTGTTTGATCAGATCGACACCCTCGACGTTCTCTGTCCCGCTGTCGCTGGCATGATCGACACGATGACCATTCATCTTCAGCGCCTCGAGGAGCTGGCACCCCAGGGCTTCTCGCTTGCTACCGACATCGCAGAGTGGCTCGTCAAGCAGGGGGTGCCCTTCCGTGATGCGCACGAGATTTCCGGTGCGTGCGTGCGCCTGGCCGAGGCCAGGGGAGTGGAGCTCGCCGACTTGAGCGATGAGGAGCTCGCCCAGGCCTCGTCGTTCCTGACCCCCGAGGTGCGCTCCGTGCTCACCGTCGAAGGTTCCGTGGGTGCGCGTCGTGGGCGTGGCGGTACAGCCCCCGAGCGGGTGCGCGAGCAGATCGCCGAGGCCGAGGCTGCCCTCGCGCAAGCGCGCACGTGGGCGGCCTCGGCGCTTCGTTAACGCCCCTACTCGCAAGCCGATACACTAAGACGGTATTCATCCGTCGAATCCGCAAGGAAGGACAACTTTCGTGACAGATATCCTGGACGAACTGCAGTGGCGTGGGCTGCTCGCTCAGCACACCGACCTCGAGGCGCTTCGTGAGCACCTCAACGCCGGACCTGTCACCTTCTATTGCGGCTATGACCCGACTGCCCCTTCCCTTCATCACGGCCACCTCGTGCAGCTGATCGTCATGCGCCACCTGCAGCTCGCTGGCCATCGGCCGCTCGCGCTCGTGGGCGGTGCGACTGGGCAGATCGGCGACCCACGCCAGAGCGGCGAACGCCAGCTCCAGTCGACCGAGGTCGTCAAGGGATGGGCGGACCGCCTGCGTTCGCAGATCTCTCGCTTCCTTGATTTTGAGGGGCCTGCCGCCGCGACGATGGTGAACAACCTGGACTGGACCCAGGAGATGAGCGCCATCGATCTGCTGCGCACCATCGGTAAGTACTTCCGTGTGGGCACGATGCTCAACAAGGACATCGTCGCGCGTCGCATCGCATCGGATGAGGGTATCTCCTACACGGAGTTCTCCTACCAGGTACTCCAGGCCAACGACTTCCTTGAGCTCTACCGTCGCCACGGGTGCACGCTTGAGACCGGCGGAAACGACCAGTGGGGCAACATGGTCGGCGGTGTCGACCTGATCCGTAAGGTTGAGGGCGTTGACACCCACGTCATGACGACCCCGATCATTACGAAGGCGGACGGCACGAAGTTCGGTAAGTCCGAGGGTGGTGCCATCTGGCTCGACCCGGAGATGATGACACCGTACGCCTTCTACCAGTTCTGGCTCCAGGTCGCGGACGATGATGTCGTGCGCTTCCTGAAGATCTTCACGTTTAAGTCGCGTGAGGAGATCGAGGCACTGGCTGTTGAGGTCGCTGAGCGTCCCCACCAGCGCGCTGCGCAGAAGGCCCTCGCTGCCTCCGTCACCGAGCTTGTGCACGGCAGCGAGCAGCTTCAGCGTGTTCTCGCCGCAACCGATGCCCTCTGGGGTGGCGGTGACATCCGGGATCTGGACGAGGCTACCCTGGCAGCTGCGACTGCCGACCTCCCGCGCGCGTCGGTTACCATCGGTGAGTCGACCGTGGCCGATGCGCTCGTTGCTCTCGGTTTCGAGAAGGGGAAGACGGCTGCGCGTCGCACGATCTCCTCCGGCGGAGCCTCTATCAATAACGTCAAGGTGGAGGACGCCGAAGCTGTCCTGCGTGACGCGGACGTGCTTGCGGGTGGACTGGCTCTCATTCGTAAGGGTCGCAAGAACCTCGCCGTGCTCGAACTGAGCTAACGCTTCCGCAGAGGAGGGCGTCCGATGAAAATCGGACGCCCTCTTTTCGTTGTGTTTGTTGGGTTTGTGGGGTGTGTGGTGGGG
>ERZ773049.410-NODE-410-length-26938-cov-29.435852_pt1 | contig 26938 bp, 29 predicted proteins | sample MGYA00580633_ERZ773049 | MGnify/ENA primary metagenome ERZ773049 (study PRJEB29015, sample SAMEA2737991) | human oral metagenome | biome: human oral; feature: human-associated habitat; material: dental | place: China | collected 2066 ...
CCGCCGACATTCTGCTTGTAAGGCAGACGCTCTACCAACTGAGCTAATCACCCGACAAGCCGACATTAAATCAAAAAATCAGACCACGCGCAAGGTTTTTATTTAAATAAAAATATATCCCATTGAAAGAATGTAGAATATTTTATTTAACCGAAAAAACACCGTTATGCCTATCTATCAATCAAAAATCAAATGTCCCAATTTATCCGCTTTAGTATGCAGATAACGTTCATTTTCCACATTTTCGCCGACATGTAATGCAATCCGTTCGACCACATTAATGCCGGAATCTTTCAACGTTTGGATTTTTTCAGGATTATTGGTCAACAACCTGACTTCACGAATATGCAGATAATCATAAATCTGCTTGGCTAAAGTGAAGTCGCGCGCATCAACAGGAAGGCCGAGTGCAACATTGGCCTCGACCGTATCCAAGCCCTGATCTTGCAAACGATAAGCACGGATTTTGTTTATCAAACCAATGCCCCTGCCTTCTTGACGCAAATATACGATAACGCCACGCCCTTCTTTTTGAACGGCCTGCATCGCCGCTTGCAACTGAGGGCCGCAATCACATTTCACCGAAAATAAAGCATCGCCGGTCAAGCACTCGGAATGAATACGCGACAACACAGGCAGGCCGTCTGAAACATCGCCCATCGTCAATGCGACATGTTCCTGACCGTCCTCTTCTTCAAAGCCGTACATGGTAAACTCGCCCCATTCCGTAGGCAAACGGCATGACGCGACAAACTTCAACTCGTTACTCATTTTCCGCTTCCTCGCTTTCAGCCACGCCCAACAGATTTTTCAAAGAATCCGACAGAGCCAAAGCAAGGGCAATCCAAGCCACCAATACTTCGTCAGGCGCGCCGTCTTCGACATCAAACTCAGCATGTACTACACCCAAAACCGCACCGCTGGGCATACAGACAGGAACTGAAATCTGGCTCAAGCCGAGATGATTGCGTTCGGCCGACAATTCACCAATTTCCTGCCAATACGCCACATTCTGACAAACATTCATCCAACCGCTTTGCGCCGTACGCACAGCCAAAAAAGCCTGTCCGGCCTGTTCGTCGATTGGAATCACATTTTCCAACGGCACGCCCCAACGGCTCAGTCGAACCAGCGACAACGCGCCATCTTTCGGAAACGCTGTATAAACCGCTGCGCTTTTCAAATGCTCGGTGCGCTCGGCAACCGAATCCAAAGCCATAAAAATCTGTTTCAGCAACAATTCATGTTCGGCATCAACATAATCTGCCAACTGCCAACCGTCTTCAGACGGCCACAAAATCGAACGCTCAACAGAAGCATTGCCCATTTTAATCACAGCCTGGGCAGTCAAATAAGCAACATGTATCTCATCCGCAGGCAACTTCAAACCTTGCGTCTGCAAAAAATCTTTAATCAATAAAGCAGGCATCTGCCCTTCCTCACCAATAGTAAAGTTGAGGCCGTCTGAAAACAAACCCTGCTTTCAGACGGCCGGAATAAGTCATTATATAAGGGATAAACCGACAAATTCAAGCAAACAAGACTTTGCGCCCCCATTAATCTTGTGTATAATCCACGGTTCAAATTAGTGCGGACGTGGCGAAATTGGTAGACGCACCAGATTTAGGTTCTGGCGCCGCGAGGTGTGAGAGTTCGAGTCTCTCCGTCCGCACCATTAACAATAAATAAATCAAACACTTAAGAAACTTTGGGACAGCTTGGGGACAAAAACACAGGCCATCAGCAAAGGACACGATGACGAGCTTATCACGCCGACACGGGAGCTTATAGATGATTGATAATTTTGAGCTTGGCTACACACCGGCAAATCTGAAAGCCATCCGCCAACAGTACGGGCTGACACAGCAGAATGTTGCCGATATAACGGAATCAACGCTGAAAACCGCCCAAAAATGGGAAACAAGCCCGAATTTGAAAAGCTACGCCAACATGCCTCACACTAAATGGCTGAAATTGTTGGAATATTTGAGAGATAAATGAGAAAAAGGCCGCCTGAATTTAGACGGCCTTTGTTTTACTTGACTGTATCTGATAACGCCTTGTGCCGCGCCTTGCAGTCATTGTACAAGCCGATGACTTGCAACGACCACGGCAACACATCCGCGCCTGTCCCGCCCTCAAGTTTAGGCAGATTCGGGCATGGTTGCACAAGGTCGGCAGGAGGTTTAATTGCCGTCGGTAATGGCGGCATTGATGACTGACACGCCGTCAGAATCAACACAGACGTTACGATAGACAGGCTTCTCGACAATCTTTTGCACTTGGACATAACGCACCCTTTCCTTTTCTTCACGCACGGCTTTGCCGGTCTGATACGTTGCGGACAATTCGCGGTCTTGTTTCGCTTTCTCAATCGCGGAATCTTTCAGACGGCCTGAAATTTCCGCCGCCATTGATTCACGTCCGCGCTTGTATTGGGTGGCATGGTCGTATTGCCACGCGCCCACAATCAGCGCAAAACAAACCGCGATCAGAATCAGTTTCCAGTTTTTAAGTAGCAGGCTATTCATAGGTTTTCAACATCGCTTGGTAATTTTTCAATTCGCTTTGGGCAAACTCAAACGCTTTAAAGTCGGCGCTTTCGCTCGCTCTTTGCTTTTGGCTTCCCATTCAGCGATACGCGCTTTCAGAAACTCGACAGGATTCATCATCACGCCTCGCTTGCACCATGCGCGGCGGTTGCCGTAACAGATGACAAAACATAACGTTCAGGCGCGGGGCTAGACTGCACCGCCTTGCCATCCACCAGTTTAGACGGCCAGAAGTAGCCGTCAATATCGGCAGGGTTGAACGGCACGATAGACACGGTATTGCCTTGATTACCGCCTAAGCCAAGAATCTGACCTTTTGCGTTTTTACCGACCACAAAGAACACATGGCCGCCGCCTTGTCGGGATTTGACCGCAATGCAACCATAGGCAGGTTTTGCTAATTTCGTCAGCCCGGCACTTGCCCACGCTTTAGCACGGTACCAATCCTTGATGACCGCGCGGCCACTCTTGCCCAAGCAATGACCGACAAACAAGCCACACCACGGCGTTTCATCTTCAAAGTACCAAGACTTTGCCGCGCCGGGGAACGTCCCCATATCTTTCAGCCACTGAACGATTGTCGGGTTATGCGCTTTTGTACCGACAATCTCTTTCAGGCCAATATGTTTTTTAGCCTCTTTAATCCAGTCCAACTCTTGCATTTTTTACTCTTCCATTAAAAAAGGCCGTCTGATTTCAGACGACCTGTCGTTACTCTTTATCGATAAATTTGTCAGCCGTTTTCTTGACCCACTTCTTCATCAAGCCAGGGGCTAAGGTCTTGACGGTATCCATCGCGTGGCCTGTCAAAATGCCGACAAACGCGCCTGCAATCGCACAAGTCCAAACCTGATTAACCATCAAAAACCGTTCCACTACCGCCGCCGCTGCCACTGCCGATACAACCGCCTCAAACAAGCTTGAGACAATCTTGTCGTGGTCTTTGATAGCCGAAACAATCTTAAACGCTTGCAACTGTTCTTCAAATTCGACAGTAGCAGACAAAGCCGATCCAATTTGTTGAGCTGCTTCAGAGAAGCTAGTAGCAGATTTCAGGTCAATAGACGGTGCTTTCTTTTCTGCGCCGTCAATCGTTACGTTCAGTGAGCCTTTAATCTTCTTCAGTTCGGCAAGACTGGTAGTCTTAACACTCGCACCAAGCAAATAGCCAGCTTCAGCCGCGCTGTTCAGCGCATAGAAATACAGACGGCCCGGCTTTTTGTTTGAGCCGTCAAAGCCTTTGAAGTAGATTTGCGCGGCTTTATATTCATCGGAAGTAAAGCCGAAATGCTCACCGACAGATTCAGCCGTTGCAAACAGCATGGCTTCGCCGGTCGGGATATTGGCATTTTTACTCAAGAAAACGGCGTTAAGCGAAAGAGGGGAACCGCCTGAACTCAACACCGATGGATTCACGCTCACAATCTGTGAGGCAGGAATTGATTTAAACATTTAATTTCCTTTTATGATGGAATACGATTAATTGAAACAGACGCGCCCTCGATAAAGTCTTGCGCATGTGTAATAGTAGGGTTGTAGGTAAGACTGGCCGTGACACTCCAACGCGCCTCAAATTCCTGCTCTTCGTTCGTGAGTGGAATATATCGCGCCTCGTCAGTGTATAAAGGCTGACAAACCTCCAGCCGTTCGCAAGCATGAAAATCACGCCACAAGGTTGAGAAAATGCGCACATTACGCCCTGAATCAACGCCGTAGAAATCAAGCTGCATAGCCACTTCTATGCTTCTTGTAACGTCTGTAAGCCCATCTAAAGGCTTCCATTCGTTAATCTGCGTGTTCATTTCCGTTTCGCGGATGATGTTCATCAGGATAAATGGCGCATTGGGAATGCGGTACATTATTGGAATAGCCCTGTATTACTTCGCAATCAGTGAATAATCCAAGCAGATACCGCCTTACATCCTTGTAGATTTCAGACTGTGTAACGCTTAATGTTGCCGCCATACCACCACCTTGCACCAATCAGGCCATGATTCGGAAACAGACTTAATTAGCCACTCTGTCGGCTCTGTTTCGCCATACGGCGCAAACACCAACTTATCCGAACCCTTCCCGGCAATGCGCCGCAATACGGAAAATTGCCCAGTCACATACACGTTCAGCATATGCCCTTGTTGCAACAATCCGTCAAACTCTTGCCGCTCCTGACTGCTTAGGCTTTGTGTCTGAATAGTGACCGTTTCAGATTCATAATCAGCCGTCCTTGCGCCTGCTTCGTCTGTTTTATAGCCATTATTCAGCAACAACGTTGCCGTCATGTTTGGATTGACCGCGCGTGTTACGCCGTTTGCAATAGCTCTCAAATTCATAGACTTCCTTTCGCCTATTCAACAACTTCGCTTTGAATCGCCCCACATAAGTCGCCTGTGTCAATTAATGGCTTATTAAAGCCTTTTTTCTTCACGGTTGACGGTGCGTTTTCAGGCTCGTTGAAGTTCTGAATCGTCTCGACAATATCGTCTTTCACGCTCTCGCCAATCAATGCCAAAGCCATGCCGACATCTCCGTCCGTGTGTTGCAATATGCTTGCCGCGTTGTCCGCCCATTCGTCCTGCTTCTCCGCTATCGTGTTGCGGAAAAAAGGACGTGCCGGAATGGTAGCCGTGCCGTATTCATTCCAGTAGGCCACCTGTGCCACGCTTACATCGCCTTTCCCATCTTTGGAAGGGTATGTTTGCGTTTCCAAGATACCAACACGAACCGTGCCGCCTGCCGCCTTACTGACAGCATTGCGCAAGGCTGAACGGAACTTACTACCGCCGCGCATAACAACCGCCTGGAACATATCGGAAAGCGCGGTATTTTGCCGTCATCTGCCAGTAGGTCAAACCCCATGGCGTTTGAGCGAACCATGCCGCCTTACCACTAACACCCGACAAATCCGCGCTGACCGATACGCTACCCTCTGTAGCCGAACCGATACGGCCAACCAAACCGCCTTGTTCTGCTCTCTCGTCCAAAGCTGCTAAATGGCGCATCAACGCCCATGATGTTACTCGTCTGCTTTGGTTACGCCTGCATTAGACGCATTAGGGTCGACTGCTTCCAACTTGGTCTCGTTGTCGGTCTTTTCCCGTGCTTCGGCTTTGGTGTTCTTTGCATCTTCGTGGGCGAAAATGAAGCCGTTGCGAACCATTGCACGGTCTGCGTGAGCTTTCATCCAGGCATTGAACAGGTCGGCGTCCACATCGTAAGTGATGCCGTGCCCGCCGATGATGTTGGAGGCGTTTGCACCGTTCAACTCTACCGATTGTCCGCCGACTTCAATAATCAGTCCGTTGGGCAGTTTGCAGCCAACGGTTACAGTTTTTTGTTTTGCCATTTGGGTTCTCCAATAAAAAAGCAGCCTTTTCAGGCTGCATATAAGGGAAAGGCCGCCGGAAGGCAGCCTAAAAAAGAGGATCAGACGGAAATGCCGTCTAACAGAACATCGGCGTGTTCTTTTAATTCCGGCTTGATCGTATGCCCCATATGGGCAAGGAGAATCTGTACGCCTTCGGTACGTGCAAGTTTGACAGCGGGGACAAAATCGCTATCCGCCGTTACCAGCACGATAATGCCGACTTGTTTTTTCAATGCCAATGTTGCCATATCCAAACCAATTCTCATGTCTACGCCCTTTTGCGTGATATTCGGCACAATGTCTCCGGGGTTCAGTGTAGCACTGTTTGCGCCCGGGACGGGGTTCAGACTGCTTTGCCTTTTGATTTTCCAGCTGTCGCCGTTGGTGGATGCCTGCCCCATGCGCAGGGCAAAAAACGGTAGTGATTTCAAACCTTCCAGCAGCTGTTTGCTGTTGCGGGCAACATTTGATGCTGATAAATCGAATATGCTGCCGTCCAGCGGGTTGTTTAGTTTGCCGTCGGCAGGCGGGGCATCGTAGTAGAAAACGCGGTACAAGGTTTTGCCCGCCAAGTAGGCATTGCTCTGAATACTTCCCACGAGACTAGCAAAGTCGTCCGCCTGTACGGGTCTACCCGTTTGGCTTTTGATTTTGCGTTTAGCAAAACCCGCGTCAATAAGGATGGCGAAAGATGTATTCATGATAAATAGGCGTAAAAAATTGGCCATTAGTGGGTAGCAGGCTGATTACTGCACTTGGATGGGTCACCCACATTGGCCGTTTTTGTATGTAGTTACATTATGCACGAAAAATAATATCCTGTAAAGGCCGCCTGTTTCAGACGGCCTTGTTGCGTAGGCAGCCTAGCTCACCGTCATGGAAGCAATGCAGAACGGGCGATAGATAATCGCGCCCCATGTGCCCTGCGATTTCTTCTGCTTGATAGAAGAGGCTTCCAATACCATGTTATGGGCGCGCATTTTTTCGGTAAATGCACAGTCCAAAGTACGTTGGCCGTCCAATTCTTCGACAATCAGTTGCACGGTTTCGCCGCTTGTGGCTGAGTATTCTGGAATGGTCTCAACGCGCAAGTTAGGGAAGTTCTTTTTCAACTGGTCGATAACATTAACGTTGTATTGGTTGGTTTTGGTCAAATCAACGCTTGCAGTAGGGCTACACACCAGCAACAGAGGCGTATTCATATCAATCTTACCGCTGGTCTGTTTCAGCAAAGTTTGGAACAGCTTGCGGATAGATTCATACACTTCTTCGCCTGTTGAGTTTGCCCAAGTTTTAGCGGCGGCAGTAGAGGCAGGCAATGATGGGTCGTTCAATACACCATAGTTTTGCAAGCCTTTCACGCCAAACAAATACGTTTTGTTTTGGAAGCGGTTCAGGGCATTGATGGAAGCCTCGTTTACGCGAGCAACATAGTCAATCTTCGCTTCACCGGCACGCGCTACTTCACGCTCACCCCAGCGGGTGAATACTTGGTAATGGTAGCTTTGACGTTGTGGGAAGTTCACGTTTACGCCGCTTACGCCATTGTTGTTGTAGTCGCCATAAGAGGAAACTTCGCCGGTAGGCTCAACGGTCATGAAAGTAGCGGTTTCAGTCGTCCAGTCGCCTTTTTTCATCTCGCCGAAAACTTCGGCGGCTTTGGCAATCGCTTTATCCATCGCAATTTTCATCATTGCGCGGTCTTGAGCTTGCGCCGGTTGTTCTTGAGGTTGTTCAGATTCGTTGGTTTCATCTTCATCAGTAGCCACTTCTTCAGATTCAGATTCAATATCTTCATCTTCAACAGTTTCATCTTCATCAGTGCCAACTTCTTCAGCATCTTCAGGCGGCAATTCCTCGCCGTCATCTTCCGCTGTCTGAACTTCGTTATTCAGTGAGCCGATAACCTGCAACAGTTCATCAGGACTCAATTCAGCATCTTGAGCCATCAAAGGCTCTAATACTGACTTGATACGCGCTTTCGCGCCTTTCTTCAGTTTCATAACTTTCCTTTCTGAAAATGGGTCTGCATCGCTTACTACTACGTCACGCCCTGCCCGACCCACATCGACAAGGGCTACATGGTTACCAACAATATCTCGCATAACACCATCATAGCGCATGCCGTTAAATTCGCCTGGTGTCATATCAGCAACGTATCTATACGCGCTAGATAGCTCCATTTGCTCACCGCTTTCAGGATGATGTCTTTATCGGATGGGGCGGATAACTTCATGGCTTGCTTTCGGCGGATAGCTGGCATACAATGGAATCAAGCGGTATTTGTACAGGCAAAGAGGTGGCGTAATATGAACGCGCTAAGGTGCTGGCCTGAAGCAAATGCCGCTATTTTCATGCTCATCACTCTTTCAGGTAGCCGTGGTCGTAATACCGCCTACCGTCTCTGCAATGTTTCACTGTCATCACGACTTCCTTATCCAAACTCTCAACCCGTACTTTTGCCTGATAGATTTCTACAGCAATGATATTCGGGTCGTTGTGCTTGTCCTCTTTGGTAGCAACCAGCCGTGAGCTTTGGATGATTTTCGGGATAGCGGGAATGGTTTTAATCAAACTATCCGCCGCCCCTGCCAAAGTGTGTTTCACTCCACTCATCGGAACTTCAATTTCATTGCCAGTACTGCGATTGACAAACTTTTTGCCTACAAATCTTTTGGCATAATCTTTAGCCTTATTTCGCAGTTCCTTCATGCTCGACCACAAGCCCAGCTCGTTGCCTTTAATTTCAGGCATCTCGGTTTGTGCTTGGTATTCCTGTTTTTCAGGTAGCCCGCTTCCTGCCCCAAATTGACCATTCTCCGCCCTCGGATGTTTGCTTTCCCGGCACCGCATCATCGACCTTGAAATTTTCAATTCGGCAATTTTTAAACCGTTCCGCTATGCCTGATCGCCCGATGCGTTTTGACAATTCGTCGCGTTTCGCTTCGCGGCGCAGCGTTTCCGCGTATGCCGCCATCTCATCTGCCGCTTTCAGCTTTTGGCAAACAGGGCAACCGGTCCACACGCCGCGAAAAATGCTTTTTGACGTGTATTCGCCATCCCGCATTTCTCCGCGTCCGATGCAATCAGGCGCATTGCCGTCTCAGTCAGTGGCTGGCGTTTTGCTTTTCGGATTATCAAAAAGTCTTCAGCGATTTGCCCGGCAATTCCATGTTCTGCCAACAGTGCCAAATCGGCTTCGTGTTTGGTTGGTTTTTTCGCTGTTTTTTCGTGCGCTGTATTAATAACTACGTTAGTAGTTATTTGTTTTTTGTATTTTGTATTTATGTGACCCCCCTTTTTTGGGGGTGGTCCTACCCCATTTTTAGGGGGTGGTGTTACCCCTTTTTTCGTGGGTACCCCGTTTTCAGGGGGTATTTGAATCGAGCCTTGCTGCTGTTTTGGATATTTGCACTTGCCGCCGCTGCATTGGAAGTAGCAGGGCAATGGGGAATTACGGGCGTTCCTCAAGGCGCGGGGGCTGACGGTGTGAAGACCTGTTTTGACGCATGGCTTGAACACGCAGGAACAGAAAACAAGGAAGAGCGCGATATTCTGAAAGCGGCCAAAGACTTTATGCTTGAGCATGGATATAGCGAGCGGTTCATCAAAGACCCGAAAAAGGCTGCTGGTTCTATTTCCTATATTGGCGATATGGTGGAAACCAAACGCAATCATGCGGGCTTCATGTTGGAATCAAGACGAACAGGAGAACCGCCAATATGGTACGTCTTAGATAAAGTCTTTGAAGAAGAAATCTGTAAAGGCAAGGATTTAGGGCTGGTGTGCCGCGTGCTGGCAGATTGTGGCTGGCTGAAAAAGGACGGGCGAAACTTTAAAGCCAAAGTTCCGCAATCCTTAGTCGGCGACAACCTGTTACCTGCGCGGATACGCCTTTACTGTTTTAGAGGAATAGCCCCGCCTGAAGAAAACGGCGCGGGGGATTGAAGGGCTGACAGGGTAAGCATGGGCAAACCCTGTTTTTTCTTCATGACGCGAAAAATTCAAAAATATGTAGGTCTTGTAGGGCAGAAATATCAATACTGCCTATAACACTTTGAATATAAGAGTTTAAACAGGTTTTAACAGCCTTTTTGATTTGTAGGTCTAGTGTAGGTCTAATGTAGGTCTGGTGTAGGTCTGGTGTAGGTCTGGTGTAGGTCTGGTGTAGGTCTGGTGTAGGTCTGACAATTCAGTCAATTTGAACTGTGGCAGCTTCTGACCTACATTCAGACCTACAACAGACCTATGAATCGATACTTGTAACCCGTTGATTATTAAGGTTAGACCTACCAGCCCTACAAGACCTACAAGATTTTGCGGTTTATATAAAAGGGAAAATGTAAAACAAACAAATTAAGGAAAATCAAGATGATAGATGGAATAGTTAGCGGAAGGTTGCTTTTAGACCCCAAACCAATGAAGACGCGGCGCGGTTCGCCCTACCTGATAGCCAAGATGACAGCTTACGGATACGCAATGGGCGCGATGAAGGCGCGGGATTTAAACGCGGATTTGATTGTGTTCGACCGGCGGGCGATGGAGGAACTGGCAGAATATAGAGCAGGCAATTTCCTGACGGTATGCGGTATCGTTTACCCTGTTCAAGAGCCATATTTAGGAGCAATGGAAACAGTATTGAAAATAACAGTCCGATTTGTGCTGACAGACTATTTGAAGAACCAAAGGAAAAACGATGGCGATTTATTCCGTCTGATAGATAGGGCAAGAAAGAGTTAATCAGAATAAAGGGGAAGGGGTGTAAAAGTTTAGACAGCATAGATTTTGGAAACCCCCCGCCCTCCCATTTACAGAATTTTTTCCCCTGTGAAACTGTTAAAGCGATATCTTAACAGACTGTTTAACAAAGATTTTTTAGCATTTTATACCAAAGAAAACCTATCTACGGGGTGGGGGTATCCAAAGTTTGGATATGGTAGTTTTGGGAAACCCCCTGCTTTCCCACGCATATATTTTCCTTGTTTTTAGGCGGTTTTGTTTAAGGAAAACTGTTAATTAACAGAAGGTTATTTGATATAAAATTGCGCGGGTATTTTTTATCGTTCAAATTGTCTTTACAATCGGCGCGGCCTTGCCCTTGACGGCATATTGCCCCAGCGGGTAAAGTACGAGCCTGCTAGCTTTAATCAGGCTGTTTTGAGGTATTAGTCAGCCTAAACGAATGGATAGTAAGGATATTAGAACATCCTATGTGAAGATGAAAATTAGCCCCGAAAAATTTTGACTTGTGCAAAATTACGGTATTATTTACGGTATTTTCGGATTTAATGAAAACTTATCCATTATAAATCAAGGTGTTAATATTGGAGTTTTTGTCTCTCCGTCAAAATGAGCAGCTTTCGGGCTGCTTTTTTTACATCTATTCCACTATACACCCATTCGAAATCGAAACTGCTTTTACAGCTGTTTCCATTGTATCTTTCAGACGGCCTATCATTTATGTTGAATCCATCGCAAAAACTTGTCGAATTGGTCCGTATCCTTGAAGAACGTGCCTATATTTTTCCGGGAGATCCTGTGCAGGCGACGGAAGCGTTGCAGCATATTGATGGCGGCAACGAGGAAAAACTGATACGCCGCGCCCAAATCATTGACCGCGACCAGCATTTAAAATATGTGTTGCAACAGGTGGAGACAGGCTCGTTTTGGCTTTGGATTGTTGCGGCGACATTGTTGTTTACGGTCGGTTTTTCCAGCACTTATCTTTTGATGGACAATCAGGGGCTGAACTTTTTTCTGGTCTTGGCCGGGATTTTGGGCATGAATACAATCATGCTGCTGGTGTGGCTGGCGACTTTATTCCTGCGTTTGAAAAATGTGCACTTTATCAGCAGTCCGGCAACTTGGTTCCGAGGTAAAGATCCTGTCAATCAGGCAATTTTGCGGCTTTATGTGGATGAATGGCGCAAACCGCAAACGCGTTGGCTGATTGGTGCAACTTCGCACGGTCTATGGCTATGCACGCTGTCGGGAATGTTGGTTTCTGTTTTGCTGCTGCTTTTGGTACGTCAATATACATTCAACTGGGAAAGCACGCTTTTAAGTAATACGGCATTGGTGAAAACGGTTGAGGCTTTGTCATGGCTGCCGGAACGTTTGGGCTTTCCTGTTCCCGACAGTCAGGCCGTAATTGCAGGCCGTCTGAACAATCATATCGAAGATGCACGCGCTTGGGCGGGTTTACTCATCGGCAGCATTATCTGTTATGGCATTCTGCCGCGCTTGCTTGCTTGGCTGGCTTGCAAGATTACTTTAAAAACCCTTCGCGAACGTTTGGATTTGAATCAGCCGTACTATCAAAACATCCTCCGCACATGGCAAACGAAAATTGTCGATGCCGATGATTTTCAGGAAAACATTATCCCTGTTTCATCTAAAATTACGCTGAATAATGCGCCCAAATGGGCAGTTACACTGGAAACGGAATGGCCTGAGCCGCTTTGGTTTTCCGGCGTTTTGGCACAAGAATGGATAGATAAAGGCGTGGCCGCCGGCAGAAAAGATTTGGAACAATTAGAAGCCGAATTGAAACAAACTCCGGCGCAACTTCTCATCGGCGTACGCACGCAAACTGTTCCCGATCGCGGTATTTTGCGTCAAATCAGCCGCTTGGCCGAAGCTACGGATGGCGGCGTTATCATTCAGCTTTTGAATCAAGACAGCTTCTCTGAAGATTTGGATACCAAACTGGATTATTGGCGCGATGCGCTGGCAGAAAGGAACATTGCCTGGCTGGAGCCGACCCGTTTGGCACAAGAAAAACGGCAAAGCTCTATTTGACAGATAAACTAAAGGCCGTCTGAAACCTGATGTTTGGGTTTCAGACGGCCTTATTTATTGTTGAGGATTCATCTTAATGATGGTCGTGGCGATGCTCTTGATGATGTTTGGGCTTGGCTGCGTGGTGTTTGGCTTTAGGTGCAGGTTTTTTCATTTTTTGCGGTTTGGCTTTTTTGTGCATACGTTCTTGTTTCGGATGCATTTCGTGTTTGCCGTGTGCAGAAGCGACAGGAGCCAATACCAAGCCGGCAGCCGCAAACATCAAAGAGGTCATTTGAATCAGTTTTTTCATATTTATCTTCTTTCAAGGGGTTGATTTGAGGTAAAAATAAGAATTTATTCGCACTCAAGCGATGGACAAATATTAATGGCTTTAACTGTCAGCTGCTGTCAGCATTCGGCGAAATCTGTTCAAAATTCGGCAATGGAAGTATGACAACACGATGATGTAGCAAGCTTTTGAAAGTTTACTGTCAATTTCAACATAGCGTCTTTACACATTTCCCAAACGACAAAAAGCGCGAACCTTTCGATTCGCGCTTTTTTTCAGACGGCATCAATTATTTTTTGTCGTCTTTTACTTCTTCAAAGTCGGCATCTACGATGTCGTCGTCTTTCTTAGCAGAAGACTCGGCTTGTGCGCCCTCGCCTGCTTGTGCTTCGGCTTGCGCTTGAGCGTAAACCATTTCGCCCAATTTTTGGCTGGCTGCACCCAAAGCTTCGGCTTTGGCATCGATAGCGGCTTTGTCGTCGCCTTTAACTGCTTCTTCAGCTTCTTTCAACGCAGCTTCGATTTTTTCTTTCTCGGCAGCGTCGAGTTTGTCGCCGTAGTCAGTCAGAGATTTTTTCACAGAGTGAATCAGGGCTTCGGCTTGGTTGCGGGAAGCGACCAATTCAGTCAGTTTTTTATCTTCTTCAGCATTGGCTTCGGCATCTTTCACCATGCGTTCGATTTCTTCTTCGCTCAAACCTGAAGAACCTTGGATGGTGATGTTGGCCGCTTTGCCTGTACCTTTGTCTTTAGCAGAAACGTGCAAGATACCATTGGCGTCAATGTCGAAAGTAACTTCAATTTGTGGCATACCGCGTGGTGCAGGTGCGATGTCGGTCAAATTGAACTGACCCAAAGATTTGTTGGCAGAAGCGCGCTCGCGTTCTCCTTGCAGCACATGGATGGTTACTGCGCTTTGGTTGTCTTCGGCAGTAGAGAACACTTGAGACGCTTTAGTCGGAATAGTAGTGTTCTTTTGAATCAGCTTGGTCATCACGCCGCCCATGGTTTCAATACCCAAAGACAGAGGAGTTACGTCCAGCAGCAATACGTCGCTACGGCCGCCGCTCAATACTTCGCCTTGAATCGCTGCACCTACTGCAACAGCTTCGTCAGGGTTCACGTCTTTACGAGGCTCTTTACCGAAGAAGGCTTTAACGGCTTCTTGTACTTTCGGCATACGGCTTTGACCACCGACCAAAATTACGTCGTCGATGTCGCTGGTGCTCAAGCCGGCATCTTTCAATGCGACTTTACAAGGCTCGATAGAACGTTGGATCAAATCTTCAACCAGGCTTTCAAATTTGGCACGGGTAATTTTCATGGCCAAGTGTTTAGGGCCGGTTGCGTCCATAGTGATGTATGGCAGGTTGATTTCAGTTTGCTGACCGCTGGACAACTCGATTTTGGCTTTTTCAGCAGCTTCTTTCAGACGTTGCAGAGCCATTACGTCTTGTTTCAAATCAATGCCTTGTTCTTTTTTGAACTCGTCAATGATGTAGTCGATCAAGCGTTGGTCGAAGTCTTCACCGCCCAAGAAAGTATCGCCGTTGGTTGCCAATACTTCGAATTGTTTGTCGCCGTCGAGGTTGGCGATTTCGATGATGGAAATATCGAAGGTACCGCCGCCCAAGTCATATACGGCTACTTTGCGGTCTTTGTTGTCGCCTTTGTCCATACCGAATGCCAAAGCGGCTGCAGTCGGTTCGTTTATGATACGTTTTACCTCCAAACCTGCGATGCGGCCAGCGTCTTTAGTCGCTTGACGTTGGCTGTCGTTGAAGTAGGCTGGAACGGTAATCACGGCTTCGGTGACTTTCTCACCCAAGTAAGCTTCGGCGGCTTCTTTCATTTTACGCAGGACTTCTGCGGAAACTTGCGGCGGAGACAGCTCTTTGCCTTGCGCTTTTACCCATGCGTCGCCGTTGTTGGCTTTGATGATTTCGAAAGGCATGGATTCGATGTCGCGTTGAACTTCTTTGTCTTCAAATTTATGACCGATCAAACGTTTTACAGCGTAGATGGTGTTTTTAGCGTTGGTTACGGCTTGGCGTTTGGCGGGTGCGCCAACGAGGACTTCGCCGCCGTCCAGATAAGCGATAACGGAAGGAGTGGTGCGTGCACCTTCTGCATTTTCGATCACTTTGGTTTGACCGTTTTCAGAAATGGCCAAACAAGAGTTAGTTGTACCTAAGTCAATACCGATTACTTTTGCCATATTATGTTGCTCCTAATAAACTTTTCTTAATTAATAATCCTGTGGAACATTTCGTTCCGATGGCTTGTAAATAAGGTTGCTTCATTTTTTTTCAAGGCTTAATTTGAATTTTTTTCTAAATTAAATTCAAGTACTTGATTTATTTATCCACAAGCCGTTTATTCTTTTTTCAGACAGCCGGTTTTAATTTTCCGATTCCGGTTTATCGGAATGATTTTCCAATAGCGGAACATCAGGCTTTGAAACCGGATAAGGCCGTCTGAAGATTTTATGCTTGATAAACTGTATCAAGCGGTGCCTTCAATCTTCTTTTTTCGCCACGACAACCATCGCAGGACGCAGGACGCGGTCGGATAATGTGTAGCCTTTTTTCATCACGCTGACGATGGTGTTCGGCTCTTGCTCGCTGACCACTGCCTGCATGGCTTGGTGGTAATGCGGGTCAAGTTTCTCGCCTGCCTGAGGATTGACTTCTTTAATATGGGTGGCATCAAACGCTTTTTGCAACTCGTTCAAAGTCATTTGCACGCCCATTTTCAGGGCATCGAAATTACCGCTTTGGTCGAGCAGCGCCATTTCAAGATAGTCTTTGACAGGCAGCATTTCGGCCGCAAATTTTTGTCCGGCGAATTTATGGGTATCGGCGATTTCTTGCTGATGGCGGCGGCGCAGGTTTTGCTCGTTTGCCAAACCGCGCAGCTCGCTGTCTTTGAGCTGGCCTTCCAACTCGGCAATACGCGCCTGCAGATCTTCGTAAGTCGACTCGGCTTGTACTTCGGCTTGTTCGGTTTCAACTGCTTCAGCAGTTTCTACGGCTGCTGCTTCTTCGGCTTCGTTTTGGTGTTGTTCGTTACGATCCGTCATTTCTGACATCCTTTTAGAGTGTTGGCATTCAATGACCCATATATAAGGCCGTCTGAAAAAACTTCAAGCATTTGAACGTCGATTATCAAATGCCTTGTTAAAAGACGTTGGAAAACGGTAAGATAGCCATCTGATTTTATTCTTCAGACGGCCTCGAATATGAAAAAAGACCATTTGAATTCAACCGATTTTAATCTGTGGCACACCATCCGCGAAGAAACCGAAGCCGCAGCCGCGGCCGAACCGATGCTGGCAAGTTTCCTGCATCAAACCGTGTTGCGCCATGATTCGCTCGATTCGGTACTTGCCTACCATCTTTCCAGCAAACTGGGCAGCCCGATTATGGATGTGCGCGCGCTGTTTGAAATCTATCAGCAGGCTTTGAGCGTGGACACCCGTATCAGCAAATGCGTCGAGGCCGACTTGAAAGCCATTTATGAGCGCGACCCGGCTTGTGATGAATATTCGCTGCCGCTGTTGTATTTCAAAGGTTTCCACGCCGTACAGGCACACCGCATCAACCACTGGCTCTATCAAAACGGCCGTAAAACGCTGGCGTATTTCCTGCAAAACCGCATGTCGGAAGTCTTCGGTGTCGATATCCACCCGGCCGCCCGTTTCGGTCACGGCCTGATGCTCGACCATGCCACCGGTTTTGTGGCCGGCGAAACCGCCGTCTTGGGCAACAATATTTCCATCCTCCACGGCGTAACGTTGGGCGGTTCGGGCAAAGAAAGCGGCGACCGCCACCCGAAAATAGGCGATGGCGTGATGATTGGTGCAAATGCCTCAATTTTGGGCAACATCCGCATCGGCGTAAATGCCAAAATCGGCGCAGGCAGCGTGGTGGTTGCCGATGTACCGTCTTCGATTACCGTCGTCGGCGTACCGGCCAAACCGGTTGGCCGCTCGTCCAAAACCCCGTCTGCCGATATGGATCAAAACATTCAATTATCGACTACGGATTTTGTGATTTAAGCAATCTGCCACTTAAAAGGCCGTCTGAAAGATTTGTTCTTTCAGACGGCCTTTTTCTATTTAAATCTTGGTATTAACCGCGTTTGCGCAAGGCTTCCAACTGCGTTTTAACCTGCTTGACTTTCTCTTCAGTAAACAGGTTGGCAATGTTTTTCCAAATGCTGTGATAACCGTAAGGCCCGTGTTGCATTTCGGCTTTTGCCTCCTCCACCGACCAGCCTTGATAAATAATGCGGTACATTCCGGCAATCAAACCGGTACGGTCTGCGCCGTGATAACAATGGATAAGCACTGCGCCGTTTTGCTGTTGTTTTTCAATTAAGTATAGGATTTCCGCAATCTCTTTCGGCTTAATACTCCATGACAGCAACGGACGGTTTAGCAAGGTCAAACCATACTCTTTCAGATGATCGTCATCGTTGCGGTCGAAAAAGCGCAAGTTGATCACGCTTTGAATGCCCAGTTTGACGATGGCTTCGCCATCTTCGGCAACAGGCTACTCGCTGCGATAAAGCTTGTCGTCAATGCGATAAAGGTTGGCATCGTGTTTGACGGGGGTTGCCCAGCGTTCGGACCGAACGGCTTTGCTGCCGTTATCCGGCGGCGCGGACGAGCAAGCAATGGGCAAGCCGGAAGCGAGAAGACACAATAAAAGACGGCGCATAAAATTCCTGTATAAAAATCAATTGGAAATCAAATATCATGCGATTCTATCAAAACCCGTTCGGATATTCTATCCGCGCAAACCGCGTTACAATAAAGCCTCTTTTTCAGACGGCCTTTCATCATGACCTACCTTGCTTGGAACACCACGCCTTCCCTTGCTACCCTTTGCCACGCGATCGAACAACATACCGCACCGCTTTATTTGATTGTCTGCCTGCCTGAAAACCATATTCCCGATTTTCCGCTGTCAAACCATCCCTCCGAGCTTGAAGGCCGTCTGAACAACCGTCTCGCTCAAGCCATGAAATGCCTTCAGTTCAACAGCGTCAATGTTTTAGAAGACCTCCTGCCTGATGTGCATTTCTGGCTGGTTCCGCCACACCGCGCCGACCGCTTACACGAACATTTCCATCATATCCAATGGCAAACCGAAGCCATACCCCAATCCGCCCCTGTTCCTCTAAAACCTTGGTTCAGACGGCCTGAACATCAAGCAACGCCCGAACACGTCCTGATTATCGGCGCAGGCATTGCCGGCGCAGCAACCGCGCGCAAACTGGCGGAGTACGGCGTACGCGTTACGGTTTTGGAGGCAGGCAAAGTGGCGCAGGCAGGCAGCGGCAACCGCCAAGGCTTGCTCTACGCCAAAATCTCGCCACACGATACCGAACAAACCGAGTTGCTGCTGACAGGCTACGGCTACACGCGCCGATTGTTGGAAGACTTGCTGCCCGACTCCGACGTATGGGGCGGCGACGGCGTATTGCATTTGAATTTTGATGACAGCGAACGCAAACGCAATCAGGCCTTGGGTTTGCAACACCAGCATAAACACCTCTACCGCAGCGTATCTGCCGAAGAGGCTGCGTCCATCGCAGGCATAGACGTATTTTCAGACGGCCTTTACTGGCCGCAAGGCGTATGGCTGAATCCGCCCGCCGTCGTGCATACCTTATTGAACCATCCGCTGATTGAATTGCACGAACACTCGCCGCTGACCGCAGTATCGCATGACGGCACACAATGGACGGCACACACGCCGGACACGCATTTCAACGCCAGCCATATCGTTTACTGTATGGGCGCACACAGCCCGACTGCCGCCGACACCAACGTCTCCGCCCTGCCTTTCCGCCAAATCCGTGGACAAACCGGCGTTGTATCTGCCAGCCCGTTTTCACAAAAACTGCGTTGCGCCATTTCCGGAGAAAGCTACATCAGCCCGAGCTGGCAAGGCCGCCACTGCTACGGCGCGACATTTGTGCTCAACAGCAACGATGAAACTTGGTATCCGCACGAAGAAACCGAAAACCGCACCGCCCTGCAACAGCTCAATCCGCCATTGGCACAATCCCTGTTTGAGCAAGATTCGTTTTCAGACGGCCTTCAAGACACACAAGGCCATGCCGCCCTACGTTGCGACAGCCTCGATCACTTGCCCGTTGTCGGCGCGCTCGGCGACATCGCCGCCATGCAGTCCGCCTACGCCAAGCTGGCATTGGACAAGAACTACCGCCTCGACAATATCCCCTGCCCTTACCTGCCCAATGCCTACATCAATACGGCACACGGCACGCGCGGACTGGCGACAGCCCCCATCTGCGCCGCCGCCATTGCAGCCGAAATACTCGGCTTGCCGCATCCGCTATCGCAAAGACTGAGAACCGCGCTACATCCCAACCGCGCCATCATCCGCGCGATTGTTCGGCAGCAGCCGTTGTTATCCATTTAAAAATTTCGTTTTAAAGAAAAAAGGCCGTCTGAAAGTCATCAAAACTTTCAGACGGCCTTTAGCTATCCGTTAACTGCTTAGAATTTCCATTCCAAAGAAACGGCATAGTTGCGACCTGGGGCACGGTAGCGATCTAAGCCTTTGCCATCGCGGTCAACGCTGTTGGTGGTACTGTAGCTGTACCAACCTTCCTTTCTGTTCTAATTACCTTAGAACTTGGCTTCAAGCGTGAAGTTGTAGCTTCTGCCGGGGGAGGTGAAGCGTTCTATACCGGCATGGGTTTTGTTGTCAACGCGGTTGACTGTACCGAATTCGCGGATGCTGCGCAGCGATTCCCAAGTGTAGTATTTTTTGTTGCCGATATTGTACGCACCGGCGCGCAGGGTGAAGTATTTGCCCAAGTTGACGTAGCCTGTCAGGTCGAAAAGCGTATAGGCTTTGCTGTGCTTGGCAAATGGCCATGGGTTGTTCAAATCATCACTGCTGTGAACGGTGTCAGACGGTTTTTTAGCTGCAGTGTGTGTCAGGTACGCATTGATACCCCAGCGTTTAGAGGGAGCATCGTAGCCCAAATTGTAAACGGCAGACCACGGGGAAAGGGCGTTAATCGGGGTTTCTTGTCCGTTGGTCTGTTTAGCTTTGCCTTTGATATAGCTGACATTGACACCTGCGTGCGTACCTTGCGGCAAACCGATGCTGTCGAGGTTCCATGTGCCGTTAAATTCCAAACCTTTCACCCATGCGGAGGAACGGTTTTGGTTTTGCCAAACGGGTGAGCTGACCAATGCGGTACCGTCGGAAATCGGCGCATAATTAGGGCTGTTGGGGTTGTCTGAGGACACGCCCATGTAGGTCAGCTCGATAAAGTTGCGGTAGCGGGTTTGGAAACCGGAGAGTTTAAAGTTTCCGGCTTTGCCACTGCCGGCAAGTCCCAGCTCGAAGTTTTTGGCGGTTTCTGCCTTAAGGTTAGGGTTTGCTTTAAGGTAGAAGTCAGGATGCGGGAACAATAGCCAGGTTTCGTCCGAAGTCGGCGCGCGGAAGCCTGTACTGTATTTCGCCAGAAGATTCAAATGTGGAGTAAATTTCCAGTCTAATCCTAAGCCGTAGCTGAAACCGCTGTGTTTACGCTCGCTGCCAAGATAGGGGATTTGACCGCGGATGGCAGGGGTATAGTTGGGGTTGTCCTTGGCTTTGCTGCTGCTGTTGTCGTAGCGAAGCCCGGCATTGAGGCGGTATTGGCTGCTGTCGCCGAATTGGAAGGTGTTGTTCCAGTAGGCAAAACGGTTTTTGGAGGAGCTTTCGACCAGCATAGTCAATTCTTGGTTGTTGGACGTTTGATATTTCGGGTCGTATAGGCGTACCCAATAGCTATGATCGCTATTTCCGTTGTCGTTTTTAGAACCGCCCAATCCGTATTGCATAGCCCATACCGATTTGGAGAAGTCGATTTGTTTTTCGGTGTCTACACTATATTGTGCGGTCTTTTGACGGATGTTGCGGAACATATGATATACGTCGCTATTGATACCGTTTTGGGCGTAATCGGTCGGCAAGTCCCAAGTCCAGGTACTCATGTCGATGGTTTGACGGTCGTAACGCAGGTTAAGGTTGTCCCATGGTCCTTTGTCAAGTTGGTTTTTGTATTCGAAACCGATGCGTTTGCGGTAGGAAATATCTTGACGGGAACGGGTATCGCCCAGAGCCTCACCTTTCCAGTTTGCCGCCCACATATTGGATAATTCAGTCGTCGTGCGATCGGTGCGTGAATCCTCGTAAATCCAACCGATACGGTTTTTATCGTTGAAGTTGTAACCCAGTTTGAATAAGGTGCTTTTGTTTACCCAATCTTGTGGATCGGGTTTGCTGCGGGCTACGCCGCGGCTGCCGTAGTTGGTGCTGCCGGCATTCGGGTTCCAGCTTTGTTTGTTGTCGGTGATGACGGTATCGGCAGCGTCGCTGTTGTTTTTGGTTTCTTTTCCGAAACGGCGGGTGTAGACCATCAATGCGTCCAGACCCAACCAGGTTCCTGCGGCGGTTATGCTACTGAATTTTTGGCTGTTGCGTCCGATATAGCCGCCTTTAATGCCTAAGTGGTAGGGCTTTTCTTCGGAAACATAGTCGCTTGCGGATTTGGTTTTGTAGTTGATGGCACCGCCCAATGCGCCGCTGCCGGATTTAAGCGAGTCTGCGCCTTTGGTAAGGGTTACTTCCGAGAAATTTTCAGGTTCGGAAGTGTTGCGGTTTGCATTGAAGTTACCGTATGCGCCGAACAACTCTTGGAATGCTTCAGACGACCTGCTTTCTGCTTGTGCCAGTCCATCCACGTTGATGGCAACGCGGTCTTTATCGACACCGCGTATGGTAAAACCGTTAGAACCGGAGCGTCCGCCTTCAACGACGCTGATGCCCGGATCGTAGCGCACCAAGTCGCTTTCATCGGAGACCATTTGTTTATCCAAAGCCTGACGGCGGATTTTTTCTTCACCAAGTTTTTGTACTTTGCGGCCGCCAATGACTTTGACTTCATTCAACTCCTGATAAGCTTGAGGAATAGGATCGGCCGCTAAGGCAGGGAAAGTTTGGCTGACAATAGCTGCCAGCAGTACAGGTTTAAAATGGAAGGACATTTTTTGCCTCTTAATATATATTGATTATCTATTATTGGAATGCTTGATGTGCAGTTACTTGCTGACAGGTGTCAAACTTGTATCCGTCGTATTGCGGTCGTCATCATTCTTCACGCCGCCGAACACAGTATCCAACGATTTATCGGCATCAAAGGTAACTTTACCGCCTATACTGACTTCTGTTTTATCGCCGTTAAATTGACCAAAAAATTTCCCTTCGACTTTGCCGTTTTTACCATCGGATTCGGCAGTGCCTGAGAAATCAACGCCGTTGATGCCTACATCTTTCATTACGACGTCCGGACCGTAATCCGCATTACCCAAAATCGTGCCGCCGAGTTTGTTGGTGTTGAAATTGGCTGTCAGCAGTGAAAGTTTGGGAGCGGTTTTTTCAGACGACCCGGAGGATTTGCCCGGATCATAGGTGGAAGTAACGATGTTGCCGTTGCGGACGCGGATTGCCCAAACTTCGTATGTGGTCTTGCCTTTTGCCACAGTACTGTCTGACGGAGTGTAATAAGACGGTTTCGCCGTGCCAACAGGTTTGCCGCCGACGAACAGGTCTGCCGTGCCGTCTGAACTTATCCATGCGCCGAATTTGAGGTGGTCCTGTTTGGTTGCGGGCGCGTAGGTGAACTGTCCGGAACTGCTGCAACAAACAAACAGCTTTCCACCTTCGGATAAAGGCTGACCTTCGTGGCGTGTACGCAGGGCATAAGACGGACTGGAGTAGGAGGGGACAATCGGGTCGGAATATGAGCTGATGTTGTAATAGTTGCCGGAAGGGGTTTGATAGACATATTGTTTATCGGTATAGCTATACCCCCATGATGTTTTTACTTCAATCTCTGCCTCATGCAGGCTGCCGCCTTTTCCGGAAAGGGTGTTGATGGTCTGTATCGCACTGCTTTCATCGCTCAGCTTAACATTGGCGATAGGTTGCGCTGTCGGAATAGCAACGGGAACTTTGGGTTCAGATGCACCTCCACCTGCACATGCAGTCAAAATAAAGGTAGTTGCAATGGGTACTATAAATACATTAATTTTCATAACCAATCTCTCTAAATACAAGCTTCTCAAATACAATAATGATAAGTATTACTAATAATATGAAATATTGTGTAATAAATATTTTATTTTAGCAATACCAATATTTTCTCTATCAGTAGTTAGGGTGAATCTTTATGCTATCCTCTCTCTGTTAAATATATTTACGTAATTTATAATCCTATAAAAATAAATAAGTTATATATATTTCGTAAATTTGCCGTTATAATGATAAATCTAAATACGAATCTGTATTTTTTATGCAAAAATAAAATTACCTGAGATGCCTCAGGCAGTTTTATGATAAGAGCAAATCCCTTATTAGAAACGGTTTGCCCTGCAATATATACATATATTTCGGATGACTTTAAATGCTAAAAATAAAACAAAAAATTGTCTCAGCTTCTTTGTGCTACCTATTGCCATCAGCAGTCTTTGCTGAATTTCCCGAAGAGGGTGTTCGGCAGAATATTTCTTCTCAGAATACTGCTGTACAAGTACAACAGAAACAATGGTTAGATATTTTATCTGAGGAAGAAAGGTCGCCTGAAAAGAATGAGAATATAGGCAGACCGACTCTGATTAACGATGATTTTTTAGCATCAAACCCGCATATTCTTGAGGACGCGTTAGTTCAAGCACTTAACGGCAATAGCGCAGATCTGGTTTCCTCGCTTGTTGCCCTTTACCGCAAACAGCCCAACCACAATCCCAAACTGATTGCGCGTGCCGATGCTTTGCTGGCAAAGTTGAAAGGACGAAATTCCGAAGCGGTCGAACGTTATCGGACCCTTTATGAATCTGACGTTTCAGACGACCGCATATTGTTGGATTTGGCAGCTGCAGAGTTTCAGGACCATCGTTTGGGTGAGGCAACGATGCATTTTCGTCATGCCGCGCAACGCGATATACCTGCCCCCGTTTTGGAAAATGTCAAACGTTTTCAAGAAGCCGTCAAACGGCAGACAGAATGGAAATGGTCTGGCGGAATCAGCCCCGTGCATAACGATAATGCCAACAACGCTGCTCCGCGTTATTGCATCGAAACAAGGGGGCAAACCGCATGCAGTGTTACCTTACCTGTCAGTGCCAACGGCTTGAATTACGAATTGAACACCGAAAAACTCACCCCATTGTATGGGCATCACGCCATCAAATTCCGCACCAACCTCAGCGGCACAAGCTATTTTTTCGACCGTCAATCGGCTTACGACGATGCGTTCGGCAGGGCTTATTTGGGATGGCAGCGCAAGGATGGCAAACAAACCATCAGCGTTTTACCGTTTTATCAGGCACAGTTGGCAGGCAGCAGCGAGTTTGACAGCAAAAAAGAAAATAACCGTCGCGCCGCGCCGTATATGCTGGCACACGGGGTTGGCGTACAGCTTTCGCATATGGTCAATCTCGGTAACGCAACACAACTTTATCACTCACTGGAGCGCTACCGCCAAAACTATCGGGAAACTGATCGTGCACTGCGCAACGATGGTTGGCACGACAGTACTTATCTTTCCCTTGCGCGCCGTTTCGGCAGTACGACCCTGTTCGGCGGTTGGCAATACAACCGTTTTGTTCCTGAAAACAAAAACATACGTAATACTGTCAACAATGCGGCCTACCACCGCAACGGTTTCAATATAGGTTGGATACAGCAATGGCAGGTTTTAGGCGGGCTTAACAGCAGACTTACCGCTTCATTTGCCAACCGTCGCTATAAAGGCATTATGGCATTCGGTACCGAGCCACAACGCAACCGAGAGCGTTCCCTCTCTATCAACCTTAGCCACAACAAATTATCTTATAAAGGCATTACCCCTACTTTGAATTATAGTTATAGTCACATCCGTAGCAATGCACCATATGCAATGCGTAATATTCATCAATGGTCATTAGGTGGTGAATGGAATTTTTAAAGGAGAATCAAATCTGAGTAGGTATAAGACAGCAACCCGTTCAAACAAAACTTTGTAGTGTAATTAAAGGCCCCTGCAAACATCTACGCCGAGACCTTGTCTGTTTGATTTAATTATTTTTTAGAGTCTGTGCGGTGTCATACCTTCAGGCGCTTCTGCACCTTCCGGCAAACCGAAGGTTTCGCGCAAAATCACTTTATAGAAAGCAAATGCTTCGCGCGCACCTTGAATGGCTTCCGCCTCGGCTTCAGGAGTCAAGTTCAAAGCATTCAGATGCTCGACAAAAGCGCGCCAGTGTTTGCCGCGGCCGTTCGGATGCGGAGCCAGGTGGCGTGCGCCGAATTCGCCGGTGTATTCGAGTTTTTGAGCGTGTTTAAACAAGAACGCTGCACCCAAATTAGAACCTTCTGCACAATACAGCCAGCCGATGGCTTTATTGCCGGTTTCGTGTGGCAATTCTTTGTCAAATTTGTAAGGCTCTTCGCCCAAGTCTTTCAAGTCTTGAGTCACGGCATCGTAACGCGCCATGTATTCAAGTTCGGGAATGGCTTTATTCAATTCGGCATCTTTATAGATATGATCGACAGCCTTGTGGAAAACAGATTGAAGTTTCAAGAATTTGATGTAGTTTTCTTTGCTGGAAAAAGGTTGAACGGACATAACCAAGTTATCAACGCTGTCGTGCGTTGTCGTGGTTTGCTCTTTCAAGCGTTTGGCGAAAGTCAGCTCTTGGGTCTCACTCATGATGTTTCCTTCGAATAAGGGACAAATGGTTTCAGACGGCCTTTATGGTTAAAAATACCGTCTAATTTGAAAAGAATCGTTTTAAAAACAAAGAAGATAATTTTTAGCCTGCTTCAGGTTCGTTGACCGTGTACCTTCCACAAATCTACAAGGATTATCGTGTTTTCAAATATTGAGAATATATCTTATTTTTATCCTAATGGCAATAAACCAAACTAAGACCTATTAATAAAATTTAACAGCCCATAGCAATAATCTTCCAAAGTTTTTCAAACTTTTCAGACGGCCCAAACCTTATTAAACAGCCGCTATTCAATCAAATATCAACCTAAATTTGGGCTATCCTTCTGTTTTCCTTTATAATGCGACACTCTTTGCACCTTCTTTATCCCCTGCCGAACCATGAAACGGATTCCTGCCTACCATCGCTGGTGGCGCTACAAGTCTTATCTTCCTGATGCGACGCTGCCTGCACATACGGTGGAATGCCCGGATTGCGGCTGCCGTATGGATATTCCGCGCCTGCGTCAGGGGCAGGAAGCGCATTGTCCGGTGTGTAACCATGAAATTGTGGAAGTGGAAAACAATCCGTATATCGCGCCGATTGCCTATGCGCTGACAAGCTTGATTCTGATGGCGTTCGCGTACAATATGGTGTATATCCGCGTCGATTTGTTCGGCGTAACATCAATTTTGTCGCTGCCGCAAATGATGCGACTTTTGATTTCGCTGGATTATGGTTTTCTGGCGGAAGTGATGTTTATCCTTACCTTTGGTGCGCCTTTACTGTTTTTACTGCTCTGCCTTTATGTTTATACGGCCTTGATACGCGAAAAGGCCTACCCTGCGCTGCGCTTTGCAACGCGCGTATTAGTACGGCTGCGTCATTGGATTATGGTGGATGTGTTTTTTATTTCCACCTTGGTGGCGTATATCAAGCTCTCGTCTGTTGCTACGGTGGAATTCGGCTCGGCGTTTTATCTGATGTTTCCGTTGTCGGTCATGCTGATTCGGACTTCGGTATCGATTCCTCAGCATTGGGTTTATTATAAGATTCACCGTTTAACCGGCGGCCATGCGGTTCAGGCAGCCACTGAAGACAAAATCTGTTGCAGCCGCTGCCTGTATTTCCGCGATAAAGACGAGCAGCCTTGCGGCGTA
>ERZ773049.413-NODE-413-length-26899-cov-14.410297_pt1 | contig 26899 bp, 29 predicted proteins | sample MGYA00580633_ERZ773049 | MGnify/ENA primary metagenome ERZ773049 (study PRJEB29015, sample SAMEA2737991) | human oral metagenome | biome: human oral; feature: human-associated habitat; material: dental | place: China | collected 2066 ...
CACGCGCGGCCACGGCCATGTCGTGCGTGATGACGATGAGGGCAGCGTTGGACTCGCGGGCGACCTCCTCGAGGAGGGCCATGACGACGCGGCCCGTGTCCGTGTCGAGGGCGCCCGTCGGCTCGTCGGCGAGGATGACGCGCGGGCGGCGCACGAGGGCACGCGCGATCGCGATGCGCTGCTGCTCGCCGCCGCTCATCTCGCCCGGGTACGAGTCCGCGCGTTCCCCCAGGCCCACACGCTCCAACATGTCGAGGGCAATCGAGCGCCTGCGCAGCAGCTGAGGGCCCGGCGCATACAGGAGGGGAACCTCGACGTTCTCGGCGGCCGTGCGCGCCGAGAAGATGTTGAACTGCTGGAACACGAAACCGAAATCTTCACCGCGCATGCGAGCACGGCGCCCCTCCCCCAGGCGCGTCGTATCCACCCCGTCCAGCTCGTACGTGCCCGAGGTCGGGGCATCCAACAGGCCAATGATGTTGAGCATCGTGGACTTACCCGTGCCCGAGCGACCGACGATGGACACGTGCTCGCCCTGGGCGACATCCAGATTGACACCGCGCAGAATGTGCAGATCCTCCCCGTCAGGCAGGGTCACCGTGCGGGTCACGTCCCGCAGGCACACGAGACTCATTGCGCGCCCGCCCCGCCGGTCGAGCCGCCCGCGCCGCCAGCCCGACCGGAGTCCGCACCGCCCAAGGGACCATCCTGGTAGTCCTGATCGTCCTTGTTCGAGGTCGGGGTGAACTCGAGGATCTCCTCGCCCTCCGTCAATCCCTCCTTCACCTCGACCATCTTGCCGTCGGTAATGCCCAGGGTGACGGCGCGCTTCTCAGGCTTGGTGGGGTCGGAGGTCGGCAGGTAGACGGAGCCGGACTGGTAGCGCCCCTCGACCGCGGAGATCGGCACCGCGAGGACGCCCGTCGCCGAGCCGGCCGTCATCTCGAGGGTCACCTGCAGGCCCGCGAAGACCGTCTGATCTGCAGGGATCGCGCAGCGGGCCTTCAGGTCCGTCGAGGACGAGGCCCCACTCTCAGACCCCGCGCTTGCCTTCGGATCCTGCTGCTTACCGGTCGGACTCACAAGCTTGACACCCGAGCACTCGAAGGGCGCGGGACCATTCTTAATCGTGATGGTCGCCGTCGAGGGCGCGTCCTGCAGTCGGTACATTTGGTCCGCACTCAGGGAGGCGACCGCGGAGAAAGTCGCCGGGGCGACGGTCGCAACCGTGTCGCCGATCGCGAACTGCTGACCGACCAGCACACTCGTCGACACCGTCCCGTCACCGGGCGACACGACCGTCTCGTACTTGTACGTCGTGTCGTCGGTCTCAACGCTCACATTGCCGTCCTCGTCGGTCACCTGACGGGTCTCACCCGGGATTTCCTTGCGAATCTGGACGATGGGATCTCCCTTGGACACCCTGTCACCATCGTTGACGAAGGTCCGCACGACATTGCCGTCCAGAGTCGCGCGGGCGACGACCGACTCGTCCGCCTGGATCGTGCCCGTGACGCTCACTGTGTTCGTGATGTCGGCGCGACCCACCTCGATCGTCATCTGCCCGAAGCTACCTCCCGGGTCCATGCCATCGGTGCCCTCATCCTTCTGGGCGGCGGGAAAGAACGCGAACTTCACCAAGGAGATGGCGATAACCACCCAGGCCAGAACCTTGACAACGTCGAGCACCTGGGCGGTGCGGGTCTTGTGTGCCACGTGCGTCTCCTTCGATGAACGGCGTTGCCCAATTGTAAGGTGCATCTCACACACGCAGCAACGTTTCCCGCTTCTTATCAGGGTTTTCTCAGGGGCTTCCCGTTGGCTGGGCAGCGCGCTTCCATGCCCTACGATGGGGATCGAACCGACGAAAGGCTGCCATGATCCGCCGCGCCACGCCCGCAGACGCCGAGGCCCTCTCCGGCCTCTCACGCACCTGCTTCACTCAGACCTTCGGGCACCTCTACACACCCTCCGACCTCGAGGCCTTCCTCGACGAGGCTTACTCCCCCACCGTCCTGCGCGCCGAACTCAACGACCCCGAGCGCGCGACGTGGCTCCTCTTCGACGAGCCAGTTGACGAGGCCGGGGCAACGCTCTCCTCCGGCGACCACCCGGGCACGCCCGACCCCGGAGACGAGGCCCCGGCCTCGTCCGTCTCACAAGCCCCCATCGGCTACGTGACCGCATGCCCCGCGCACCTGCCCCACCCCGACGTCGCGCCCGGCGACGGCGAGGTTCAGCGCCTCTACATCCTGCAGGGACACCAAGGTGGAGGCCGCGGTACCGTGCTGCTTCGCACCGCGCTGGACTGGCTCGAGCGCGGCGGCCCGCGCACCCTCTGGATCGGCGTGTGGAGCGAAAACTACGGGGCGCAGCGCTTCTATGCGCGCCACGGCTTCGAAATCGTCGGCGACTACTCCTTCATGGTGGGCGACCACGCCGACCACGAACTCATCACGCGCCGCCTCCCGCGAGCGATCACTGCGTGAGTAGCGCGTGAGCGGCGCACGCTCGACGCGTGAGCGGCGCGTCAGTTGCCCGCGCACCAACGCTCATAGACGAAAGGACCCCGAGGCGTCATGCCTCGGGGTCCTCCGCACGTTGCGCCGTCAGGCCTGCTCCGATTCGGCGATCTTCTTGCGCACGTCATCCATGTCCAGGTTCTGGATCTGCGAAATCAGATCCTCAAGCGCGGACAGCGGCAGAGCGCCGGACTGGCGGAACACCGCGATGCCATCGCGGAACGCCATGAGGGTCGGGATCGACGTGATCTGCGCGGCCATCGCCAGCTGCTGCTGATCATCCGTATCGATCTTGCCGAACACGATGTCCGGGTACTTCTCGGAAGCCTCTTCAAAGATGGGGCCGAACTGGCGGCACGGGCCGCACCAGGTCGCCCAGAAATCCACCAGCACGATGCCGCCGGCGGACACGGTCTGCTCGAAGTTCTCCTGCGTGAGAGTAACGGTAGCCATGATTCTCCTGTTGTCGCCGGCTAACCCGACGGTGATCGAGGCGCAGGCTTGGTGCCCACGCGTGAACTGTCTTATTCAACGGGCGCGGCGCGCCCACTATTCCCCTGAGGGAAGATCCGCGGTCGTGACGTGGCGCACGTTTTCCTCCGAGGCGCCCAAGCCTCGCAAAATGAACGTCTCCACCAACGTCAGCGCGGACTCGCGATGCTCCGGATCTTGCGGCAGACGCTGCCCCTGCAGCGTCGCGTGAATCAGGTGCACCGCGCCGAGCGTATTCTGCTGAGCGATCAGCCCGCGCTCCATGGCCTCGTCAAGAATGCCGATGAGGACCTCACCCACAACACCCGCATGATCATGCAGGTGCGAGGCGCTCTGGCCGGACATGTGACGGCGCAGACCCATTCCAGCCTTCACGTGGTAGCGGCCAATCATCTGCAGGTGGGAACGAATGTAAATGCGCAGGCCCATCAGGGGATCCGGCTCAGCTTCGAGGCGCTGAGTCAGCACGCGCGCGAACTCGCTCGTCACCTCGCGTATGTAGGCGAGCAGGAGCACTTCCTTGTCCGCGAAATGGTTATAGACCGCCGTGCGACCGACGCCCGCGCGCTCCGCGATCTGGCTCATCGTGATCGACTCGAAGGACTGCTCGCCCATGAGCGACCCCAGGGCCTCGAACAGGCGCGCGCGAGTCAGCTCGCGGTGAGAGGCAAGGGACTCTCCAATAATCTTCGGCATGCGCTTATTCTGACATCTTTCCCCTCAGTGTCGTCAAATTGTGGCTGCGCGCCGGTTGCCCATCCTTAGCGAGCGCAGCGGGCGACCACGGCCTCGACGATGGGGAAGTCTGCGACGATCCACGGGAGCGCGGCGAGGTCCGCGAGGGGCACCCACCGGGCCTCAAGGTGCGACGCGCCCACGCGCGGGGCGGGCGAACCAGCCGCGACCTCGGCGAGCCACACGCCCATGACGCGACCACCCACAATCGGCCACCACTGGCCGCCCACCGGGCACACGCGCGCACCCACGGTGAGGCGCGCGCCGAGCTCCTCGACTATCTCGCGCTCAAGCGCTTTTACTGGATCCTCATTGTCCTCGACCTTGCCGCCGGGCAGCTCGAACTGGCCGCGCAGCTCCTGCGGGTAGGCTCGCGAGCAGGCGAGCAACGTCGTGGGCGCACTCAGCGAATCGACGATCGCGGCGGCCACCACGGGACGAGTCATGGGAACTCCAATCAATCAGGCGAGCCCAGTGTATCTGGAGGGAGAACGCATGCCAGATCTGGACGGCAGACGCCAGCGGCATGCACCTGGCGTCTCCTATTCCTCATCTTCCTTATCGAACCGACAAGTGGCGCGAGTTGCGCGGATATCCATACACCCGCTACCGTTCCTCGCCTCCCCATATCCCAACCACACCAGCTTGCAGCCGTTGCACGGTTATCCACACGCCAGACCTGCCACAACACTCCACCAGCACCCAGCCCCCGAGCACCCCGCCTCAAACTCCAGCGGTGCCGGTTGCGCGCCCATCCGGCGTAACGATATGATCGACGGGTCGATTCCTTCGGGACGATGAATTGCGGGCGTAGTTCATCGGTAGAATGGAAGCTTCCCAAGCTTCAGAGGCGGGTTCGATTCCCGTCGCCCGCTCCAAAAGGACGTCACTCTGGATACAAAGGTTTCCGGCCCGGCCGGGAAGTGTCCGGGGTGGCGTTTTTGCTGTTCTGGGGCTATTTCGGGGTGTTCGGGCTGGGTGTGTGGAGCTGTGAAGCGGCTCCCCACCGGGGCGGATCAGAGCCTCGGAGGGGTGCCTCAGAGGCTCGCTCGGTCAGTCAAGGCAGGAAGCGTCAAAAAGTATGGCCTAGCGTCAAAAGGTTCAGCCCCGCGTCAAAAAGTATGGGGCTTGCGTCAAAAGATATCGAGCAAGCGTCAAAGGGTACGACGGTGAACGTGTCCCCTCCATTACAAATGTGGAAGGGACACGCTCACACTTAGTCGCGGTCCTCAGAAGCTAGATGTTCGGCTTGTTCGATGACGAGCTGCACGGCTTGCTCGCGCTTGTCCGGCGGGTACTTGTACTTGGCGAGCAGCCGTTTGATGCGTGAGCGCATGCGGGCTCGCACGGATTCTTTGACCGTCCAGTCCAAGGTGGCCGAGGAGCGGATCGTGGCCACCAGTTCTCGGGCGATCATCTTGAGGGTGTCATCACCCATTTCAAGGATGGCGGAGTCGTTCTGGATGATGGCGTCGTAGAGGGCGATCTCTGCTTCGCTCAACCCCAGCTTTTGGGCACGTTCTTTATCCGCTCGCATCTCCTTTGCCAGGTTAACCAGCTCAGCGATGATCTCTGCCGTGGTGAGCGACCGGTTGGTGTAGCGGGTCAAGGCGTCATTGAGCATCTCGGAGAACTTGCGGCCCGTGACCAGGTTCTTCCGTCTGACGGTGCGGATCTGGTCCCCCAGCAGTCGCCTCAGCAGTCCCAGCTGAAGGTTGGGAGTGGCGGAGTGTGCGACGGAGTCCAAGAACTCATCCGAGAGCAGGGACAGTTCCGGGGACTCCATGCCGGCGAACTGGAAGACGTCAATGACTTGGTCTGCGGTGACCGCGTCATTGAGCATCTGCCCGAGGACGGTATCGAGGTTGCTGCCCCCGTGGCGTGATTCACCTGAGTCGGGATTGAGGATCTTCAGTACTGCGGCACGCACATCGGTGAACAGGCGGACGTCGTTGCGGATTGCCTCAGCTTCGGGTCGTGAGGCCACGAGCGCGAACGCCTTCGTCAGGGCGAGCACTTGGTCGTTGTACCTGGCGGTGAGGTCCGGGTCAGAGAGCACGTAGTCAAGCACGGCGGCGTACTGCGACAGACGCTCCTTGGCTGGCAGGTCCGGGGAGGAATCGAAGGTGACGCCGTGGAGCATGCCGCGTACCACGTCATGCTTTTCCAGCATGACGTCTACGAGCTCTTGGATGGGCACGCCCGCCTGTTCACGGTCTGAGGGCGAGTACACGCTCAGTGCCTGTTGGAGGGAGGCGAACAGGCCGATGTAGTCGACGATGAGTCCGCCGGGCTTGTCCTTGAAGCGCCGGTTGACTCGGGCGATTGCCTGCATGAGGCCCGCGCCCTGCATCGGCTTGTCCACGTACATGGTGTGCATGGAGGGCGCGTCAAAGCCGGTGAGCCACATGTCGCGGACGATGACGATCTCCAGCTCATCATCCGGGTTCTTCGCACGGAGCTTGAGGTCACGCCGTTCATCCTTGGAGTGGATGTGTGGCTGGAACTCGGCGGGGTCAGCAGCAGAGCCTGTCATCACGACCTTGATGCGGCCTTTGTCGATGTCATCAGAGTGCCATTCGGGGCGCAGGGCTGTGATCTTGTTATAGAGGGCGACGGCAATGCGCCGGCTCATCGTCACGATCATCGCCTTGCCGGCCATGGAGGAGCGGCGCTTCTCCCAGTGGGCGACGATGTCGGCGGCAATAGCATCTAGCCGCGCTTCGGCGCCGACGAGAGCCTCGAGGCGAGACCACTTGCTCTTGGCCTGCTCAGACTCTGTCTCGCTCGCCTCGCTGGTCTCGTCCACCAGTGCGTCCAGGCCCTTGAGCTGCTCGTCATCGAGTGCAACTTTCGCCAGTCGGGACTCGTAGAAGATCTTGACGGTGGCCCCGTCCTCGACTGCGCGGGTGAGGTCGTAGACGTCGACGTAGTCACCGAAGACAGCGCGCGTGGAGCGGTCATTGGTCTCGATCGGGGTGCCGGTGAAGCCAAGGAAGGTCGCTCCCGGTAGCGCGTCACGCAGGTGCTTGGCCAGTCCGGCTTTCAACCTGCCCTGGCTGTCGAGGCTCTCCTCAAAACCGTACTGGGAGCGGTGGGCTTCATCGGCGACGACCACCACGTTGCGCCGATCAGTGAGCACCGGGTTGGTGTCACCGTCCTGGCCGGGCGCGAACTTCTGCAGGGTGGTGAAGATGATCCCGCCTGAGGCGCGGGTGAGCAGGCGGCGCAGATCGTCTCGCCCACTTGCCTGGACCGGGGTTTCCGGCAGGATCTGCGCGGGCGCGAATACTTCACCGTAGAGCTGGTCATCGAGGTCGTTTCGGTCGGTGATGAACACGAGGGTGGGGTTGGCCATGCGCGGGTCACGCATGAGCTTGGCGGCGTAGAAGACCATCTCAAAGCTCTTGCCCGAGCCTTGGGTGTGCCACACCACGCCACCACGCTTGTCCCCACCGGGACCGGCGGCACGCACGGTTGATTCCACCGCGGCGTTGACGGCCCAGTACTGGTGGTACTTCGCGATGCGTTTGATGATGGCACGGCGCCGCTGCCCGGTCGCATGGTCAGTGACCGCCTCGTCGGAATAGACGACAAAGTTGCGCAGAATGTCGAGGAAACGCTCGGGTGCGAACACACCCTTGAGCAGTACCTCGAGGGCTGGCCGGTTCGAGATGACGTCACGCCCGTCAATCGTTTTCCACGGCGCATAATGCTCGAAACCGCCAGTGAAGGAACTCATCGCCGCACTGGTGCCATCAGAGATGACAGTGACGACATTGGGGATGAACACGCTGGGGATCTCACGCCGATAGGTTTGGATCTGGTTCCAGGCGTTGCGGAGAGTGGCGTTCTCATCAGCCGGGTTCTTCAGCTCCAACAGGCCGACGGGCAGGCCGTTGAGGAAGATGAGCACGTCTGGCCTGCGGTTGTGGCCGGCCTCGATAATGGTGAACTGGTTGAGCACCCGCCAGTCGTTGCGCTCCGGCTGATCAAAGTCCACGAGCCGCAGGCGCACGGTGGCGGGCCTGCCATCCTCACCGGTGGTCTCAACCGGCACACCACGCACCATCAACTCATGGAGCCGCTGGTTCTCACTCATCACGTCCTGTGATTCGGCACGCTGGATCCGCGCCACGGCAGAACCAACAAGTTCGGAATCAGCACTCGGATTCAGGCGGGTGAGTGCGTCAGCCACGTGGCTCCACAGGATGCAGTCACCAAGGGACTCCCTGACATCCTCCACCGCGGCATCCACGGGCGCATACCCCGTGTGGAAACCAATCTCGGCCAGCCACTCCTTCGCCGCCTGCTCCACAGTCGACTCATCAAACCGCATCCCCACGTCAGCGCACCTCCTCACCAAAAGTCTCACTGACCAGGCGCCCAGCCTCATCCACCCGCATCCGTCCACTCATAAGCTCGGGCAAGAGTGCGTCGCGAAGCTGTGCGAGTTTGAGATTTTGTAGCGACAAAGTCTCTAGGAACGCCATGAGCTGGTTCGCGGGGTGGAGGAGAACGGTGAGAGTCTCGTCAGGAATTTGAGGAACAGGCCATGTGGCGATCTCTTTCCACGATGCGCGTGGCATTCGTGTTCCTGTGGCAGAGGCAGATATTGAATCGATTAACGCATCAGAAGAAGCAATAACAGCAATGAATGGGAGAAACTCAGGGAGCCGTGGACGAATGACGAGAATATCCGTAGAACACACACCTGAAACTGGAGCGACTCCCACTTTCTTGAAGTAGGGACGCAGTTTTCCAAATAAGAGATCGCCGTGTCGGAACCGGGTTTTATTGCTGGCAATGCCGGCAAGTTTCGCAGTCTCCCACGAATTCAAGAATACTGACCCTCGGGGCATATGCTCCAAGGCAATGTACTTATCGCCGTTCCCTATATTTTCAGGTCGAACAGACTCTTTGGATTGAGTGCAATATGCGTCGAAGCTTATGAAGTCAGCTTCGGAAAACTGGCCAAGAATACCCTCAATCACAGCGCGGAGAAGATATTCGCCGATGCGTTGCTGTGCACAGTTGGATTCGATTTTGTCGTCCAGTGCGCCCAGCACACCAGCAATCCGCCGCTGCTGTTCGAAATCGGGCAACTCGATGGGAATTTCGCGCAAAATCCCGGTGTTGAGGTTGAGCATTGTCAAGCCAACGGCATGTTGCCTAATCCACCCGCGTTTGGCTGGTGTCGATAACTGATAGGCAAGGAATCGGGTGTCGATATGTTCTCCTTGAACACGTACGAGCAAACATCCGGTGCCGCACAGCCAGCCTGTTTCGTGCTCAGTAACTAGAGCACACTTCTCGACATCGCCACGACGGCTATACAGGATGTCACCTGGTCGCAGTTGATGACGAACTAAGCGATCAACATGCTCATCGCCCACTCGTGCGATATCAGTGGGATCGATCCGCATGTCTCGGATGTTCGTCGGCATTACAACCGGTGTGCCCTCATCCGAGTAGTCACTCATGTGCAACTGGCTCCCGAAGGGGCCCGTCTGGATTACACCTCCGGTTTCAGTCTCTAACTCGCCAAGCGCTGTCCGTCGCCAGTTGATGTTCATTCCTCACCGCCAAGCATCGCACGAATCCTCTCCTCGAGTTCGCGTCCGCGGTCGAGCTCGGCGAGGAGTTCGGCGGTGAGGCGCTTGATTTTCTGCTCGGCGGGCTCGGCGTCGGGATCTTCCGTCTGGTCGAGGCCGACGTATCGGCCCGGGGTGAGGATGAAGTCGTTGTCGCGGATCTCTTCGAGCATTGCTGCTTTGCAGAATCCGGCCACGTCCTCATAGTTCTCGTGCGCGTCGCGCGAGCGCCACATGTTGTAGGTGCCGGCGATGCGTTCGATGTCGGCCTCGGTGAGCTGGCGTTGCGCACGGGTGATCATCTCACCCATGTTGCGAGCATCGATGAAGAGCACCTCACCGTGGCGGTCGCGGTGGCCGTTATCGTGCCGGTTCTTCGAGAGGAACCACAGGCACGCTGGGATTCCGGTGTTGAAGAAGAGCTTGTCGGGTAACGCCACGATGCAGTCCACGAGGTCTGCTTCAACGAGGGCCTGGCGGATGGTGCCGTCCGTCTTCGCTTTGGATGACAGTGCGCCGTTGGCCATGACAAAGCCTGCCGAGCCTGAGGGGGCGAGGTGGTAGAGGAAGTGCTGGATCCACGCGTAGTTCGCGTTGGAGTCGTTCGGGGTGCCGTAGGCCCAGCGTGGATCATCCTCCAGGACGGCTGACCAGTAGCCTTTGAGGTTGAAGGGCGGGTTGGCGATGATGAAGTCCGCGCGCAGGTCCGGGTGTTGGTCTTCAGTGAAGGTTTCAGCGTCACGCGGGCCAAGGTCTGCTTCGATGCCTCGTAGTGCCAGATTCATCTTGGCCAAACGCCATGTGGAGGCAGCCTTCTCCTGGCCGTAGATGGACAGTGCATCCCGGCTGCCACCGTGGGCTTCGACGAAGCGGGCCGACTGCACGAACATGCCACCACTACCACAGCATGGGTCATAGACGCGGCCAGAGAAGGGCTGGAGCATCTCAACCAGCAGGTTCACGACGCTACGCGGCGTGTAGAATTCCCCGCCATCCTTACCTTTCTCCGAGCCAGCGAACATGCCGAGGAAGTATTCATAGACGCGGCCGAGAATGTCGTCAGCTCCGTGGTCGGCATCCGCGCCGAAACCGATCGAGCCGATCAAATCGATGAGCTCGCCGAGCATCCCCTCCTTGAGATCCTCACGCCCATAGTTACGCGGCAGCACGCCTGCCAGCGTGGGGTTTTCGCGTTCGATGAGTCGCATAGCTTCGTCAATGGCCTGGCCAATACCGGGCAGTTTGGCCTTGGCTTGGAGCTGCTCCCAGCGAGCACCATCAGGGATCCAGAAGACGTTCTCACCGGAGTACTCGTCCCGGTCTTCAAGGAATGACGGAATTTGGTCCTCTTCGATGTCCTCATCCATGAGCTCCCAGGTGAGTTCTTGGCGACGCTCGGAGAACTTGTCAGACACGTATTTGAGGAACACGAGGCCTAGAACCACGTGCTTGTACTCCGAGGCCTCTTGGTTTCCCTTGGCGCGCATTGACTCAGCGGTTTCCCACAGGGTCCGCTCGAGAGTCATGTCGTTGTTGTTTTTCGTAGCCATATTGCGTTATCCAAACCTTTTAGTCGTCTTGTTGGAGTGCATCAGGAAGTGGAACGAGTTCGACGATCTCCGCTAGCTGGCAGTCGAGTGCTTCACATATGCGCACGAGTACTGCGGTGGTGACGTTCTCGTCCCAGCCGAGCTTGGCGACCGTGGATGCCGAGACTCTTGCCTTGTCCCGGAGGTCCTGTTTGCGCATTCCTTTGTCGATCAGCGTTTTCCACAGGGGTTTGTAGCTGATCTTGAGCTTGGTGGATTGGCTACTCATGTGGGTGTTCTCCCGGCTCGTAGACCCCGTCGAGGTAGCCGTAGCGGCCCTGGTACGGGTCTTTGCTGAATCGGATGGCTGTCGTGTTGGGAAGTGCGTCGAGGTCCACTCCGCTGAGGAGATTGAGGTTCTCGCACAGAATGACCTGACGGTTCGTGGTTGTACGGGCGATGTAGTCCAGTAGTTTCTGTCGCATGGAGTCCGGTGCAGTGAGCTGGCTGTCATCGAAGTTTTTCAGCGGAGAATCAATGATGAGGAAGTGCGGTGCGTGGGGCGAGCGTTGATCGAGGTACTCATGGAAGGCGACCATCACCACGGTGTTGAGCAAGGCGGCGAAGCCTTTACCCTCCTTGGTGTCCTTTCGGTATCCGTCGATCGTCACGTCGAGGGTGGCCTCGTCGAATACCGCCGCGTCAGCAGAGGGGAAACCGATTTCATGGAGGATCCGGCGAATCGTGGTGTCCATTGAGTAGATGAACTCCGCGTTGAAAAACTCCACAGGCTTGTATGGTTCCCGCTTCTCAGCCGCTTGCGGTCCCAGATCAGTCAGCGCCGTGATTGTTTCCTGGAGCTGCTCGAGACGCGCTTGTATACCCGCTACCTCCTTGAGCGTGCGAACCTCACGCGTCAGCTGTTCTTGGCGCGGCGTGATCGTGTGTGCGATTCTGGCTTGAAGCTCGTCATGCTTACTGACCAGGTCAGCTCGCTGTTGGGTCAGTTCCAATATCGTGTAGTCCAGTTCGGCCAGGTTGGACCGAGCGCCCGCGAGTTGCTCTTCTAGACGAGTGTGCTGGACGTCGATTTGTTCCTGACTGGGATGGTTCATGCTCGCGTCTACTGGTTGCTTACAGTAACCGCACATGTTGATGTTCAACGTGTCGGGATCAAAGCTTGCTTCGGCGAGGAACTCGAGCCGGTGCAGGTCTGCTTCCAGGTGGCTGATGAGTTCTTGACGCTGGTATTTGTCTACGGCGAAGGCAGCGACGTTTTCATCGATCTCTTTGATCTTGGTGGTGATCGTTCGCCCGATGGCGTTGAGCTCGATCTGGTCTCGACGAAGCTGGTCGAACTCGGCGTTGAGGGTAGCGAGTTCCGCTTCGATATCACGGCCCCGGTACTGCTCCTCTACTTTCCTAAGCTCCGTCTCCTTCTCGTGAGCTGCCTCAACTTGCCTAGTAATGAACTGCTTGACTGATCGCTGACGGATACGGCGATCTTTGTCGGATTCTTGAGGCTCAATGTCATCGAAGTTTTCGTCTTGCGCAAGAACGAGCAGGGTCGACAGTTCCGCAGTGCGAGTGACGTAATCGTTGGCTCCACCCCTGCGCAAGATTGTTGAGTCGAGCCGATCGATGTAGCTCTCAGGCACGTACAGCAGGTGGTAAAGGCTGCGCCATGTCAGTGTCTGGCTCTCCCAGCTGGAATTCTTGATGACCTTGCGGCTGGGTTTGAAACCGAGTAGCGACACTAGGAACGAGTTCAGATCCGTCTCAGTATCCTTGTCGTCTCGCTTCACGCTGTAGACCTTGCTGTCAGCGCCAGGCTGTGGACTGACAACGTAGTCTCCTCCGATGCTGCGTCGCAGGGTGATGATTTCTCCCTCGGCGGTGACGAGGTCGATTTCCGCGGTGCAGTAGTCCGAGTCATCGGTGAAAGGGGCGTGGTCCCCGCCCATGACGAAGTCGATAGTGCGGGCGACGCGGGTTTTCCCAGTGTTTGATGGTCCGGCAATGACGTTCAGGCCCTGTGTGAGCGTGATCGTGGAGGGGGCGCCGTGGTTTGGGTATGCGCGAATCTCGCTAATCCAAAGTCCGCTCATGCTTCCTCCTTCACGCCGATCAGGTGCAGCGTGTCGTTGCGTAGGGCTGCCAATGCTGCTGCGACATAGCGTTGGTAGTGCTGGGCGTAGGTAGAAGACACGTGGCTCACTAGGTGGGCGCCAGACTCGGAGATGGTGAAGCGCGGCGCGTCACCAGCATGGTCTGCATAGGCGTAACCGTGTGCCACTAGCGCCTGGATTGCCTCGTGAGCTTTGCTTCGGCGCTGCGTGTAAATTGCATTAACAAAGGCCGTGGACCCGTGCAGGTCGGTTCTGCCGAGACCGACGTGTCTGGCGTAGGTTGCTGCAAAATCGGCGTCAGCAAGCTCGGTCGCTGTTACCGCGGTTTCAAGCTTGTCTAGGGCGATAAGCAAGCGCATGCAGTTTTCGAACTGGGAGTTGAAGATTGTGCTGCTCATGATGACCACTCGATTCGGTCCTCGTTGACCAGCATGTGCGTCATACCTTGCTTGTGGCTCGCAGCAAACAGGTCAGGGATGCTCGTTAGAACAGATCCCCCTACCTGGTAATGGCTAGCCTGCCCAAGCGTCTTCAGCATCCGCTCGTAGCCGTCAGGGAAAGCATCGGACATCCACGTGGTTTCGAGGAAGCCGTCAAGATCGTCCTTGATCCCTTCAAACTGTTCATCCCCGTCATCTGGGCGAATTTCCTGCAGGTTGCGGTGACGTCCGACAGCGGACCAGTAGTGGGTGCGCTGACGAACCAAAAACTTTGTGTATTTGCCCGGAAGACTCTTTAGATGCTCGAAGGAGACGGGTTCCTTCCCAAGTTTTTCGGCGATCGCTTCAAGCGCGCGTTGTACGTAGACCTCTTCAGGAGCTAGCTCCTCGGGGACGGGCGGGGCTGGCGAGATCGGGATGCTCGAGGTGCCGATCTGGAGCGCATTGCCTGAAATACGGCCGGTAGATAACGGGTAGGTCTGTACGCCTGGGATGACGATTTTCTGGTCGGCGTCTTGGTCTCGCAGAAGGTCATTTCCCTCAGCGTTGGATCTGACGACTTCTTTGAGGAGCGCATACACGGCCTTCGGGACATCAATCGGTCTGTTGATCTCTAGGCCGTCCTTACGAAGCTTGAGTGCGAGATCCGTGATTGCATCGCCGGTTGAGGTATCACGCCACAGGGCGATGATTCTCTGCTCACTGATGGCGGGCAAGATGCATCCTGCGGTGTCCTCTGGTAGAGGCCGCTTTCCATTCCAGATCTTATTGAGGTCCCGTCGGTCGATGCCTCTCAGCCATCCAGCACGGATGGTGTTCTTGCTGCACTCGCTTTCAGGTAGCGGGCCTGGGAGGAGCTTTTCGTCGCAGGCCCGGTCAAAGAAGTCAAGAACGAATCCACGGTCGCCTTTGACGTTGAAAGATAAGGACGGCCGGATAGTCCGCAATAACAGCCCTAGAGCAAACTCCGGCTGGGGAAGGCGAGCCATCTTGCCTCCTTTCGCCTTCTTTCGCCTCCTGTGAAAACAGAGGGCCTTCTTAGTGTTGAAAACAAGCCAATCCACCGGCATGGGCACATCGGCCATTGTGGCCCATGTTACCAGCCGGTGTAGGCAGACCGAGAGAAAAACTCGGCAAAAAGGACGAATCGGGCTAGCTGGAAGGAGGTGAACCAAGATGACGAGTCAACGTCGAACCAGCAAGGCTGCTGCTTCTGCCGCATCCAAGGTGCTGCGCGATGACCGCACATCGGCCGCGTCGAAGACGGCGGCCGCATCGGCACTGTCCCAACGGGCTCCCAAGCCTAAGGGAGGCAAGAAGTAGCTGACCGGGGGTGTCCGGTCTGGTACCGGCCGGGCACCCTCAACTCCTCATTCGATGACAAGCGGGACAGCTGCCCGCACCCAACTCATTCCAACAAACCGCGCGGAGATCCGCCCTTCTGGACGTCCAGGGCAGGTCAGTCGCTCAGGCACGCATGCCTGGGTGCTTGGCCTGCCCTGTTTTCGTCCCCGGGTTGATCTTCGCGCTCCACCAACGTCCAGGTGGGGCCGGGCCTCCGTCGCAGCAAGCGACAGGAGCCAAACATGGCAGGCAACGCCTCCACCCCACACAACTACATCATCGTCAAGCTCGCGTTCGAGGTCACGGTCACTGCTGACGCGCGGCGCGCAACCCGCGATACCAGCTTCCGTATCACCCCGGCCGAGGCCGATACCTGGATTGAGGGCGACTATCAAAGCCGCCTGGCGCAGGCCGAAGATCCCGACACGGTCGAGCGACGGTCCTTGAGCGAGATTCTCGAAGAGCTCAACGCCTCGGAGCGCAGCACGTCGCGCCGCTGGCGCACCCACACCGGCTACCTCAGTATCGATGACAGCGACCCCAGTGATGAGGACATCGAGTCCGGCCAGGTCGGCCTGCACACCGCATCCGGGTACCGCAACGGAATCTACACCTCCACCACCCCAGACGATGCCACAGACGCATGGTCGACCAGCTTAGCCGTGCGCCAAGCACTAGCCGCGCTGTCTGAACGGGAGCGGCAGGTAGTAGTCGCCTCCCGCTACGGCCTCTCCCAGCGGGACATCGCAGCCGTGCTGGGCGTGTCCCAGCCGATGGTCAAAAAGATCCAGGACCGCGCCGAGGGCAAGCTCCGCGATCTGCTTTCCGACCCTGGGGTTATCATCTAGGGCTCGTTGCCGCCTTGAAGGTGGAAGGAGCATCAAGCCAATCCGGGCACCACCTTCCATCCACTGACTTTTCCTAAGGAGGAAGCTGATGACACACAAGACGGTAACAGTGAGCCTGTCGCGAGAACCCGACCCGGGCAAGGCCATCAACATCGGCCGGGTGGGTTTGCGAGAGCGCCTGCTGACTTGGCTGTTCGGCCCCATGCGGGACGTGACAGTGCTGGTCCCCGGCAGGGAAGTACGGGACGTGACCCTGCGCAAGGTAGATGAGGCCTCATGCTGCGGGGCTGAATGCACTGATAAGGAGCTGATGGCCCTGGCTGACGCGGTCAAGCGTCACCCGGCAGGCAGCAAGCTCCACCGCGCGGGTGGTGATGCCGCGTGAACCCGCAGCACCGCAACGCCCTGATCGCGGGCATCAACCGGATGATGGAGGGCCTGGCCATGGTTGGGCAGGCCCTCGAAGCCGACGGCTGGGAGCAGATTGAGGACGAGTACACGTTGGCTGGCCCCCGTCCGGTTGCCGCCGCCCGCCTGGAGGAACCATCCTTCCAGGCCGAGCTCGAAGAACGCCTCGAGGCTGAGCAGGCGGGGCGGCTGCTCCAGTGCGTGAGTACACGCTCGAAGAGGTACGGGCTTTCTTGGCAGAGCTGTCCCAGCAGGGCTACACCACCCAGGTGCGCCAACTGATCCTTGACGCTGGTGCGAAGGCTCTCTCCGAGGTGGATCCGACGAAGTTTGGCCAGATCATGGCCGGGGCTGAGGAGCTCACCCATGCCTGATAGCCACGCACTCCTGTCAGCCTCGTCAGCGCACCGCTGGTTGCACTGCCCACCCTCAGCACTCGCCGTCGATGGCGTGGCAGATACGCCATCGGACGCAGCTTTGCAGGGCACGACCGTGCATGCTCTGGCTGAGTACAAGCTGCTGCGGTTCCTCAAGCGCCGGGCGAAGCGCCCCACCTCGGAGTGGATTGATGAGGAAATGGAGGGCCACACCGACGACTATGTGCAGTTCGTTGCCCAGCACCTCGAGACTGCTCGGGAGCGCTGCAGTGACCCGCAGGTGTATGTCGAGCAGCGCCTGGACTACTCGCATGTCGCACCGGGCGGGTTTGGCACCGGGGACTGCGTGATCCTCGCTGAACCCACCTTGCAGGTTGTTGACCTGAAGTACGGCATGGGCGTTAAGGTTTCCCCTGTGGAGAATCCGCAGCTTATGCTCTATGGGCTCCGAGCCCTGGCCGCTTTCGATGCGCTCTACAACATCGAGGAAGTCTCACTGAGCATCTTCCAGCCTCGTCGGGCCAACGTCGAGACCTGGTCGATCAGCACGCAGGACCTGATCGCGTGGGGCGAGAACACGGTCAAACCGATTGCCGACCTGGCTGTCCGCGGAGAGGGTGAGTACGCCGCTGGCTCGTGGTGTCAGTTCTGTCGTATCGCACCCACCTGCCGGGCCAGGGCCGAAGCGAATCTCGCGCTGGCTAAGCACGAGTTCGCACCACCCGCAGAACTATCTGTGTCTGAGGTTGCGGACGTGCTGGCCAAGATCCCTGAGCTCAAAGCCTGGGCATCCGACGTCGAAGGATGGGCGTTAGCCCAGGCCCAAGCCGGCACCCAGATCCCCGGTTTCAAGGTCGTCGCCGGACGCTCCATCCGCAAATACACCGACGAAGCCGCGGTGGCGGAGGCCGCCAAGAAGGCGGGCTACACCGACATCTGGGACAAGCGCCTGATCGGCATCACCGCCATGGAACGCCTGATGGGCCGCAAGACCTTCACCGAGACGCTTGGCGATCTGGTCATCAAGCCCGAAGGCAAGCCCACTCTAGTACCCGAATCCGACAAGAGGCCACCACTCGCACGTGTGAGTGCGGCCACCGATTTCACCAACACAAACAACAACGACTTACCAAGGAGGTCACCATCATGAACACCAATCCGACTCGCGCTGTCACCGGCGAAGTCCGCCTGTCCTACGCACACCTTTTCGAGCCCCAGTCCATCCAGGGCTCCAAGCCCAAGTACTCCGTGTCGCTGATCATTCCGAAGTCTGATCGGGAGACGATCGGCAAGATCGAGCGGGCTATCGACGCCGCCATCGAGGCAGGCATCGGAAAGTTTGGTGGCAAGCGCCCGAACAAGGCCGCGCTCAAGCTGCCTCTGCGTGACGGGGACACCGAGCGTGACGACGAAGCCTACAAGGGGGGGCTTCTTCGTCAACGCCAAATCCACCCTGCCGCCCGAGGTCGTCGACCAGGACCTCAATCCGGTGCTCTCGCCTGCGGAGGTGTACTCCGGCTGCTACGCCCGGGTCTCGCTGAGCTTCTACGCGTTCAACACCAACGGCAACCGCGGGATCGCTTGTGGGCTCGGCAACGTGCAAAAGCTCCGTGACGGGGAGCCGCTGGGTGGTGGCCGCACGTCGGCTGCGGATGATTTCGCAGCGTTCAGTGCTGGGGATGACTTCCTGGCCTAACCCCGACTCCGGCTCCGTGGCGGGACACCTTGTGGTCTGAGCATTGCTCGGCTCGGGTGTCCCGCCACAACCACATCTATAGATAGGAAGGAAGCGCATGCATACCATCTCCCTGGACCTCGAAACCTTCAGCCCCACCAACCTCGCCACCGCGGGCGTGTACAAATACACCGAAGACGAGGCCTTCCGCATCCTCCTGCTCGGCTACAGCATCGACGGGGCACCCGCCCAGGTCATCGACCTCGCCAGGGGCGAGCCCATCCCAACCGTGATCCTTCAGGCCCTCACCGACCCTGGCATCATCAAGTCGGCGTTCAATGCGGCCTTCGAGCGCGTCTGCCTCAGTGTCTATCTGCGGCGCTACCACCCAGACCTGCTCGCCGAAGGGTTTCTCGATCCGCGTGGGTGGCGGTGCACCATGGTCTGGGCAGTATCCCTGGGACTACCCATGAGCCTGGATGGCGCATCCAAAGCACTACGCCTCCCACTGGAGAAAGACCCCGCCGGACAGAAGCTCATCCGCCGCTTCTCCATCCCCGGCAAAGATGGCAACCGGGTGCTGCCTTATGATGATCCGGTCGGCTGGGAGCAGTACATCTCCTACAACCGCCGCGACGTCGACGTCGAAGCCCAACTCGCCTCCCGGCTCACCCGCAACCCCATGCCCGAAGCGGAGTGGGAAACATACTGGTTGGACCAGCGCATCAACGACACCGGGGTCCGCATCGACACCCAGCTTGCCACTCATGCGGTCGAGGTCGACACCCACCACCGTGAGGCCTGCCTGGCACGCGCTCAGCAGCTCACCGGATTGGAGAACCCCAATAGCCTGATCCAGCTTAGAGACTGGCTGCACTCGAACGGCTGTGAGCTCGAGTCACTCACCAAGGCTGAGGTGGAAGCTGCGCTCGAGACTGCAACCGGGCAGGTCGCTGAGGTGCTGAGGCTTCGCCAGGACTTGTCGAAGTCGTCGGTGAAGAAGTACCAGGCCATGCTCCAGGTCGCAGGCCAAGATCAGCGGGCGCGGGGGCTGATCCAGTACATGGGGGCTGGCCGTACCGGACGCTTCGCAGGACGCCTCATCCAAGTACAGAATCTGCCGCGCAACCACATGCCCGACCTCGACACCGCCCGCAGCCTCCTCGCGGCCGGTGATAGCGAGGCATTGGAGATGCTCTACACCCCGCTACCAGACACCTTGAGCCAGCTCATCCGCACCGCCTTCATCCCCAGTGAAGGCCACCGGTTCATCGTCGCTGACTTCTCCGCGATCGAAGCCCGAGTGCTCGCGTGGCTCGCCGGCGAGACCGGCACGCTGCAGGCATTCCGTGAAGGCAAAGACCTCTACTGCCAGACCGCGAGCAGGATGTTCGGCGTCCCAGTCGAAAAACACGGGGCCAACGCTGAGCTACGCCAGAAAGGGAAGATCGCGGTCCTGGCCTGCGGATACGGCGGCTCGGTCGGAGCCCTCAAAGCTATGGGAGCCTTGCGCATGGGCCTCGATGAGGCAGAACTCAAACCCTTGGTGGACGCGTGGCGGGACGCCAACCCGATGGTCGTGCAGTTCTGGCGAGACATTGAGCAGGCAGCCATCACCACCATCGAAACCCGAACCCCCACCCAGGTCGGGCGCATCCGGTTGTCCTACCGCTCCGGATGCCTATTGATCACTCTCCCGTCGGGGCGGGAGCTGTGCTACCCGCGACCGCGTCTGGGGGAGAACCGTTTCGGTATGACCAGCATCCTCTTCGACGGAGTGGATGGCACTACCCGCAAGTGGGGACCGATCGAAACCTACGGCGGCAAACTCACCGAAAACCTCGTCCAAGCCACCGCCCGCGACCTCCTCACCCACGCCATGCACCACGTCGATGCGGCCGGGCATCGGATCGTGATGCATATTCACGACGAGATCGTCGTCGACGAACCCACCAATGGTGCGAGCGTCGAAGACATCGTGGCGTGCATGACCATGCTCCCCACCTGGGCAGACGGCCTACCCCTCGACGCTGACGGCTACGAGTGCTCCTTTTACATGAAGGACTAATCGGGATGAATCGCCTACACTAGGAGCAAACGTATGTTCGATGTAGGGGTTTGGGAGGATACATGAAACTGAAACTCAACGATGCTGCTCTGGAGCAGGTTTACAAGCAGGCTCAGGAGAAAATCAGCGCCGCGTACCAGGCTGAGTTTGCTCGGATCGCTTCCACGATGAAGGGTGCTTCCATCTCTGACATTGTGGCTGAACTGCAGAAAGTTGTGCGCAAGTTCGATGGCAACGTGGACAAATCCGAACTTGAAAAATGGGCGAAGATCCTTGCAGAGGGCGGGAAGATCGACTTTATTGCTTGACCAACACGTCAGCGCAGTGCCGCTATCCGGTTAACGGATGGCGGCATTTTTCTTCCCATATCCAGGCAGAAAGCCTCGATAGACGTTCTGTCGACTGGGGGTTATCAAACCAGGTGGCTCGCCGCCTAGCACCTGAGAGGACGAGCGCGCTGCACGGTGCATCGCCGAGGAAGCCTCTCAGGAAGGCGGCTCGAGATGAGCACCGATCTGACCCTGTTTACCCACCCGGATTTCGGCAACTTGCGGACCATCACCCTTGGCGAGCGCATCTTGTTCTGCGCCAAGGACGCTGCCGTCGCGCTCGGATACAAGGATCCGGTTAACGCCATCAAGCAGCACTGCAAGGGGGTGGCGATTCACCACCCCCTTGAAACCCCAGGAGGTCTGCAAGAAGTCCGATTCATCAGCGAAGGCGACCTCTACCGGCTGATCTTCTCCTCCCACCTGCCATCCGCCCAGAAGTTTGAGTCCTGGGTCATGGACGAGGTTCTGCCCTCGATCCGAAAGTATGGCCTGTACATCACCGACCGGGTGATCGAAGAGATCCGCACGAATCCGAAGGCTCTGCTCGCCGTGTTGCAGTCCTACGTGGAGGAGAAGGAACGCAACGAAGCTCTTGCGGCAGAGAACCTCCAGCAAGCGCAGCTACTGCTCGAGGCAAGACCGAAGGTCACCTACTACGACATGGTGTTGCAGTCGGATTCGCTGCTGACCACCACTGAGATCGCGAAGGACTATGGGCTCACGGCCCGCAAGCTCAACAAGCTGCTCCATGAGCTCGGCGTGCAGTTCAAGCAGTCCGGCCGCTGGTTCCTCTACGCCGCCCACGCCGAGGCCGGCTACGCCCAGTCCAAGACCTTCGTCTACGACGAAGAGACTGGCAAGACCAACACTCACCTGTACTGGACCCAGAAGGGCCGCCTGTTCATCTACGACCTGCTCAAGCATGAGCGGGGTCTGCTGCCTCTGATTGAGCGCGAGGTGGCTGGCGAATGAGCACCAAAACTCTCAGCATCGACCGGTTCAACGCTTCGGGGTGTGCGGACCCGACCGTCTATGAGGTCCTCAAGCGTGAGCAGCGGCAGCGGTTCGGATACCGCTCCCTGGCCTACATCTGCTCACCATTCGCTGGTGATACCGAGGCGAATATTCGCCTGGCCCGCCGCATGTGCGCCGCAGCCGTTAGCCGCCGCCGGATCCCTATCGCTCCGCACCTGCTCTTCCCGCAATTTATGGGCGATCACGATCCCGCCGAGCGGGAGCTCGCCATGTTCATGAACCGCATCGTGCTGTCCAAATGTGAGGAGGTGTGGGTGTACGCCCCGCGTATCAGTCCCGGCATGCGCACCGAGGCCTGCTGGGCCCGACACCTCGACATCCCACTCCGCTTCCTCGATTCCAACTTCCGGGAGATCAAGCCATGACCACCTTCACCCTGTTCACCGCCACCACCAGCGGCTTGGCCTCGAACACCTATTACCCAAATCGAGCCACCATCACCGATGCGGCCGACCTGGAGGCAGCCGCCCACTTCGACCATGTCGCTGCCGAATACAAGGGCAATCAGCACTCCACCCACGGGTTTGTCACCTCGGACTGTCTCGTGATGGACATCGACAATGACCACAGTGAGAACCCCGATGAGTGGGTGACCCCGCAGGGTCTGGCGGACCTGCTGGCGAGCGTGGAGTTCATGACGGCCACGTCCCGCAACCACAACACCTCCAAGCACGGGACACCTGCCAGACCTCGCTTCCACGTCTACCTGCCCATCGCACCGGTCACAGACCCCGGCACTTATGCGGGGCTGAAGAAGTCCCTGGCTGATCGGTTCACCTTCTTCGATGCCGGGGCGTTGGATGCGGCCCGGTTCCTCTACGGACACCCCGCCCCGCAGGTGGAAGCCTTCACCGGGACTACCACCGTCGACGAGTGGCTCACCTCCCAGGCCGAGGCAGATGCGTTCGCCGCGTTCGACGCCGCAACCCTGGCTATCGGGGAAGGCAGCCGTAATGCCACGCTGTCCCGTTTCGCTGGTCGGGTACTGATCCGCTACGGGGATACCGACCAGGCTCGTACCCTCTTTGAGCGCAAGGCCGCGCTGTGCGACCCGCCCCTACCCACGCCGGAGGTGGAGGCGATCTGGCGCTCTGCGCTCAGGTTTGCTGGCCGGGTGGTGAAAGACCCCTCCTACGTCAAGCCGGCCGTCTACCAGGCGCTGACCTCACTCAAGCCCGATGACTACACCGATGTGGGGCAAGCCGAAGCGCTTGCGACCGAGTACGCCGACAAGATCCGCTACTCGTTGTCTACCCACTGGCTGGTCTACGAGGGTGGGGTGTGGGTGGAAAACGACCTGCTCGCCCAGGCTGGGGCGTGTTTAATTGTCTGTGTATCGGTCTTTTTGTTTGAAAGGATTGATGCGTGATGAATGATGATGATGATGTTGTTGTTGTGTCTGGCGCTAGTGGGCGTGAGGCTGTGGAGGAGCTGCGTCGCTCGGGGGCGTTGGATGCGTTGTTTGAGCGTCTTGATGCTGGCGAGGTCGAGATGACGGGCAGTCAGGGGTTGTTGCCCGCGTTGCTTCAGGAGGCCCTTGGAGCGCGGCCTTGCCGCTGAGCTTTCCGAGCACTTGGGGTATGAGAAGGGCCAGACCAGCGGGCAGGCGCGCTCGAACACGAGGAGGGGCACGACGAAGAAGACCGTGATATCGGAGGTGGGAGCCTTCGAGATCGAGGTTCCCCGGGATCGGGCAGGCTCTTTCACCCCACGCCTGGTACGCACAGGACAGGGGCGCCTCGATGGTTTGGATGCGATGATTATCAGCTTGTATGCCGGGGGGATGACGGTACGCGATATCGGCCATCACCTGGCTTCCACTATCGGCGTGGAGGTCAGTGCGGGGAGGGGCGATTTCCACGATCACTGACGCGGTGTGCGACGCCGTCTTGGAGTGGCAGCACCGCCCCCTAGAAGCGTTCTACCCGGTGATCTACCTGGACGCGATCCGCATCACAATCCGACGCGATCACAGGGTGGAGAACCGGGCCGCTCACCTGGTGGTCGGAGTGGACATGGACGGGGTTAAGCATGTGCTGGGCATCTGGGTCCAAGCCGATGAAGGAGCGGCTTTTTGGGCCCACGTATGCGCCGAGCTGGCCAACCGGGGCATCCGCGATGTCCTGATCGTGTGCTGCGACGGACTTGCTGGCCTGCCCGAAGCCATCGAAGCGACCTGGCCCCAGTCCATGGTCCACACCTGCGTCGTTCACTTAATCCGCGCGTCCATGCGTTTCGTGTCCTACAAGGACCGCAAGGCCGTCGCAGCCGCTGTCAAGGCCGTGTACAGCGCGCCCAACAAAGAAACCGCCCGAGAGGCACTGGAAGATTTCGCGGCCAGCGACCTGGGAGCACGCTACCCCCAAACCGCCCTGACCTGGCAGCGCGCCTGGCAGCGCTTCACGCCGTTCCTGGCGTTCCCGCCCATGGCACGCCGCGTCGTGTACACCACCAACGCTATCGAATCGTTGAACTACCAGCTACGTACAATCACCAAGAACCGCGGGCATTTCCCCAGCGAAGAAGCCGCCGTCAAACTCCTATGGCTCGCCATCTGCAATATCGAAGACAAACGAGCCACCCAGCGCCTCACAGACGCAGGCAAACCCCCCCAACAAACGAACAGGACACACCCGCCTCATCCAAGGACACACCACCACCAACTGGAAACAAGCCCTCGCGGGGCTCACCACCACCTACCCCGACCCAATCACCCCCTACCACTAACCCCCACACACAGAAAAAATGACAGGCTCACCAGCCAGGAAGACAAGACATATTTGGAGCGGCCTTGCACCACGTCTAGGAGGCGGGCCGGGCCAGTATGGTCGCGTACAGGGGTCAAGTCCACGATCACCGTGGCGTACCTGTCCCCGCCCCGATGACGCCACACGTGCTCATCGACCCCAATGACGCGCACGCCTTCAAAGCGAGTCGAATCCGCCAGCAGGAGTTCTTCCCCATAGGCCAGTATCGCCTCGTTGGCGGTATGCCAGGCCACCGCCGGGTGAGTGGCAATGCGATTAATGGACATGTTGTCAGCGATCAAGCACACAAGTCCCCAGCGCAAGGCCCCAAAGGAGAGTTTGGCGCGTGGGGGAGCCGCCTGGCTGATGTCATCACACCAGGAACGAGAACACGCACGACAGCGGTAACGCCCTACATACACCGCCAGCATCGTGGGCTGATGCCCCCGCGGTTCGTGCGCCAAGCGCCTGGTACGCGACCCCAGCGCATCCCCCGGGTGCCCACACCCTGGACACAGCCGAGCTGGATTAGCGGCACGGCACTTCAGGACGAACCCGCCCCCCTGGCAGCACATCCCCACAGCCACCAAGCCCAGCTCCTCCAACCCGCAATAGGTCGTCATATCCAGAGCAGAAAAGGTAGCATGAGACATGTCGGGGCCTCCCAGCGTTTGAAGTGTCGCAACCTCAATCATCGGGCAGGCCCCGACCCCATGCCAACACCACCCCCCACACCCCAAAATGCGAAGGGCAGATTCTAGGGGTGGTTGCAACACGTGTTATGCCCTGAGCAGCAGCTCAAGTCGCTGCTTGGGTGTGTCCCAGTTTAGCGTTTTGCGTGGACGGTCGCCCCGCTGGTCGGCGATGGCGTCCAGGTCTGCTTCGGTCAGGAGTGACAGATCGGTTCCTTTGGGCATGTATTGGCGCAACAGCCCGTTTGTGTTCTCGTTGGTCCCGCGCCTCCAGGGCGAGTGTGGGTCACACAAGTACACATCAAGGCCCAGCTGTGAGGCGATCGTGCGGTGTTGGGCCAGCTCGCTTCCCTGGTCCCAGGTCAGTGACAGGCGCAAGGAATGGGGCACGTCTGCGAGCTTGTCGATGATGGCATCTTGGCCTTCAACGGCTGTGTGTCCATTGGGCAAGTAGAGCAGCAGCGTGTACCGGGTCGAGCGTTCCACGAGCGTGCCGACCGCGGATTGTCCTTTGGCTCCGATAATTAAGTCACCTTCCCAGTGTCCAGGCAGCGCCCGGTCCTCCACACTGGCGGGCCGTTCGCTGATCATCACCATGGGGTCCTTGAATCGTGGTCGTACCTGGCGAGAGTATGCGGCTGGGCGCCTGTGAGTACGCCCTTGGCGCATGAGGGAAGCAATCTCTTTGCGGAGTGCGCCTTTGGCTTGTACGAAGATGGACTGGTAGATCGTCCTCTACGCACGGGTTCATGCTCTGACTTGTGCGGGAAACACATGCGCAAGTATGCGCAAATCTGTTCTGGGCTCCATCTGAGCTCAAGCTTGTCCCAGATGATGCCCCACAAGCGAGGATTGGCGCATTTGCGCGCTTTAGGGCGCTTGAGGCGCTTGCCTGCTCGCATGTGAGCGATGTAGGGGTTGTAGCACGTGGATGTAATCCCATTACGCTTCAGCTCCCGGCTCACAGTTGAAGGCGAACGTCCTAACTGTCGAGCGATGTCACGAATAGAGAGCCCGTCAACGCGCCATCCGAAGATGAGCATGCGTTCCTTGAGGGACAAGAACCGTTTACTGATCCGATGCGGTTGGCATTTCATGTACAGACGGTACCAATGGGCCTGAGGAGCGATACTGGCTCGCTCACACCGTCCACTTGAGCGAGTCCGGCCATTACGCCAGACCTTGCCTGTCCGCTTCGAGACCCCAACAGCATGAGCTGCCTGCGTGAAGTTCAAACCATCAGCCAAAGCACGCACATACTCCCGCTGCCGAGCCTGACACACCTCACGACGGGAGGGGTACTCAACCCCCTGAAAAACACGACCAACACCAGCCACAACGAACTCCTTCACCAAGATCCGTTGCAACCACCACTAGAACCTAGAAAGAGCCCCTTTGGTCCACCACCGCCCAGCTACGCGCCGGGCGGTTTTGTTATGCCTTCGCGACAGGCACGCCTGGCCTGCCGCACACACCTCAAGCTTCCACCCCCCGCTCGCGGCCTTGGCAAGACCCGGTACAAAACTCTCCACGCACGCGGCCTTGGCAGGCCCACCCGGTACAAAACTCTCCCCGCTCACACCCCAGCGGGCGATACCGGTACAAAACTCTCCCAGCACCCCCAAAATGGCCCATTTCAGCACGTTTTACGCCAGCAGGGAGAAATAAGTCACGCACCAACACCCCACCTCACCCACCAACGCACCCCTCCCCCAATTTCGCATGCAATTCAACTAAATGAAAGTTCAATAACGTCTAGAAACGTTGCAATTCCAATGATCACAATTCAGCTTCTGAAATAGTCTCAGGGGAATTGCCTGCGAAATTGGCGAGGCAGGATCAGAGGGCGGCAGGGCAAAGCCGCGATGCTGGTGGGCGGCGGGGCCCGGCCGGACAACGAGCCGACGCGCCGAGCGAAGCTCGCGGCGCGGA
>ERZ773049.416-NODE-416-length-26831-cov-11.554116_pt1 | contig 26831 bp, 20 predicted proteins | sample MGYA00580633_ERZ773049 | MGnify/ENA primary metagenome ERZ773049 (study PRJEB29015, sample SAMEA2737991) | human oral metagenome | biome: human oral; feature: human-associated habitat; material: dental | place: China | collected 2066 ...
CTCGATGCCGTCTGGCAGTGAGGACTACACTGCCACTCGACCCTGAGCGTTCCGTACCGCACGTTCACCGCCGAGTGGCAGTGCGAGACGCGCCGCCAGATACCCCCGATTGTATCCTGCAACGGCTGTGGGCGAAATACCGGCAGGTTATCGGCGTGTCTCGCATATCCACAAGCGTCTTGACAGCGTACTATCTCATGCTGGCCTCTCTCCTGAAGAGCTGCAGGAGCTGCGCTTTGTCATACGTGTCCAGCCCCCTGAGGCTCCGTGCCCTATAGACGTGGAGTATGTCGACAGCCTACTGGATCCTTGTCTTCCGGTTGTGTTGGGAGGTTCTCGGAGTTACCCGCCTCGGGGTCACCTGTATCAGAACCACCTGCCTCAGGGTAGCCTGACAGCATTACCCTGACTCCCCGGCACTTCCTTAACCCGCTGGACACAGACCCAAGCCGCCGCCTGCCCCGAGGGCCCGCACCCAGCTGCGAAGAACCATGGGCCGCTGCCCGCGCGTGGCGGTCGCCAGGCCCGCAGGGGACGGCGCCGGGACCGCGCGCGGCCCCGCGGAGGGGCACATCCCGGCCCGACGCCTCACGGAAAGGCGCAGTCTGCGGCTCCCATGTTGCGCAGAATGCGCTTTTCCGTTACGTCGCCGCCCGGGAGGCGTGGGACACAACCCCCCCGCCAGCCTGCGGGGCACTATGGAAAATGGCCCAACTGGGCAAACGTGCTCGAGCAACCCCCCGCCAGGCTGCGGGGGGGGGTTGCGCCGGGGACCCGCAGGCCTCGGCTTGGGGCCCGGCCTCACGGAAAAGCGCAGTCTGGGCAGAGGGCCTCGCTGAGAGCGCACCCCGGGTCGGGCCGGAACACCATCAGGCTGCCAGTTGCGGGCTAAGGGGGTGCCGGGAACTCAGCATTACTTCCCGGGCTCTCTCCGCGCCCCCCGCCCCCGCGCCCCTTGTCCCGCGAGCTCAGGGCGATGGGCGTTGACACCAGGTTCCCCGCCCTCTCCGCGCCTCTCGTCCGAGGCCCCTTGCTCCGCCCCTCCAACACCGCTCACCCCGCCCTCGGGCGCGTATGTGGTAAAAACATTGATTGAGGCAGGCTTCAGATGGCCATACGAGGTCAACACGGGTTAGAATAGGAGTGGTTCTGCCCCCGTTTGTCAAGACCCATGCGACAGACGGTGTGGTCTGTCGCCCATCGTTGCCCAGGAGGTCTCACGCATTGATCGTTTCGCCCGGCTCGCCTCAAAAGTCGCCCTCAGGCGCCAGGGGACGCGCTGCCTTTCTCACGGCGCAACGCATTTCGCGTATTGCCTCCATCGCTGCGCTCTATGCTGCAACCACCTTGGTATGCCTACTCTTTTTGGGTAGCCTCGCGTGGGGTCCCGTTCAGTTCAGGCTTTCTGAGGCACTCTGCGTCCTGGCCCTCCTGAGTCCTGACGCCGTGCCAGGCCTTGCCCTTGGATGTGCCATCGCCAACATCGCCAACATTGCCGTGTCGGGTACGGGGATGCTCGGCATGCTTGACGTTGTCTTTGGCTCCTTGGCAACGCTTATCGGCGCGTGGTGTACCTGGCGCCTGCGCAAGCACCCTCGGCTTGCCGTGCTTGGCCCTGTGGTTGCAAACGCGCTTATCGTGCCGGCCTATCTCCCCCTCATGCTAAAGGGCATAGGGTTCTACACGATTCCGTTCACCTCGATCTCGCTCGATGACTCGTATGCGCTCATGTATCTGTTTGGCCTTCTGGCCACCGGTATCGGCGAGGCCGTTGTTCTCTATGCGCTGGGCCTTCCGCTTTGGCGTGCGCTGCTGAGCAGCCCTCTCGTTCGTGAGTTCGTTGCCAGGGCAGATACCGCCGATGGTGGACGGACGTCTATCGACGGGCCGCCTACCCACGAGGGTAAAGACGCGACGGGGAGCAGGACTGACCGCCATGTGACCGAGAGGATCTAGCCACCTTGAACCCCGCCATCGTCATCCCGTCATATTGGACCGAGAGGGACGAGTCTGCCGAGATTGGGCGCGTCGGTGCCTACGACCACGCGACAGCCGTCCTCAAGCCGCTTCCCGAGCTCGAGTCCTGCCTTGACTCGCTTGAGATGGTACGGGGGGTGCTCAGGGTCATCGTGCTCCTCGTTGCCTCCGGCGGCTGCGAGGATGCGGCTCGCGCACGTGTCGATGGGATCTGTCGCATGCACCCTGACCTGCACCCGCTTGTGGTGGGTGCACGCGAGGCAGGCGAGATCGCGCGGGCGGTCGATCGCGTGGCGCCAGGGCTGAGCGGGGATCCCATCTCGCTCAGGGGCTATGGCGCCATCAGGAACATGGGGCTGGCGGCCTGCGCTGTGCTCGGACATGACGTCGCGGTGTTTTTGGATGACGACGAGGTTGTCCTTGACGAAGATTTTCTCCTTGACGCCACCTACGGCCTGGGGATGGAGACGAGGCAGGGCCTTTCCATCTATGCCAAGAGCGGATACTTTATCGATAGGGAGGACTCCCCCTTTGCCGCGATGGACGGCCCGCGCCTGCGAGATCGCTTCTGGGCGAAGCGCGAGGAGTTCAACGAGTGGATGCATCGGGCCCTGTCGGCTACGCGAATCTCTCGCTCGAACTGTATCTGCGGAGGCTGTTTTGCGATCACCGCCGAGGCGTACGCCAGCGTTGCCTTCGATCCGACCATCACGCGGGGAGAGGATCTCGACTACCTGCTAAACCTCAGGATGCTGGGCCTGGACGTGTGGTTTGACAACAAGTGGCACGTGCGTCACCTGCCTCCCGAGATGCCCTCGCGCGCTGCACGCTTTCTGCAGGACGTCTATCGCTGGGAGTACGAGCTTGCCAAGCTCGATCGAGCCAATGCGACCATCGGCATGCGCCAGGTACGTCCTGAGTCGCTGAGGCCCTATCCTGCGATCTGGCTCTCGCCCGAGGTGCATGCCCGTATCGCCCTCACTGCGCTCATGCGGGCGATCTTTGGACCCGAGCGCCTCGCGTATCTGCGCATACTGCTGGTGGGGCGCCTGCGCGCGCGCAGGTGGGCAAGGCGCGTCTCGGGGAGCTACTTCGAGTTTCAGACCTATTGGCCCCGCATCATGGGTAGCCTCTGGCAGGACACCTCCCTCGCCAGGCGCCTGCTCCATATGGGCAGGCCTACACCCGTGACGAGGCCGCAGTGTCGAGACTGCCCTCCAAGTGGGGAGACGGCCGATGCATAAGGTGCGCAGGTGGACATCCGCCCACTTCGCCTTCCTCATCCGGGGCTTCCTGCTCGTTGCGACCGCAGCGTTTTTGGGGCTCCTCTCCTGGGGCATCGGTACGAGCAGCCTGGTCGCGTCGGTGGTTGCTGGAGCTGGTCTTGCCGTCATCATCGCCATGGCGGGATCCGTCCTGCTTGCCCCAGATGACCTGCGCTCTCAGGCGACGGAGCGCACCCTGCGCGTTGCCTCCGCGACGCTCAGGCACATGTCGGGTGGGCTCACCCGGGAGAACGCCGCTGCGGTCTGTCAGCTGCTCCTTGCCGAGACGAGCGCCGCCGCCATCTCCATCACAGACACTGCCAAGACCCTCGCCTATGTGGGTGATGGGGTTCTCGGCTATACGGGCGGCACGGCCAACTCGCCTGCGACCAAGAAGGTGCTCAAGTCTGGCCGTGTGCAAACCTTCTCGAACTTGGGGGAGGACGAGTGGGTGGGTACGGTCTTGGACGAGGAGCGAGGTCCGCGCGAGCTGTCTTTACCTGTGGGGATCTTTGCTCCGCTCAGGGTGGCCGATCGCATCGAGGGTACCCTCAAGCTCTACTACCGTCACGGGCGCGAGGTTGACCGCACGCAACTGGCCATCGCCCGCGGCTTCGGTGAGCTGCTCTCCACCCAGCTCTCTGCCTACGAGCTCGAGGCCCAGGCAGAGCTTGCCGCCCGCGCCGAGGTAAAGGCGCTGCAGGCCCAGATAAACCCCCACTTCCTCTTCAACACGCTCAACACGATAGCCGCCCTCACGCGCACGAATCCGGTAAAAGCCCGTGACCTTTTGCGCGAGTTCTCTGTGTACTATCGTCGAACGCTCGAGAGCTCCGAGTCCCTGATTCCCCTTTCGGAGGAGTTGGCTCAGACTAAGCGCTACCTCAAGATCGAGAAGGCACGCTTTGGGGCAAACCGTATCATCGAGTCGGAGGCCATAGAGCTCGGTGTCGAACAGCTCCTTGTCCCGGGCTTCATCGTACAGCCCCTGGTCGAGAATGCCGTGCGCCACGGCATGCGCGACGAGGGACCCCTCCACATCGACGTGCAGGCGACCACAGATGGCGATGACGTCCTGATAGCGGTGGCCGATGACGGCTTGGGCATGAGCGAGGAATCCGCCCGGCGCCTGCTCGCCGAGTCATCACGGAACCGCCTGGCGAGCGATGGCAAGCAGGGCGCGGGTATCGCCATCAGGAACGTGGCCGATCGCATAGAGAGGTTCTATGGCAGCGGTTCCGGCGTCGAGATCATGTCGAAGGACGGGGCTGGTACGGCCGTGACGTTGAAGCTCGTGGGGGCTGCTCCTGACGTCGCAAAGATCAAGGAGTAAGGGTAGTATTGTATTGATGGGACAAGGCTCATCGATGAGGCACAAGGCGTCCGCGTGCTGCGCGGCTCGACGTCGTGCCTTCATCTAGGGCAGAGAAGGCCAGGTGATTGCCGCATGATGAATGCGCTTATCGTCGACGACGAGGAGCCTGCGCGCTCCGAGCTGAGGTTCCTGCTCGAGGAGACGGGTCGTATTGACTGCATAGAGGAGGCCTCCAACGCGAGGGAGGCAGTCGAGGCCCTCGTCCGTCGCAAGGAGAATGTTAACCGCCGCCGTGGCATTGAGGTGCTCTTTTTGGATATTGCCATGCCAAAGACCTCGGGCATGCAGCTTGCGGAGGCCCTGCATCAGCTCAAGAACCCGCCTGCGGTCGTCTTCGTGACGGCCTACAGCGAGTATGCGCTTAGGGCATTCAACGTGGACGCCATCGACTACCTGATGAAACCCGTCGAGACCGACAGGCTCATCCACTCGCTCGACAAGGTGGAGGCGCGCAGCAAGCCCATCACCCACGCGCAGCCTTCCGTCGAGCGCATTCCGGTCGAGAAGGGTGGGCGCAAGGTGCTCATTCCGGTGAGCCAGATTCACTACATCGAGGCCAAGGACGACTACTCCTGCATCTATACCGGGAGCGAACGCTTTCTCTCGACCGTCTCGCTCGCGAAGCTCGAGCAGAAGCTCACCACGCACGGTTTCTTCCGCGTGCATCGTGGATACATCGTGAACCTCGAGCATGTCGAGGACATTGAGGTCATCGCAAGTGGCATTCTGCAGTTGGGCATCAAGAACATACCGGAGAAGAAGATACCGGTTTCGCGGAGGCGCGTCGTGACACTCAAGCGCGCCCTCGGACTCTGATGGGGTGGGGCATGCGATACGACATCATCGCCGATACACACGGGTACCTCTCTGACGAGCTGCTTCATGCGCTTGAGGGTGCCGATGTCATTGTGCATGCGGGCGACATCTGCTCGGCGAGAGACCTGCACAGGCTTGAGGACATCGCACCGGTGAAGTTCTGCATCGGCAACAATGACTACGGGTACGACTACGGCCCCTTCGCCAAGCGAGACTATCGCTTCTACTCGAGTAAGCTACGCTGGCAGGTATGTCACTATCGAGAGCGCCTTGACCTTGCCGTCTGCGACGTCGCTGTCTGCGGTCACACACATCGCCCCCTCGTAGAGAGGGACAAGCGCTACGGCACTCTGGTCATGAACCCCGGAAGTCCTACCCATCCACGTGCGAGTGGGCCCAGCATGGGGCGGATCATGGCTGAGGAGGGGCAGGTCCTCTCGGCCGAGATTATCCAGCTCGCGAGCTAGGCGAGGACGCCTCGGGCTTTCTGTCCACAGCTTGGGGGTCTGTTCCATCTGGCAAAAAGAGCGGTACGAAGATCTTGGTGTAGAGCCCCAGCCACATGAGCGAGACGCAAAATCCCGCCAGCACGTCGGTGGCATAGTGAACTCCCAAGTAGATCCTACTGAGCCCTACCGCTACCACGACGAGCGTGAACCCGCTCATGCAGAGGTACTTGACGAAGCGGTCCCTCTCGTAGTGCCATACCATCCAGGCGAGCAGCCCGTAGAACGCCATCGCGATCATGGAGTGGCCAGAGGGGAAGCTGTACCCTGTCTCGGCGATGAGGCGAAAACCCTCGGGGCGGGGGCGGTGGACGATCTGCTTGAGCACCACGTTGAGTACGAGTACGAGTACGAGGTTGACTCCCGCACAGATTGCGGGGCGCCTGCCCGGCGCAAATGCCTCGACGGCGAGCAGCATCACGATCAGGACCACCGGTAGCGCAAGCTCGGAGATAGACTGCATGACGGGCGTGAGCCACGGCCTGCGCATATAGACAACGACCAGTTCATAGGCCCAGGAATCGAGCTTAACGGCCTCGCCCGCGAGGATCTCCTGCGCAAGCCGCATGAAGATGAGTGCGGCTACAACCACGATGATGGTGCGCAGGTTATCACGCACGAGCCTGGCAAACGTCCGATGCGCCCTCTTGCTTTGGGTACTCACCTGCGACCACACTCCAAAACAAAGGGACGACCGCATATGCAGCCGTCCCGACTACACGAACCGAACGCGAGAACGCCACCGGAAACAGGCGGCTTACGGCAAACCGATGACTCGTCGTGATCAACTAGCGACGAGTAAAAGCTGAGTACAAGCCTTACAGATTTGCTTCGATCTCTTTTATGAGCTCGGCCTTCGGCATGTTGCCGACCATGGTGTGGACGGCCTTGCCGCCCTTGAAGAGGATGAGTGTGGGAATGGAGACGATCTGAAACTGTTGGGCAAGCTCCGACTCCTCGTCGACGTTGCACTTGTAGACGTCGAGCCTCTCGGACATCTCCTCTGCGACCTCCTCTACCACGGGGCCCAGGGCCCGGCAGGGGCCACACCAGGCTGCCCAGAAGTCAACGAGGACGGGCTTGTCCGCCCCGGCGACAAGCTGGTCAAAATCGGAAGCGGTCAGTGCGTTGGACATTGGTCTCTCCTCTAACGTGCGCATGAGTGCGCGGTCATTGCGTATGCAGCGCTTATACCCAGAACGTGGGGCGGCTGCAGCTATAGAATGGTATTCGTGAAGTTTCAGTCGAGCGTTCGAGTAGGGCGGAGGGGCGAGATGGCAACAACGCGAGATGAGCGCAGGCTCGCCTTTGTGAACAAGGTGGCAACCGAAGTCGCGAGGCTCGAGGCTGCAGGTGTCGTCCTGGCAGGCAACGCCTTCTCGAGCGTGTGCTTCCTCAAGGGGGAGCTCTCGCGGCAGGAGCGGGAGGGGGCGGCCCTGCTCTCGGGTGCGGACGGTGACGCGCTCAGGGCGTCGCTCGCGGCTTTGGGCTATGCGCCCGAGGATTGGTGTGCGGCCGCGACGTGTTTGCGTGACGGTCGAAGTCTTACCGCAGACACGCTCGTGCGAACTGTCGTTACCCTTGATCCCTCGACGCTCATCATCTGCGATGACGCGGCCGCAGCTGCGGTGCGCGGGGCCTATGCGGACGAGCTCTCCTCACTTCCTGACGCGCGCCAGTCTGCGCTTGAAGCCGGTTGGGTCGTGCCCCTTCTGGGCATGCGCGCCATGAACCTTGGTGGCTTTGCGGCAGCCCTTTTGGACCAGCGTCAGAAGCAGCTCATGTGGGCGCGCCTCAAGCAGCTTCCCCCGCTCGGCGAGCCCTACTGACGCTGAGCGCTTTGACGCGCTATCTTGGTTCGGAACACCCTCCCATCGGCTATCATAGAACTATTATTATGTGCCGGTGTCGCATCAGCGCATCGGCGGCAGGACTCAAGGCAGAGGAGCAGACATGGCAAACGTTCCCGCACCGATCGACGTGACCCAGACCTCAGAGTGGAAGGCGCTGCAGAAGCACTTTGACAAGCTCAAGGAGTCGGTTACCCTCAAGCAGCTGTTCGCCAACGATCCCCAGCGCGTGAGGAAGCTCAGCTTTGATGCCGCAGGGCTGCACTTTGACCTCTCGAAGAACCTCGTGACCGACGAGACCCTCAAGCTCCTCGTCGCCCTAGCCAAGGCCATTGGCCTCGAGGAGAGGCGCTCGGCTATGTTTGATGGCGTGCACATCAATACGACAGAGGATCGAGCGGTGCTCCACACGGCGCTCCGTCGTCCTGCGCGTGAGGCCGGCACGCTCGTCGTAGACGGGCAGGATTGCGTCAAGGATGTTCATGAAGTGCTCGATCGCATGTACGCCTTCTCACAGAGGGTTCGCTCTGGCGAGTGGAAGGGCGTCACGGGCAAGAGGATCGAGAACGTCATCTCCATAGGCATAGGTGGATCGGACCTGGGTCCGGTTATGGTGTACGAGGCGCTCAAGCCCTATGCGGATGGTGGCGTTCAGGTGCGCTACGTCTCCAACATCGACCCCAACGACATGGCCGAGAAGACCCGTGACCTCGACCCCGAGACCACGCTCGTGATTGTCGTCTCCAAGACCTTCACCACGCTCGAGACCATGACCAACGCTCGCGAGGCGAAGGCATGGCTGCTCGAGGGCCTGAAGGCACAAGGGGCTATCGACGGCTCCGATGGGTCGCTGGCAGAGGCCATCAAGCGGCACTTCGTGGCCGTCTCGACCAACCTTAAGCTCGTCTCCGACTTTGGCATCGACCCCGAGAACGCCTTTGGCTTCTGGAGCTGGGTCGGCGGGCGCTACTCGGTTGACGCCGCCGTGGGACTTTCCCTTATCATCGCCTTTGGTCCCGAGCGCTTCTCTCAGTTCCTCCAGGGCTTCCACGACATAGATGGCTACTTCTGTAAGACGCCGCTCGAGGAGAACGTCGTCGCCCTCATGGGACTCGTCAACGTGTGGTACGTCAACTTCTGGGGTGCCGAGAGCCATGCCGTCCTGCCCTATGACCAGTACCTGCATCGCTTTCCCGCATACCTGCAGCAGCTCACGATGGAGTCCAACGGTAAGTCGACCCGCTGGGATGGGACGCCCGTCACTACCAAGACCGGCGAGATATTCTGGGGCGAGGCGGGCACCAACGGCCAGCATGCCTTCTACCAGCTCATCCACCAGGGCACTCGTCTTATCCCAGCGGACTTCATCGCGTTTGCCAACACGCCTAACCCCGCCAAGGACGGCGAGCAGGACGTCCACGAGCTCTTCTTGGCGAACTTCCTTGCCCAGACCAAGGCCCTGGCCTTTGGAAAGACGGCCGAGGAGGTGCGCGCCGAGGGTACGGCAGAGTGGATGGTGCCAGCGCGCTGCTTTGCCGGAAACCGCCCGACGACCTCCATCTTTGGTGATACGCTCGATGCTCGCACGCTGGGGGCGCTGATCGCGCTCTACGAGCACATCACCTTCGTCGAGGGCAGCGTATGGGGGATCGACTCCTACGACCAGTGGGGCGTCGAGCTAGGCAAGCAGCTTGCCAAGCAGATCACGCCTGCCTTCCACAACGACGAGGCCCTCGCTACCCAAGACGAGAGCACCAAGGCCCTCATCGCGTACTACCGCGCCCACCGTAGGTAGTCCTGAGTCGCCCCCGGGCGCCACGGTGCTGCGCGCCGTGGCGGGGCGCCCCTGAGCGTTGCGTGACATGCCGTGCCTCCGGACTTGGGTCCGGAGGCGAGCGGTAGGGGCTAGCAGTTGCCCGCATACACGTGGGAAAGCCAGCGACGCGCCACCTCCACGAGGGCGCGTATGTCCTTAACGGGCGTCGGGCCACGGTCTTGCATATGCCAGTTAGGGAAGAAGCGCGTCAGGTGGTAGGTGATGTCTCTGTCCAGGGAGGCTAGCCACTTGGCCATGGCCTCTATCTCCTCGACAGAGTCGTTCTCGCCCGGCACGACGAGGGTGGTGACCTCAAGGTGGCAGCTGGGTTCAGCCGCGAGCCGCTCGATGGTTGCGCGCACGGTGTCAAGATCGCCCCCATAGCGTTCGTAGGTTTTGGCCTGGAAGCTCTTGAGGTCGATGTTTGCTGCGTCGATGAGGGGCGCGAGCGCGTCTATGATGTGCGGGCGTGCGCAACCGCTCGAGACGAGCACGTTGGCCAAGTCGGCCTCGTGTGCGAGCGTGCCCACGTCGCGAATGTACTCCCAGACGACGAGCGGCTCGTTGTAGGTGTGGGCGATCCCCACGACGCGTCCGTCGCGCCTGTGTGCGCCGCAGGCGGTCTCGACCAGCTCTGCAGGCGTGATCTCTTGCCAGGGGACGTCATGCTCTCCCGCTTGCGAGATCTGCCAGTTCTGACAGAAGGGGCAGCGCAGGTTGCAGCCATAGAACCCAGCCGAGAGCAGCAGCTTTCCCGGTCGCCAGCGGGCGAGCGGCTTCTTCTCGACGGGGTCGAGCGCAAGCGAGGTGATGTGGCCATAGCCTGTGGCCACAATGCGTCCGCCTACGTTGCCTCGAGCACGGCAGCGCCCCATGCCACCCTCGGGGATGCGGCAGGCGTGCGGGCAGACGTCGCAGGTGACGGTGGTCGCGACTCTGGTTGTGGCGGCGGCTGCGGTCGTGGTGGGGGTGGTTGCGGTGGGGGTGGCCGTGGCGGCGGCCGCAGTGGGGGACCGAGGCACGGTCGTACGGGCGCTCATGTGTGGCGCACGACCTCGAAGCGCTCGAGTCGCCAGCTGTCGCGCGCAAGATCGATGCCTCCCTTGCGTGCGGCGATGTCTATCTGCTCGTCCACCGTGTCCACGCCGTCGAGGTCTGGGAGCAAAAGGCCGCGCCTTCCGTCATCCGCGCTCACGATGACGCCGTAGCGGCGCACGTCGAGCTGCTCGGGACCTTCGATCGGATCTGGGGGACTCAGCACGTCCACGTCGTAGACAAGCTCGTCGAGCTCATCTGCGCGCACAGGAGCAAAGCGCGGGTCATGCACCGCAGCGCTCACGGCGTTGGCGCAGATCTCCTCGGCAAGGCTTTCCCTCGTAGGCGCGATGGTCCCGATGCAGCCCCTGAGCTCACCGTCCTTCTTGAGCGACACAAAGCAGCCTGCCTGTGTCGTCACGAGCTCATCGGGCAGCGTAAGGTCTTTGGGCAGGTCGTCCGGAAGTCGCACGCGCCCTCCGTCGCGCACATGGGTCTCGAGCGAGAGGCGAGCCAGACGTACGTAGGGGTCCTCAGACGCCCTGCGCTCTGACTGCTCGTGGGCGCGAGCTTTCTCGTACACGTTGAGGTAGTCACGCTTTGGGCAGCTGCGCTCGGGTCCGCATGGCGTGAAGGCGGCCACGGCATAGCCTACGCCAAAGGGTCCCTCGTAACTGAGCAGCTCGGGGTGAATCTCTGTCTGGTCGAGCGCTCCTGCCATCATCTGGAAGCTGCGCAGGCCGCACTCGGCCGCCCGTTCGGCAAGGCGTGGACTCATCGCGAGCAGTGGCAGGAAGTCTCCTGACAAGAATGCGTCGCACACGATCCGGTCGAACTCGGGTCCCTCGGGCGCAAAGCCGTAGGGACCGTCCTTCGTGAGCTTGTGCGAAAGGTCCCCGGACGCCACGTAGGTGACCCGCCTGCCGAGCACGTCGGCCACTCGCTGTATCAGCGTGCCCAGACGGTAGTGCGCCGTAGGGGAAAGTCCCGAGAGCCCGATGCGAACAACCCTAAAGTCCATATCGCGCCCCGCCTCGCGATAGGCCTCCTCTATGAAGTGCAGTGGGACCATAGTCGCGTGGTCGAGCGCAGGGTCTTGCTCGCCCTCGGTGCCGGCGGCAAGGTCATCTGCCGCCGCTGCAGCCCCAAGCGAACTCACAAACGCCTCGTCGTAGCGTACGTGGTGACATGCCTTTGGGGCACCAAAGTGGCCGAAGTCCCCAGAGGCTGCAGATCCGGGCGAGATGTGCAGGTAGTCCCTGTACATGATCGAGTGGGGCGACGAGATGACGAGGGTCTCGGGCGCAAGCTCGCAGATGCGCCTTCCCACCTCGCGATAGGCAGCGACGGTCGCTTGGATCTCCTCCTCGCGACCGTGACCGACGGCGTGGACGATGAGTGGTGGATGCGGAACGGCGTAGGCGGCAAGAATGGCCATGGATCCCTCCTCTTTCGTGAAGCAGAAATCACCCATGACTATACTAGACGAATCGGGCGCCTGCCATAGATGAAGAGGGTGTCCGCTCCCGCAGCGGCTCTATGCGGACTCCTCCACGATCAGTGGTTCTGTCTGGAAGCTGACGCAGTTCACGTAGCCGCGATTGGTCTGGCGCAGCACCGGGATGCAGGCGAGCGACATCAGGCCCATGGTCATGAAGGGTGAGGGCAGCCTGCAGCCCATGGTGCGCCAGGCCTCCTCGATCTTCGAGACCTTCTCGCTCACGACCTCCACGCGCCCGTCGCTCATGAGCCCGCAGACGGGAAGCTCAACGAGCGCCAGCACCTTACCATCCTGGACGGCCACCTCGCCGCCGCCGCAGGCCTCGAGCGTGCGGGCCGCGAGCAGCATGTCCGCGTCGTTGTCGCCCATCACGAGGAGGTTGTGGGCGTCGTGGCTCACGGTCTGCGCGAGCGCCCCGTGTATGCCAAAGCCCGTTGCGAAGCCGTGGGAGAAAGTTCCTGCGTCTGCGTGGTGGCGATCGAAGACGCATACCTTGAGTATGTCATGGTCGGGGTCAGCCATAAGCTTGCCTCCCCGAACGGGCACCTCGACCACGCTGTCTTGCGTGATCGTGTCTCCACCGCTTACGGCCATCGCACGCACTTGGCAGCTGCCGTCGGGGCGGCCCTCTCCCTCCCTGAACTCAAACGATTGGGGACAGAGCTGCCCGCCCAGGTTCATCGTGCTCGTCATGAACGTGGGCCACGCGAAGGGCCTCACGTCAAAGAGGGCCTGCCCTCGCTCGGCCACCTGACTCCCGTCGATCCAGACCCTGACCGCCCTGAAATCGCGCAGGTCCTCAAAGAGTACGATGTCCGCGCACTTGCCGGGGGCTATGGAACCCATGTCGCGCCCCACGCCAAAGTACTCCGCCACGTTGATCGTGGCCAGCTGCAGCGCCACGACCGCGTCGAGGCCCAGCGCAACGGCGTCGCGCACCACGCGGTCCATGTGTCCATCGCTCACGATGGTGTGGGGGTGAGAGTCGTCCGTGCAGAGCAGGCAGTGGTGCATGTCCACGCCACTTTCGATGAGCTGGGGCAGATACCCCGGGAGGTTGAGCCATGCCGACCCCTGTCTGAGCTGCGCATACATACCCATGCGAAGCTTGGCGAGCACGTCGGCGACGCTGCCCGACTCGTGGCAGCACGAGGCGCCCGAGGCGATGTAGGCCGCAAGTCCGCGATCGATGTCGGGATTCACGTAGTGGCCGGTCACGACGCGGTCGGTCTTGAGGGTCTCGCGCACCTCGTCTAAGGCGTTCTTCTCGCACGCTAGGATGCCCGGGAAGTTCATCATCTCTCCGAGGGCACAGGTCTCGGGCCATGTCATGGACTCTGCGATCTGCGCGGCGTCGATGCTGGCGCCCGTATCCTCGACGCCCGTGACGGCGGGTACGCAGGAGGGTGTTGTGAGCATCGTCTTGAGCGGCGTGCGAGCCGCGTCCTCCCACATCGCGCGCACGCCGTCGAGGCCGCAGACGTTTGCGACCTCGTGCGGGTCCGCATAGATGCCCACGGTCCCGTGCGGCACGACGGCGCGCGCGTACTCGGAGGGCCCCACCATCGACGACTCGATGTGTATGTGGCTGTCGAGGAGGCCGGGCGCGGCAAAGAGTCCGTTGGCGTCGACGACCTCGGTGGTCTTGCCTATGCAGTGGTCTGCCGAGTGGCTACCTATGCCCAGGTAGGCTATGCGCCCGCAGGCGATGGCGATGTCTGCGTGCTCCAGCAGCTCGCGCGTGTCGACGCTCACCAGGTGCGCGTCCTTGATCACGAGCTCTGCGGGCTGCTGCCCCTGCGCGACCCTCACCAGCGTATCGTTGCACTCCCAAAGCGGCATCTTGCAGAAGCGGTTAATCATGGTGTCCTCGCATTCTCGCATCCTCGCGTCTTGGCTGTCATCGCTGCCGCCCGGCGGCGGCCCCTTGCCGTCCGGCGGCCTTCCCTCGCGCCACCCTCGTCCGCCGGCTCTTCCGGACGTTATCCTCGTCCGTCCTTTGTCGGTAGAGTAGCGCAAGTGAGTGTCGCGTGCGCAACAGCGTTATCATGGGACCTGTGAGTGTTGGCTCTTGGCCTGAGAGAGGTGTGGACTGTGGGATACAGAAGTCATGCGTGGCTCAGAAACCTTATTGTGGCGGTGGTGCTCGTTGCTGGCGTGGGCTGCGCCGTTGCCTTTGCCCTCTCGCCGTCGCGCTCGCAAGACACGGCGAGTGACGCCTCCCCAGCCGCGTCGCCAGACGGTGATGCGCCGCAGCCGCAGCCTGTGACACCGGAGGTCGTCGAGAACACGTCCGATGCTAAAAAGCTGGATCAAGGAATAACGTTCTCGGGACCTGACCCGGCCAAGACGGAAGATGGGGCGCAGGCTGGCAGCGGTACACCCGCCCCTGACAACGTGCAGCGCGGCTGGAAGTGGGTTGCCACAGACGACGGTTCGGGGGGAAACGATGGCGGCAAGGCCGTCTACTGCGACGACGCGGGGGGCCACCTGCAGACGGGCAGTGCCACGATCGACGGCGTCGAGTACCACTTTAACGAGACGACCGGCGCCCTTGAGCTGGGGGCCCAGTGGATCCAGGGAGAGCACTTCAACCACGGCACGAAGGCTGTCCAGAAGTACATTGTGCTCCACGACACCGAGGTTGCGGGTAGCCCCGCCAGCGTCGTTGAGGGTTGGAAGAACTCGCGCAGTGGTGCCGTGGCGGCGCACTTCGTGATAGGGCGCGACGGGTCGCTCGTCCAGTGCGGACGCCTGAACCAGATCCTGCACCATGCGGGCTGGGGTGGTCCTGGGGACTTTGACAGCAAGTTTGGCGTCGGGTCCAACGACGGCAAGGGCAACGGGGACGACCTTTACGGCGTCACGCCGTGGTCAGGTTACACCTCCTACGGCATGAACTCCTACTCCGTAGGTATCGAGATGGTCCACCTCACGGGCCAGGACTATCCCGAGGCACAGCTCGACAAGCTCGATCAGATCATACGCTACATCGATACCTACTTTGGCTTTCAGTCGACGATCATCAAGCATCGCGACTGGCGTCCCTCGAATTCGGACACGGAACCCAACTTCGACCCCTACTTCGAGAGCTACCAAAGCGTCCGCAGGCACCACTGAGCGGGCGGGGGTGGGGCCGGGGCCGGGAGGTAGATTTTTTCGGTTCGCATTTAGACTTTCGCAGAACAGCCCTTCCGAGGGCCGTTCTGCCCAGTTATACTTGGGAGTCCCTCCAAACTGTACGTTTCGTCATGCCGCTCGATAAACACCCAGTTAGTGTTTCTTTAAGACGACGAAAACGTACAGTTTACGGGGCGTCGCCGCTTACGACGCCCTCACTCGTCCCCGTACCTCGCCGCCTTCACCCGTGCCGCCTCGCCCATCCCCACCGCTTCGCCGCCTTCGCCCGTGCCGCCTCGCTCCCGTCGCACCTTCCCGCGCGATGTGAGTGATTCACTCACTTCGAGATACTGTTCAGTAGGTCTCTGACCTGGCCGTATGTATTTTGTTCTCCGAAGGTAACACCAATTTTTAGTCGAGAAATCACTCACATCATGTTCCTGAAGTGAGTGATTCACTCACTTCGCGATATGAGTGATGTAGAGAAGAAGGCCACGCCTGGACTCAGTGCTTTGGGTAAGGGTGTCGCCAAGACCCTCGGCCCTTTTCTCGGGGCGCTGGGCAGTGGGGTGGCTGAGGAGGCTGAGGAGACTGTGGGTGAGGCTATCGAGGGCACAGCCACGGCTGCCGAGGAGGGCGCCGCTATCGTCGAAGAGGGTGCCACCGCTGTAGAGGGTGGCGCCGAGAAGGGAGCAGCCGAGGCTGAGGCCGGACAGACTGAGACTGAGCAGAGCGCTACTGAAAAGGGTGCGGCAGAAGATCAGGCTAAACCAGATACGCCCAAGGTTAAGTCAACCTCGCCCAATCAAATGCAGAAGCAGGTTGGCAGACGCCAGGCACCAAAGGAAGTGGATCGTGTCGACACCGGGAATACTGCTTCTGGCACTCAGCCACATATTTATTTCAAAGGTGACTATAAGTCTTTGAATATGGATGGAACCTGGGGGCATGACGGGAAGGTGGCTCCCCACTTGACCAGAAAAATGATAACGTGGCTGAAAAATAATGGCTGGGGTATTCCTGAGGAGTACCGATGAGGCCGGGTGAGTGCCTCGTAGCTGTTGGTGGCTGGTTCGGTGGCCTCGCTCTCGGGAAACCGTTACGTGTTGTATATGAGAGCTGGATACTGTATGGATGAGGAAAGATACCTTCTGCGCGATGTCACGCAGTTGCCGCAGGTGCACGACGGGAGGCTCGCGGGTCTGGACGTGACGGGAGGCACCCTGACGCTGCACATCGACGACCTGCACGAGCCTAATGCACTCTCAGGGAGCTGCGACATGGTGTTTGAGGGCTTCGACGACGTCTATTCGGATGTGAATCTTCTCGTCACGAGGTTTGGCGTCGGCATGAACGTTACGGGGCGGCTCTTCTACTTGGATGATCTCATGGTCCATATGGAGAGGAGGCGACTACCGGACCTGCGGGTGCTGGAAATTCTGGCACGTTGCGAGAAGGTTATGATCGGTTGCTGGCTGTCGGCGCTCGACCCCGAGGACCGGGGGTCGCCGGCGTGGCTGTCGATATGCGCGAGGTCCTTGCGCTACCTATGGTCGTAGAACCGAACGAGGAGAGAAGCAGCCTGATGACCGAAGAGCGAAAATTAAAGGTACAGCTTATGGGGTGTCGCCGCTTACGACGCTCTCACTCGTTCCCGTACCTCGCCCATCCCCACCACCTCGCCGCCTTCGCCCGTGCCGCCTCGCTCCCGTCGCACCTTCCTGCGCGAAGTGAGTGAATCACTCACATCATGTTCCTGAAGTGAGTGATTCACTCACTTCGAGATACTGTTCAGTAAGCCTCTGAACTGGCCGTATGTATTTTGTTCTCCTGAGGTAACACCAATTTTGGGTCGAGAAATCACTCACATCATGTTCCTGAAGTGAGTGATTCACTCACTTCGCGCTTGCGTCGGCTTCCGTGGAGTCCCCGCTCAGTGCGCTCGATACGCAGGCCTTTGCTACGAAGATGCCCGCCGTCCCGACGGTCTCGAGGTTCGCTGGGATGAGCGATGGGGAGAGGACCAAAGAGGCGCACGCGTGGCCTAGGCGGATCGATGAGAGCTGCGATTGCGCCGGCCCTACATATATATAAGAGAGGAGAGAATCTGCCCGCAACCTTTCGCGCTTTTGATGTGCTGTTTGTGCGGCCCCGTCGCATGGGGAAGGGTTTGCTAAAATTAATCTGTTAGCGCGCTCGGCGGGTGCGGGCGACGTCACACCTCGAACCTGGTCAGGACCGGAAGGTAGCAGCCATAAGGGGCCTCTGGCGGGCGTCCGCTCCCATCGAGCGCGCTGCATGTGCGCATCGTGATATGCGCTTCCTGTCTTGCTCCCCACTGCCAAGAAACGGGCTTCGTATATGGACTTCGTCAACTTCATCGTCAAACTGTTGCGTGACCCTCGTACGTCCATAGAAGCTGCCATCAAGATGGGGCCCTTCGTCTCCTATGGCTTCGTTTTCCTCATTATCTTTATCGAGACGGGCGTCGTCTTCTTTCCCTTTCTGCCAGGCGATTCCCTGCTTTTCGCCTCGGGCTTCTTTGCGCATGGCGGTGATGGTGGTGGCTTCAACATCTTCGTCCTGCTCGGCGTTGTGTGGGTGGCGGCCATCTTGGGTGACCAGTGCAATTTTATGATTGGCCACTTCTTTGGGCGCAAGATCGTCGCGTCGGGCAGGGTCAAGGCCATGACACCCGAGCGCATGGAGAAAAGTCAGGCGTTTCTTGATAAGTGGGGCCACTTGGCCATCTTCCTGGGGCGCTTCTTTCCGTTCATTCGCACGTTCGTGCCATTCATTGCGGGCATGGGCGGTATGAAGTGGCACAACTTTGTGCTCTGGAACGTGCTTGGTGGCATTACCTGGTCAACGCTGTTCACGCTCTTGGGCTACTTCTTTGGCGGTATCGAGTTTGTACAGAAGCACTTCGAGCTGCTCATCGTGGGCATCGTGGCTGTGTCACTTGTGCCTACGGTCGTGGGTCTCGTCCGGAGCCGTCTTAAGAAGCGCTCCGTTTCCTAGGTCGGTAAGAGTGTACCTCACGAATAGGCGCGCCCTGCTCGTGGCCTCTCACGCAAAAACGCACTTTGTGCGTACGTGGGATGGAGAATGCGCTTTTCCGTGAACCGTCGAGGTCAGAATGCGTTTTTGCGTGAGGTGTCCCACGCCACCCCGACGCCCCCGTCCCAGCCCCCCTGTCCCCCGCCGCCATTCCTGCTGATTCGCCCAAGATTTCGCGTTTGCGCCATTGACGTTTGCGAAAGGGGCTAAAAGAGACTACCGTTGCCATAGGGCTAAGCACCCGCCAGGCCGCTTGCGTTTGGTCGGGCGTCAGAAGCCTTTGGGCGGCACGTGCGTACGGCGTCGATCAGGTGAGGACGGAGACGGCAATGGCAGCGAAGGGTGACCTTGGCCTGGTGGCCCGCTACCTTGGGCGCTACCGGCGCGACTTTGCACTCGCGACGGTATTTGCCTTCGCCGAGGCGGTTCTCGAGCTGACGATTCCCTTTCAGATGGCGTATATCGTGGACGTGGGCATAGCCCAGACCAAGCTCGACCTCATCTATCTTTCGGGCGCGCAGATGCTTGTGACGGCCCTCGTCGCTGGTGGATGCGGCTTGGGCTACGCACGCGCCTCCGCACGTGCCGCGATGGGCTTTGGCGCGAACCTCCGGGAAGCGGAGTATGCTCACCTACAGGGCTTCGCCTTTTCCAATCTCGATGAGTTCGAGACGTCCTCTCTGGTCACGCGCATGACCACCGACGTCACCGTCGTGCAGAACGCTCTCATGATGGGCTTTCGACCCCTTTTGAGGGGTCCTATCATGCTCGTGATGGGCCTTCTGATCGCCTGCACCATGAGCGTTCAGCTCGCACTGGTGTTCCTTGTGACGCTGCCGGTCCTGGCGGTCGTCCTCGCCATCATCGTATTGCGTGTGGCTCCCCTCTACGGTGTGATGCAGGGTGCGATGGACCGCCTCAACGAGGCTCTGCAGGAGGACCTCGTCGCGATACGCGCCATCAAGGCCTATGTGCGGGAGGATTACGTCGCCGAGCGCTTCGAGCGCGTGAACGAGCTACTGGCCAAGAGCTCTACCCGAACCTTCAGGATAGCCGTGCTCAACACGCCGATCTTTCAGCTGTCAATGGGCGTCGCAAGCGTGTGCCTCCTCTGGTTTGGTGGGCAGATGATCATGGCGGGCACGCTCGGGGTGGGCACGCTTACCGGGTTCATGAGTTACGTGCTACTCATCATGAACTCCCTGATGATGATCTCGAGCGTGTTCTTGCTGCTCGCGCGGGCTATTACGAGCATCCACCGCATCTGTGAGGTCCTGCGGGAGAGACCCGCGCTCACGGGCGCGAAAGATGGCCTGACGTCGGTGTCTGACGGTGGGGTGCGCTTCTGCGACGTCTCGTTCAAGTACAGCGCGAACGCTAGGAAGGACGTGCTCGAGCACGTGAGTCTGCACTTTGCCCCGGGCTCCACGGTGGGCATCCTCGGTGGCACCGGCTCGGGCAAGACCTCGCTCGTGCAGCTGATCGCCCGCCTCTATGACGCGAGTACGGGGGTGGTCGAGGTGGGAGGGCACGATGTGCGCGACTACGACCTCGCGTCGCTTCGCGAGGCAGTGGGCATCGTGCTGCAGAAGAACGTGCTCTTCTCGGGCACCGTCCGCGACAACCTGCGCTGGGGAAACCCCGACGCCACGGATGAGGAGCTGCTCGAGGCCTGTCGCGTCGCCTGTGCGGACGAGTTCCTAGAGAGGATAGGTGGCCTCGACGGAGACCTCGGCCAGGGTGGCGTCAATGTGTCGGGTGGGCAGAAGCAGCGCCTCTGCATTGCGCGTACGCTCCTCAAGCACCCTAAGGTCATCGTGTTCGACGACTCGACGAGCGCCGTCGACATGAAGACCGATGCGAGGATACGCTCCGGCCTTGCGGCGCTCGGCGGTATGACCAAGGTCATCGTCGCGCAGCGCGTGAGTTCCGTCGTGGAGTCAGACCAGATAGTCATCTTGGACGACGGGCGCGTGCACGCGACGGGCACCCACGCTGAGCTGCTCATGCACGATCATATCTACCAGGAGCTGTGCGCCTCGCAGGGCGTGGCCTCGCTCCACGAGGCCGTCGGAGCGGCGCAATCGGCACTGAACGCAGGCGCACAGGCCGTCCGCCCGGGCGACGGCGGCGAGGATGGGGCAGAGGTGCGCCATGGCAGCTAGAGCAGATGCGCCGAGAGCGCCGCAGGATCTTGGTCGTACGCTGCGCAAGCTTACCGGCTACCTTGGCCACGCGCGGTTCCAGCTGCTTGCGGTAGCTTTGCTCGTGAGCGTCTCGGGACTTGCCAATCTCGTGGGCACCTACATGATCAAGCCGGTCGTGAACGCGGTGGGAAGAGGAGACGCAGACGGCTTCACGTCAGGTATTGCCCTGACGGCCGGCATCTACGCGCTGGGTGTGGTGGCCTGTCTCGGCTACACGCAGACGATGGTCCACGCGGCCCAGCGCATCGTCTTTGACATTCGTCGCGACCTGCTCGCCCACATTCAGACCCTGCCGCTCTCGTGGTTCGACTCCCGACGTAGCGGCGACATCATGAGCTTCTTTACCAATGACGTGGACACGGTCTCGGAGGCGCTCAACAACAGCTTCGCGAACATGGTCCAGGCGCTGATACAGACCGTGGGCACGGTCGCTCTGTTGCTCGCGCTCAACTGGCGCCTCACCCTGATCACGCTCGGGTGTGACGCGCTCATCGTGCTCTACGTACGCTTCTCGGGTCGACGCTCAAAGCGCTACTTCTCGCGCCAGCAAGAATCGCTGGGCCTGCTTGACGGCTACATAGAGGAGATGACGAGCGGCCAGAAGGTGATCAAGGCCTTCAATCATGAGGGGCAGAACCTCGCGGGCTTTCGGGCGCTCAACGACGACCTGCGGCAGACGGGCACGAGTGCGCAGGCCTATGCTGCGACCATGGTGCCCGTGACGGTGGCCGTGTCATACGCCAACTATGCCATCGTGGCCGTGGTGGGGGCCCTCATGGCGCTCTTTGGGCAGATGGACGCGGGTAGTCTCGCCAGCTACCTTGTGTTCGTCCGGCAGGCGGCCATGCCCATAAACCAGCTCACGCAGTTGGGTAACTTCCTGCTCACCGCCCTTGCGGGCGCGGAGCGCATCTTTGAGGTGATGGAGCTTCCGGCCGAGACGGACGAGGGCGTGACCCACCTCGAGTGTGTTGAGGGTGCAGCGACCAAGGTGGCAGGCGTCAGCGAGTCCTGCCGCGCGTGGCGCTGGCGCAAGGGGGACGGCAGCTGCGTTGCCCTTGCCGGTGACGTGCGCCTGGAGCACGTGAACTTTGGTTACCTGGCTGGCCAGACCATCCTCGAGGACCTCTCGCTTTGGGCGAGGCCGGGCCAGAAGATCGCCTTCGTGGGTGCGACCGGCGCTGGCAAGACCACCATCACGAACCTCATCAACCGTTTCTATGACATCCGCTCGGGGTCGATCGCCTATGACGACATCGACATACGTGCCATCTGCAAGCCCGACCTGCGCGCATCCCTTGGCATCGTGCTGCAGGATACCCACCTCTTTGCGGGGACCATCGCGGACAACATACGCTTTGGCAAGCTTGACGCGACCGACGATGAGGTGCGACGCGCAGCCCAGATAGCGAACGCCGACTCCTTCATCAGCCGTCTGCCCAAGGGCTACGACACGTCCATCAGCGCGGACGGGGCGAGCCTGAGCCAGGGGCAGCGCCAGCTCATCTCCATTGCGCGCGCGGCGGTGGCGGACCCGCCGGTGCTCATCCTGGACGAGGCGACCTCGAGCATTGACACGCGTACCGAGGCCCTGATCGCACGCGGCATGGACCAGCTCATGGCCGGGCGCACCGTGTTCGTGATAGCCCATCGCCTCTCGACCGTGCGTAACGCCGACGCGATCATGGTGCTCGATCACGGTCGCATCGTGGAGCGTGGCACGCACGATGAGCTCCTTGCCCGGCGCGGCGAGTACTGGCAGCTCTGGACGGGTGCCAAGGAGCTGGATTAGCCCTGTCGGCAAGGAGTGCGACCAACCCCTCTTCCGGCAAGCCCCTGTGAGGGCATGTGGCCGAACTTCTTCGAGGTGGAGCGCGTCTTGTTGAGTGTGAGGTCATTGCCAAGGTGCCGTATTCGGGTCGGATGGCCCGATCGCGGCAGGAAGGGGCGCACCTTGCGGCGCGGGTGATGGGTAGGATAACAGTTTTTGTATGGCAAGAGGCCGAGCGACCCCAGGCGGCGGGTGGCTTGCGGCCTGTGCTGACTGATGTCAGGGGAGATCAGGCGGTGAGTTCGTTGACGAGACTCTCGCTAAGGAGCCGGTCGCTCAGGCCCTGGGCAATGCGTCATCGCTGCGGTCGATATATGGGCCTTGGGCTTGACACGCCGCTGTACCTGATCTGTCACCCGCTCGTTCTTGCGATGAACTATCTGCCCCGCATAGCGGTTATGCCTATGAACGTGATCGTGAGCGCCGGGAAGGGCGTCTTGGACAGGAAGGTCTACCTGGGCGGGCGTTGGCCTGGCGTGACCCATGGGCTTACGTTCGTGGCCGGAACGGGCCGCGCGGGACGCGGGAGGGCGCCGACCCCTCCGGCCGCTTTGTTACAATCTTGATTCCGCGTCTTGCATGTGATGCCGGAAAGTCCTAGGATTCTTTACGACTTGAGTGGTTCGTGTGAAGGGGAGTGGCATGATGAGGGTCGCGAGAAGTGTCCTGTCGGCGTTCCTGTCCATGGCGCTGGTCGTGGGGATGGTCCCGGACTGCGCGTACGCCAAGGTCGCCGCCCAGGCGCTGCACCTTGGCGCATCCCAGGCGTCGCCGAGCGGAGCAGGGGACGCGCAGCAGGCGTCGCAGGACGACGGCGCGTCGTCCGGCGAGCCAGCGCCCGCCGATACCGGCGAGGCAAGTGACGTCGCGGCGCCCGGCGAGGTGGCCGACGACAACGCAGAGCTGCAGTCCGTGGCCCCCGAGGAGGGGTTCAGCTACCAGCAGGCCTCCGGCGGCGTCGAGGTGACGGGATACGCGGGGGACGCCACCGAGCTCTCCATCCCCGAGGAGCTCGGCGGCTCCAAGGTGGTGGGCATCGCCAACTCGGCCCTGTCCGGTCACGCGTCGCTGCGCTCCGTCGCGCTGCCGCCCTCGCTCGAGAGGGTGGGGGCGGGCGCCTTCAGGGGCTGCTCCTCCCTCGCCGGGGTGGACCTCCCCGCCTCGGTCTCCTTCGTGGACAACGACGCCTTCGACGGCTGCTCCTCGCTCTCCTCCGTCGGGCTCCCCGAGGGGCTGCGCGGCCTCGGCTCGCGCGTCTTCTCCGGCTGCCCCCTCGCCTCCGTGACGGTGCCCGCCTCGCTGGAGTCCACGGGCGGATGGTTCCGGGGCGACGGCCCCTTCGCGGGCTCCGGCCTCTCCTCCGCCAGGCTCGCCGAGGGCTCCGTGCGAGTCGCCACGGGGCTCTTCGGGGGCTGCGGCAGGCTCGCCTCCGTGGAGGTCCCCGGCACCGTCACCTCCGTGGGCGACAGGGCCTTCCAGGGCTGCACGTCGCTGCCGGCGGCGCTCGAGGTCCCCGCGTCGGTCGCCACCCTGGGCAACTCCGCCTACGAGGGCTGCTCCCAGCTCACGTCCGTCGCGCTGCCGCCCTCGCTCGAGAGGGTGGGGGCGGGCGCCTTCAGGGGCTGCTCCTCCCTCGCCGGGGTGGACCTCCCCGCCTCGGTCTCCTTCGTGGACAACGACGCCTTCGACGGCTGCTCCTCGCTCTCCTCCGTCGGGCTCCCCGAGGGGCTGCGCGGCCTCGGCTCGCGCGTCTTCTCCGGCTGCCCCCTCGCCTCCGTGACGGTGCCCGCCTCGCTGGAGTCCACGGGCGGATGGTTCCGGGGCGACGGCCCCTTCGCGGGCTCCGGCCTCTCCTCCGCCAGGCTCGCCGAGGGCTCCGTGCGAGTCGCCACGGGGCTCTTCGGGGGCTGCGGCAGGCTCGCCTCCGTGGAGGTCCCCGGCACCGTCACCTCCGTGGGCGACAGGGCCTTCCAGGGCTGCACGTCGCTCGCCTCGCTCTCGCTCCCCGCCTCCGTCACCTCCATAGCCGACACCGCCTTCGAGGGCTGCGACGCGCTCACCATCTCGTGCCCGAGGGGCTCCTTCGCCTACTCCTGGGCGATGGAGCACGGGATAGGCGTGGCCGCCAGCGACGGCACCCATGCCCTGCTCGATCCCGCCGCCTGCTCCTACTCCGCCCGGCGCCTGGACGACGGCCTGGTCGAGCTGACGGTCCGCTGGGGCCTCGCCGAGCCCTCCGCCGACGTCTCGGTGGGCGCCGTGACGCTTGGCGTCCCCGCCTCGACGGACGTCCGGGAGGTGAGGGTCGACGGTGCCGCGGCGGACTGGTCGCTCAGCGGCAGGAAGCTCTACGTCCCGACGGGCGCCCCCTCGGGGAGCGTCGAGGTGCTCTGCGAGGTGCCGGCGGGCGAGGCATCCTCCCCCAGCTACGCGAGCGTCGCCCTCAGAAGCGGCGGCGCCCCCGCGAGCGAGGTTGTCGGCTCGGTGGCGGACCTCAGCTCGCCGCTGTCAATCTCCGTCCCGGAGGTCACGGCCTCCGGCACCTTCTCCGTGAGGGGAAACGCCCCCGCCGGGTCCAAGGTCGAGCTGCGCGTGGGCGGGGAGGTCGTGGGGGGTGCCACCGCGTCGCCCTCGGGCTCCTACGCGGCGACGGTCAGCGTCCCCACCTCGGGAGGCGCCAGGGGCTACAGGCTCGTCGCCTCCTGCGACGACGGCGCGGGCGGGACCGCGACCGCCAGGGGGGACGTGCTCTTCGACCCCGCGGCCGCAGGCGTGACCTCCTTCGTCATGCGCTACGACGGCAGGGACCACGACCTCTTGGGGGGCGACCCAGTCCACTTCACCTTCCTGCTCTCCTCCTACCACGGCGAGCACCCCTTCCGCTTCGAGGTCGCCTTCGACGCGCCGCCCGAGCGCGTGGAGGCCGCCCGCGTGGTCAGCACCAAGGGCACGGAGAGGAAGTACATGGACCTCGCGTGGGACGGGTCCGTGGGCCGCTGGGTCACCGAGGGCTGGTTCGACCCGTCCGACCACGACTACGTGCCGGGGTCCCTCTCGGTGTCCTATCGCACCAAGCCCGAGGAGGTCACCGACCCCTCCGATCCGGGCGCGACCCCCACGCCAATCCCGGCGGGGTGGGAGGACGTCAAGGTGACGGGTGAGAGGCTCTCGGAGGACACCGTGCGCCTCACGTACACGTCGCCCACGATGTTCAACGACGAGAACCACCCGGCCACCATTACGGTGACGAGGCGGGATGCGGAGGGGGCCCGCCAGGCCGGCGCGCCCGCGACCGTCGAGGAGGCGCTCGCGCAGGGTTATGAGCCGGTGGGTCCCACGACCCTCTCGCTGGGCTACGGCCAGACCACCGCCTCGCATCCCGGCGCGGTCGGGACGGAGGGTGCCGTCGGCCTTTCCACTCTGGCGGATGTGGGGTCTGGCGCCGACTCGGTCTGGTACGTAAAGTCTAGTGAGGGGCCCGACGGATCTACGATCCTGGACATGATCGAATACGTGAGCGGGGTTGTCAATAAAGCCCTTAAGGTAGCCGGGAGCTCTAAGTATATTCGTGATCTAGCCAAGAAATCCTCAAAGTGCCTCGGGAGAATAAGCGGTGCAATTTCGGGCGGTATCTGGCTCAGGCGACTCATCAAGTATAATGATCTCAGACAGGCGGTGCTCAACAGCCCCACGCTCACCGCCGACCAGAAGGCATACTGTTTGAGGAGGCTCTCCGATGCCGAAAAGTTTACCAACATCCTGAACGGCTTGAACTTTGCTATGTCAACAGTTGCTGATTTGTCTATATGGAACCCTGAGCTGGCATTGACGCTGAAGACAGCTACAGGAATACTCTCTCTACTCAATAGTTTTGTGCTAGATCGGTACGACTACAACAGCATCGAGGACCTGCTGGCGGGCTACGTGAGGGAGGGGACCCCGAACGGCAAGGGCATCGACCCGTGCGGACACGTCTGCGACGCGTCCACCGGGGAGCCGATCATCGGTGCCAGGGCGACGCTCTGGTGTAGGCCCTTCGCGGGCGCGGAGCCCGAACTGTGGGACGCGCCCTCGTATGGGCAGGAGAACCCGCTCGTTACGGACGACGGGGGGCACTTTGCCTGGGATGTGCCTGAAGGATGGTATCAGGTCAGGGTCGAGGCCGAGGGCTATCGGCCCGCCGCGAGCGGGTGGTTCTACGTGCCGTCCGCAGCCGAGCTTGACGTCCCCGTCGCTATGGAACCCGCGTCGCTTTCTGCGGGGGCCGGCGGCGTCCCCTCCCGGGTGGCCGTCCTCCCCGATTCCCTCGTGGGTTCGGGGATGGCCGCCTGATGGAGGTGCTGTACGAGGTTCTGTATGATCTGGCCTCCTGCACCGCACTGTGGATGGCGTGGGTGTGCGTGTCGTTGCGCTTCTCCGTCCCCTGCCTGGCCCCCGCGCTCGCCGCCGACGCGGCGGTCTGCCTCGCGCTC
>ERZ773049.417-NODE-417-length-26791-cov-5.192811_pt1 | contig 26791 bp, 27 predicted proteins | sample MGYA00580633_ERZ773049 | MGnify/ENA primary metagenome ERZ773049 (study PRJEB29015, sample SAMEA2737991) | human oral metagenome | biome: human oral; feature: human-associated habitat; material: dental | place: China | collected 2066 ...
GATGGGGTGGGGCATGGTTGTTGTGGTGTTTGTTGTTGTGGTTTATAGGAAAACTCGTGCCGTACAAAAATGTACTGTCTTCGGCGACGCGCCTTGTCTGAAACTTTCGGTGGACGGCTATACAGAACTTTGTGTGAGTACCGCTATAGCACCAGTCTTGCCATTGTGCGGGGTTGGGGGTTTTGTAATGTTAGTAGCGGTATTGGCGCCCCGCGCGGCGTGGTTATGCGGGGGATGGCTGTGGCTCTATCGTTGTGTTTGGTTGTTTTGATGGGCTTTTTTTGCCAGTCGGCGACGTTTTTGGGTGTGTTGCGACGGGTTTTGTTGGGTCGCCGGGGCAGCGGCAGGTTTTCTGACGCTATCCACCACAGTCTTCCCCCCACGGGGAGAGGGGCTGAGCGGTGGGGGGCGCTGCTTGTCGCCAGCGCAATGGTAGCGCCTCTAATGCGGGCTGATGCCCAGCAGCGTCGCTACCGGGCTGTCGCCACGGGCGAGGTCGGCGGTGGTGCCGTCCCAGGCGATTTTGCCGTCATTGATAACGATGCTGCGCGGCGCGATGCGCAGTGCGTCGTCGATGTTGTGCGTCACCATCAACAGCAGCGGCTGGTGGCGCAGGCAGGTGTCGTCGAGCAAATCCAGCATCTCTACGCGCAGCGCCGGGTCAAGCGCGGAGAAGGGTTCGTCCAAAAGCAGCAGCGGGCGGTCGCGCAGCAGGCAGCGGGCGAGTGCGACGCGCTGTTTTTGTCCGCCGGAGAGTTGTTCGGGCAGGCGGTCAAGCAGCCCGGCGAGGCCGGTTTTTTCAGCAGTTGCTTGCAGTTGCGCGCGCTGGTCGGGCGTGAGTTTGAGGTTGGGGCTTAGGCCGATGGCGATGTTGTCGCGCACGTTCAGGTGGCTGAACAGGTTGTGCTCCTGGTAGAGCATGGAGATGGGTCGTGCGGCGGGCGGGGCGGCGGTGGTGTCCGCGCCGTTTATCAGCAGGCGGCCGCTGTGGGCGGGGAGGAAACCGGCGATGAGGTTGAGCAGGGTGCTTTTACCCGCGCCGCTCGTGCCGAGGATAGCGAGGCGTTCGCCCGCAGCGGCGTGCAGGGTGTAGTGCATTTGGTAGGGCGGGTGGCGCCATTCAAGGTTGTCGAGGGTGAGCATGGGGGCGTTCGATCAGGGTGTAGAGGGCGAGGCTGAGCAGCAGCAGGATGAGCGCGGTGACGTCGCTGGCGTCGGAGCGGTAGGCGTCGAATTGTTGGTAGAGCAGGTAGGGCAAGGTGAGAAAGTCGGCGTTGCCAAAGAGGGCGATGATGCCGAGGTCGCCGAGCGAGAGGATGCAGGCGAAGGCGTAGGCCTGCGCCAGCGGGCGTTTCAGCGCGCGCAGTTCGATGTGTTTCAGGCGGGTGAGTCCGCGCACGCCGAGTCCGGCGCAGAGGCGGTTGTAGTTACTGGCGAGGTCCTGCATCGGCGCGGCGAGGATTTTCAGGGTGTAGGGGATGGCCATCAGGCTGTTGCAGCCGATGATGATGGCGTCGGCGTGGGCTGGCAGGCCAATGGTGCGGCGCAGCAGCAGGAAGATGCCGGTGGCGAGGACGATGCCGGGCATGGCGAGGTTAATCATGCCGCTGGTTTCGAGCAGGTTGGCGGCGAGCGGGCGGCCGCGCAGGCGCAGTTCGCGGCTGCTCCAGAGCAGCATCAGGCAGAGGGTGATGCTGAGCAGCCCGGCGGGCAGGGCGATGCGCAATGAGGTGAGGGTGGCGCGCCAGAGGGCGGGGTCGCGCAGGACTTCGGGCAGGTGGCGGTTCAGGCCGCCGAGGATGACGGCTATCAGCGGCGGCAGCAGGTAGAGCAGCATCGCGCCGATGAGGACGGTGTCGGCGAGACGCGGCCACCAGCCGCGCGGGGTGTCGTGCCAGGGATGGAGGCGACCGGGGACGGTATTGAGATTTTTGGCGAGCATTTGCGCGATGAGGACGAGGCTCAGGCAGCAGGTGATTTGCACCAGCGCCAGCAGCGCGGCGCGGTCGGGCTGGTAGGTGAAGGTCAGCGCTTGGTAGATGGCGAGTTCGATGGTGGTCGCTTTTGGCCCACCGCCGAGGATGAGGATGGTGCTGAAGCTGGTGAAGCAGAGCATATAGACGAGGGCGGCGGTGGGCGGCAGTTGGCGGCGCAGCCACGGCCATTCGACGTGGCGGAAGAACGGCCAGCCGCGCACGCCGAGTTGGGCGGCGAGCTGGCGCTGTTCGCCGGGGATCTGTTCGAGGGTGTTGAGCAAGAGGCGGGTGGCGAGCGGCAGCGCAAAGAATTGGTGCACAAGGAGGATGCCGGTCAGGCCGTAGGGTTTGAATGTCCATTGTCCGCCGAACGCCTGCCAGAGGTGCGCCAGCCAGCCCTGTTTGCCGTACACGCCGATGATGCCGGAGATGGCGACCAGCGTCGGCAGGGCGAGGGTGAGGGTGGCGAAGCGCAGCAGCAGGGTGCGGCCGGGGAAGCGGCGGCGTGCCAGCGCGCGGGCGAGGAAGACGGCGGGGACAACGGCGAGTGCGGTCGCCAGCGTCGCCTGCCAGAAGGTGAAGCGCAACACGCGCCAGAGGTAGGCATCGCCGAGGTACTGCGCCTGCGCGATGCCGCCTTGCAGGATGAGGGCGGTGAGCGCGGCGGCACCGGTGGCGAGGAGCAGGGCGGCGGCGAGGAGGCCGGGGCGGAGCCAGGGGGGGATGGTGGGCATGGTTTTTGCGGGTGATGTCTGAATACGGTTTTATGGCAATCTGCCGTCCGCCATGTATTGCGATGGGGGAATGCCAAGGGTAATGCCGCCTTCTTCCAGCAGATACGCCATATGCGGCCAGAAACAGCCTGCTTCCATCGCAGGTGCGTCTGTGGTTTTCAGGCGGCGTAATAAATCCGCCGCTTCTACTTCCAGACTGTTATCGGGCTTCAGATTGCCTTTTAGCGTATAAATGCTCACCATCCATTGGCAGTAGCTTTGCAGAAAGTGTTCCAATGAATGGTTCGCATAAATAAAAATGCCGTTGAGATTCATCCGGTCGCTGTTAAGCAGATATACCTGCCCCGTTTCATTAAGCACCAGAGCGCCAAAATCACAGACGCCGAAAGCATAAAATGTTTTCCCGTTGGCTTTAATGGTTATTTTCTGGTCGGGATAACGGATAAAGCAAAATCCCGATGGTCTGTGGTCTTCCAGATAGCCATAGAGGTTTTCATGCAAAGTATAGAAATCCATTTTTTCGATATTGCCGTCTGCGGTGGCGGTAAAACCGTAATCAGCCAGGAATTGCAATTTGTCCAGCAGTCTTTTCATGTTTGGATTTTGTCAGGTTGGTGGGAGGAAGCAATTCGGCGACAGATTCGGCAACCGTTGCCGCGACTGCACAAATACGCCTCAAGCCTCCGGCAGCGGCAGCGGGTGGCAGAATGTGCCTTCCGGCAGAGTTTTGCCCTGCGGGTCAATCGCCACCCGCTTGCCGTCTTTCACCGCTTCGACGCAGACACGGTCGCGGCTGCCCGCCCAGTTGTGGCTGAAGGCTTCCGCTTCTTCGTATGCAAAGGGTTGCACGGTTTCGCCTTTGAGGTTGATGTAGCCCCAGCGGTCGCCCTTTTTCACCGGGGCGACGTCAGCGCCGAAGCCGCCCGCGTCGTCGTAGGCGAGCGCGATGAGGGTGTTGCCCTTTTCATCGAGATAGCCGCATTTGCCCGCTTTGCAGGCAACGGTGGTGTAGCCCCGGTTGTCTTCGCGGCGCATGAAGCCGTCCATGCGCTCATATTCGAGCGGCACGACGGTTGCGCCGTGGCGGTCAATCATGCCGTAGCGCCCGGCCTTGCCGACGATGGCGAGTGCGTCGTCGTAGGGAAACAGGCTCACTTGCTCAAATTCCCAGGCGGTGTGCGCCTTGCCCCGGGTATCGACGTAAGCCCAGCGCCCGTCTTTCATCACCGGCGTCAGCGTGTCGGCGACGTAATCGTTGTACACGGCATCAAACTGCGCGGGGACGACGATTTCGCCGCTGCCCGGGTCAAAGAAGCCTTTTTTGCCGTGTTGGCTGAAGACGCCCAGCGCGCCGCAGACGTTGCGATGGATTTCGATGCCCTCGCCTTGCGGCACTTCGAGCGGGGCGGGGCATTCGATGGCGTGGGCATGGGGCGCTGCCAAAAGCAGCGCGGTCAGGATGATTTTTTGCATGAGGTCATTGTCTTGCGGGTTTATGTTTACATACACCTTGAGCGCTCAGGTGTATGTAAAAGAACACTCCCCTCCCCCTGCGGGGGAGGGGACGGGGGGGGGGTTAAGTATTGCTGCCGCCGATGTCGTTTTTGCTATGGCAGGTCGGCCATGAATGGCCGACCTGCGTTTGCAGTTTTGTGAGGATTGCCATAAGCGGCAAACGGGATACCCGCCTTTATTTGCTCACCGCCTGTTGCCATTGCTCAATCCACTGCGGCCGGTTTTTCTCCACCTCGTCCGGGGTGAATTGCAGCGTCTTTTCCGGGCGCGGCAGTTTGGCAAACGCTTCCGGCAACGTCACGTCAGCGGCGGGATAAACCCAGTTGGTGGTGGCGAGCTTGTCCTGGAAGGCGGGGGAAATGAGAAATTCGAGGAATTTCTGCGCCAGTTCGGGATTCTTGCTGGTGCGGGTACGCGCCGCGACTTCCACTTGCAGGTAGTGGCCTTCATCAAACAGGGCGGCGGCGTAATTATCGTTGTTTTCCTTCATGATTTGATAGGCGGGCGAAGTGGTGTAGTACAAGGCCATGTCGCTCTCGCCCTTGCGGAACAGGCCATACGCCTCGCCCGAACCCTTGGCGACAGTCACCGTTTTCTTCGCCAGTTTTTCCCAGGCGGCGGGAGCGCCATCGCCAAACACCTTCTGCATCCACAACATGAAACCCTGCCCCGGCGTGCTCACGCGCGGGTCGGAATAAATCACCGTCCACGGCTCGTTGCTCTCGACCAGTTCATGCAGGCTGTGCGGCGGGTTTTTCAGGCGGGTTTTGTCGTAAACGAAGCCGAACCAGCCATAGTCATACGGCACGAAGACCTTGTCATCCCAGGCGACAGGTAGTTTCAGCTTGCCGGTATCGACCCCGCTCGGCGCGAGCAGGCCGGTATCCAGCGCCGCCTGCATCAGCGTGTTGTCGATGCCGAGGACGACATCGGCGCTGTTCTGCTCGCCTTCCATGCGCAGGCGGTTCAAAATCATCACGCCGTGGTCAAGCGCCGCGTATTTGACTTCGCAGTCGCAGACTTTTTCAAATTCGGCCTTGAGACCGGGACCCGCGCCCCATTCCGTGTTGAAACCGCCGTAGGTATAGACGGTGAGTACCGGCTTGGCGGACGCCGCTGCGGCGATAAGAGAGAGGAAAATCAGAGATTTTTTGAACACGTTGCACCTCGTTTTTGGAAAAAAGACCAGCCGCAACGGGATTGAGCGTCTCAATCCCTACGCCAGCATGATCCGGATCAGGTTCTGCGGGTATTTCTCAGCCGGCTCGCCGACACCCCGTTGAGAACGGCGACATTATATAGGGTCGGAGGCAGTTGTGTGGATTTTTGTGTGTATCTTATGTGGAAATCCTCAAATTAATCGCTAGTAAGGTGAATCATCGTTGTTTGTATTGTGAGGTTATGTGGATTTGGTCGTTCATCCATGTGCAGTGGGGGCGGTTTTGGTATGTGTGCCGTTCATAAAAAACCACCCCGGAGGGCGGTCTTTTCACGGATGCCGGATTATAGCCATCCACCGAAAGTTTCAGACAAGGCGCATCGCCGAAGACAGTACGCGGTTGTACGGCGAGGCGATGCAACACAGTATGAGGCTTTCGGTGGGTGGCTATATTTGATCAGGCTGGCGAAGTAGGTCAGGGTTGTGCGGATTTGCTGTCGCTTGTCGCCGGGGCCTCGCTTGCCGGAGTGATCGCTTCGGTAGCAGCTTTTTCTGCGTCGCTGGCCGCAGCAGCTTCGGCGGGTTTCGGGGCGGCGGTTTCTGTTGCGGGAGCGGTTGCTTCGGCGGCGGGTTTTTCTGCTTCGCTGGTTGTCGCGGCTTCGGCGGTCGCCGGTGCGGCGGTTTCACTCGCAGGAGCAGTCGCTTCGGTAGCAGGTTCTGCCGCTTTTTCTTCCGCCGCTTCTTCTTCGTCCTGGCTCAGCGAATAGACGTAGGCAGCGACGACTTTGATTTTGGCGTCGCCCAGGGTGTCTTTCCACGCAGGCATGACGTTGTTGCGCGGTTGCTGGATTTGGTGTTCGATGAAGGCTTTGAGCGCCGCCGGGTCTTCCGGGTCGTCGGCGTAGAGCCAGGTCTGGTCGGCGAGGTTGATGCCGCCGATGACCGGGTTGCCTTTGCCGTCCGGGCCGTGGCAGGCGATGCAGCTGGTGCTGTAGAGTGCTTTGCCTTTGTCGGCGCGTGCCTGGTCGTGCGGGTAGCCGCCGAGCGAGAGGACGTAGTTGCTGACGTCGTCGAGTTTTTCCTGGTCTTCGGCGCTGGGCGGCTGACCGGGGGTGACGGCTATCAGCGCGCCACCGGGCGGCATCGCGCCGGTGTGGCCGTTGGTGATGGTGTTGATGATGTTTTCCGGTGTGCCGCCCCAGATCCAGTCTTTGTCGGTAAGGTTGGGATAGCTGCCGGGGCTGCCGCCCGCGTCCGAGGCGTGGCAGACGGCGCAGTTTTGCAGGAAGATGCGGCGGCCTGTTGCGAGCGCGTCCGGGTCTTTGGCGAGTTCTTCGACGCTTTTGCCAGCGTAGTGGCGGAAGTATTCGGCGGAGCGGGAGTCAATTTTGCGGCTTTCCTGCTGGTATTGGCCAAGTTGTGTCCAGCCTTTGCTGCCTTTGTACACGCCGGGGTAGAGGAAGAGGTAGGCGATGGCGAAGGCAATCATCAGGTAAAACAGCGACAGCCACCAGCCCGGCATCGGGTTGTTCATTTCTTTGAGGTCGCCGTCCCAGGTGTGGTCGATGATTTCGCCTTCTTTGGCGTCGCCGCCCGCCTTGATGTGGGTCGTCCAGTACACCAGGCCGATGTAGCCGAGGATGTGCAGCACGGTGACGGCTGCGATGAAGATGCTGACTGCGGTCATTTGTTTTGCCTCTTGTTTTGTGCTGTGTCTGCCGGGTGCCGCGGGTGGATGGGGGCGTCGTTTTCGTCCTTGAGGGCGAGTTTTTCGGCATCTTCGTAGGGCTTGCGCCGCTGCGGCAGGTAGAGGATGACTACCATCAGGATGAAGGATGCGAAGAGGACGACGGTGGTGTATTTGACCCAGGCGATGCCGGCGGCTGTCATGTTCTGTTACCGGTTCTGTTCTTTGAAGGCGACGCCCAGGCCTTGCAGGTAGGCGACGAGTGCGTCCATTTCGGTTTTGTCTTTGAGTTTTTCCTTGACGCTTTCAACGTCCGCCTCGGTGTAGGGTTCACCCAGTTTTATTTTGGTGCGGATGCTGTTTTCGGTGAGGGTGATGTCTGCCGGGGTTTTGTTCAGCCAGGGGTAGGCGGGCATATTGGATTCGGGAACGACGCTGCGCGGGTCGGTGAGGTGTTTGTGGTGCCAGTCATCGCCGTATCGGCCACCGACGCGGGCGAGATCCGGCCCGGTGCGTTTGGAGCCCCACATGAAGGGGCGGTCGTACATGGATTCTTCGGCGACGGAGTAGTGGCCGTAGCGCTCGGTTTCCCAGCGGAAGGGGCGGATCATTTGCGAGTGGCAGCCATAGCAGCCTTCGCGCACGTAGATGTTGAATCCGGCGAGGCGCAGCGGGTCGTAGGGTTTGACGTAGCCGTCTTCCGGGCGCAGTTTTTGGTCGAAAAACAGCGGCACGATTTGCACGAGGCCGCCCCAGATGACGGCGAAGAAGGTGAGGATGCCGAGGATGACGACGCTTTTTTCGATGCGTTCGTGGCTCATGAGGTTCATGCGGTTCTCCTTGTTCTCAGGCGGGTTGCGCTTGCAGTTGGGCAGCGGGCTGTTTGCCGCTGGCGACGGTACGCCAGCAGTTGTACGCCATCAGGCACATACCGCTTAAGAAGAAGCAGCCACCGAGGAAGCGGACGAAGTAGAAGATGTATTTTTTGCCGAGGATTTCGATGAAGGTGTAGGTGAGGCTGCCGTCGGCGGTGGTTTCGCGCCACAAGAGGCCTTCCATGATGCCCGCGACCCACATCGAGGTGACGTAGAGGACGATGCCGATGGTCGCCAGCCAGAAATGCACGAAAATCAGGCGGGTGGAGTACATTTCCGTCTTGCCGTAGAGGCGCGGCAGCATATGGTAGAGCGAGCCCATCGTTATCATCGCCACCCAGCCGAGCGCGCCGGAGTGGACGTGACCGACCGTCCATTCGGTGTAGTGCGACAGCGCGTTCACTTCCTTGATGGCCATCATCGGTCCTTCAAAGGTACTCATGCCGTAGAAGGCGAGTGCGACGAAGAGGAAGCGGATGATGGGGTCGGTGACGAGTTTGTTCCAGGCACCGGAGAGGGTCATCATGCCGTTAATCATCCCGCCCCAGGACGGTACCCAGAGGATGACGGAAAACGCCATGCCGAGCGACTGCGTCCAGTCCGGCAGCGCGGTGTAGTGCAGGTGGTGCGGCCCCGCCCACATATAGATGGAAATCAGCGCCCAGAAGTGGACGATGGAAAGGCGGTAGGAGTAAATCGGGCGGCCAGCCTGTTTCGGCACGAAGTAATACATCATGCCGAGGAAGGCGGCGGTGAGGAAGAAGCCGACGGCGTTGTGGCCGTACCACCACTGCGCCATCGCATCGACCGCCCCGGCGTACACCGGGTAGGAATGCAGCCAGTCAATCGGCAGGGCGAGGTTGTTGAAAATATGCAGCACGGCGACGGCGATGATGTAGGCGCCGTAGAACCAAAGGCCGACGTAAATGTGTTTCTCGCGGCGCTTGCCGATGGTGAAGAAGAAGACGTAGCCATAGGCGACCCAGACCACGGCGAGGGCGACGTCCAGCAGCCACGGCAGTTCCGCGTATTCCTTGCTTTGCGAATAGCCGAGGACGTAACTCAGCACGCCGAGTACCAGCACGGTCTGGTAGCCGTAGAAGGTGAAGGCGGCGATTTTGTCGGAGACGAGGCGGACGCTACAGACGCGCTGCACGACGTAATACGACGTGGCAAAGAGCGCGTTGCCGCCAAAGGCGAAGATAACGCCGCTGGTATGCACCGGGCGCAGGCGGCCATAGGACAGGAAATCAATGCCGCCGAACAGCGTCGGCCAGCGCAGTTGCGCGGCGATAATGACGCCGACCAGCATCCCGACGATGCCGAAGACAATCGCTGCCCAGGTGAACTGTTTGACGACGCGGTAGTTATAGGGAGTATCCGTAGTCATCAGAATTACCTCATCATGGATTCGTTTATATAAAAGGAAATACCGGTTAATGCCCGAAAAGTGTTATCAGGATAGCATTCCGCTACCGCCTTAACAATCATTCACGCGCAGATTTTTTTTCGTAACCTGCGGTTATCGTTGGAAATAAGACCATGATAGTCTTATTTGGGAATCGTGTTTGGCTTAATTGAAATTAAAAATAACGGCGGTGATTTTCGGAATGGTCTGGCGAATGGCGTTAATGTTTGCCGGGCATAAAAAATCCGCCGGAAGGCAGCGGAAAAGGCGGAAAAATTTTGCCGAAAATGACAGTAACCGGGCGACGCGCCTGCCCTGTTTACGGCGTATGGCTCCCTCACGACGACTGAAAACGCAGGCGCAAGTCGTCGGCGGTGTCGCCTTGTAGCATCCAGACGGAAGTATTTGCCAGCGGCAGGCCGCTTTGAAAACGGCGGAAAGCGGTCATGTCCGTCGGCGTTTCCGCAGCAAAACCGAGCAGCCGCCAAGCGAGCAGGCCAATCCAGATACCGTGACCAAAAAGCAGACTGCCATCCTCAAGCTGCGGGTAATGAGCGAGGAAAGCGCTGATGCGGCGGTTGAAAGCGACGAAGCTGTCCGCGCCCGCGCCAGTACATTCCTGCGGGTCGGCACGCTGCCAGTAGGCATCCGCCAGCGGACGACGCGCAGCGCCGTCCATGCCGCGAATCCGCTCAAACGCGAGGCAGGAAAATTCGTTGAGCAGCGGCAAGACCTGCGGGGTGATGCCGTGCGCACTGCACCAAGGCGCGGCGGTTTGCTGGGTACGGCGCAGCTCGGAGACGTAAACGTGGCGGCTGGACGGCAGCCGGGCAACGAGCGCTTGTGCCTGTTTTTGTCCCCATGGCGAGAGGGCGATGTCGCGCTCTGGTTTGCTGATGCCGCCAGCGTTGGCTTCGCTTTCGGCGTGGCGGATGAGGTAGAGGGTTTTCATGCTGTTATGGTTAATGCTGATTCGGCAGTGAGGGAAACGCTGCGATGCGGTTTTATAGCAATACGGACAAAGTTCTGTACAAGGCGCGACGCAACACCGGACAGGGCTTTGTAGGAATTGCTATATATTGTCAGAAGCGGTAACTGACGCCGATGGCACCAAAGCTGGAGCTGTTCGCCAGCGGGCCTTCAAATTCGCGGCTGCGCCAGTTGACGGTGTAGCTGATGCGGAAGTTTTTGTGGTTGTAGGCCGCGCCGAGGGCGATGTCGTGGACGAAGGGGCGTTTATCGACGCGGTGGCTGTCTTTCCAGGTGTTGCCGTCGAGGAAGATGTTGCGCGCCATCAGCCGCGCGTCGTAGCCGAGAAACGCCATCCAGCCGTGGCCGTCGGTGTATTCAAAGTAGCCGCTGCCGGGAATGGCCGGGCGAACGCGCACCGGCTGCGTCTGCCAGCGCAGGTTGGCGGGGGTGAGGTCGATGGTGAATCCCGCGTTGGCGTAGGTGTAAACGTTGCCGAGGGTGACGCCGACGTGCGGGGCGAAGCGCGCGTGCAGGCTTTTGCCGAAATCGGCGGTGTAACGCCCCGGCCAGGAGCGCTCCCACGAGAGCATGACGGCGGGTTCGTCGCGCAGTTGGTATTTCCAGCCGTGCGGCTGGTAGTCGGCGTGGATGAGGCGGTGAAATTTGTCCTGAATGAACTCGCCCTGCGCCGACGGCCCAATCCAGCCGAGGGTGAGCTCAACGTCGTCCATGCGCCGCCCGGTGATGGTGCTCAGCCCCGCCGAGCCATAGACAAAGGCGGCGTAGGGACGGTCACGCGGGTCGATGGTGTCGCGGTCAATGTCGCTTGGCGTGTAGAGGTTGTGACCGAAGGAGAAGTAGCTGCTGGTGGTTTTGTTGACCTCGAAGGTGGGCACGAGGCGGTCAATCCAGTCCACGTAGAAAGGCTGGTCGGCACCGACGTTGAACCAGGTAAGACGCAGGCCGTTGGTGTAGTCGCGGTCGTAGCCGCTGCCGAACTTGTCGTTTTCGATATTGAGGGTGAAGAAGCGCTCGTTGCTGCGCAGAATGTGATCGGGCAGTTCGTTCACGATGGGTTCGCGCGGTTTTTCCACGGTCACTTCCGGTGTTTGCAGGACGACGTCGCCGCTTTTGCCGTCCTTGGGCGGAAACAGTTGGCGCCAATGGTTGACGGGTTCGGCGTGCGCGACGCCGGTCATCAATAAAATCAGCAGGATGAAACGCATCATGGTCTCCGGTGAATGAGCAGCACACTCTAACCGAATCCGCCGCCGCGCGGTAGCGGCAAATTGACATTTCCGGGGGCTATCCGTATGATTGCGCGCTTTGAATTTTCCCCAGGAGCATTAAAAATGTCGAAAAGAACTTTCCAGCCGAGCAACCTCTCCCGCAAGCGTACCCACGGCTTCCGCGCCCGTATGGCAACCAAAAATGGCCGCCAGGTTCTGAAGCGCCGCCGCGCCAAGGGACGCCACCGCCTGACCGTGTAACCGCGGCCAGTGCAGCGTGAACACGTCATTTCCCCGCACGGCGAGACTGACGCAGCGCGCTGACTTCGACCACGTATTTCAAGCCCCTGAACGCAAAAGCAGCGACCGCTGTTTTACCGTTCTGGGGCGTTGTCGTCTGCAAGGCGGGGCGGCGCGGCTGGGGCTGGTCATCGCGAAAAAGCAAATCCGCCGCGCGCACGAGCGCAACCGCATCAAGCGGCTCATCCGCGAAAGTTTCCGCCACCTGCCCGCCCGTGAAAAAGAGGCGCTGGACATCATCGTCATCGCCCGCCACGCCGCCGAAACACACGACAACGCTGCCATTGCCCGCCTCCTCGCCCGCCACTGGCAGCGTCTTTTCCCATGAAAAAACTGCTGATTGGCGCCATCCGCCTTTACCGCAAAACCTTGAGCCCATTTATCGGGCAACAATGCCGCTTCGAGCCGACCTGCTCACACTACGGCGAAGAAGCCATCGAAAAACACGGCGCGCTGCGCGGTTCCATCCTGACCGTGTGGCGCATATTACGATGTGGCCCCTGGTGCAAGGGCGGCTACGATCCCGTTCCCGAAACCTTCCTGGTGAAGCATGAAAAACAACCCTAAACTGCTTTTGTACATCGCGGCCGCCTTCATCGCCTTCCTGCTCTGGCAGAAATGGCAAATTGCCCACCTGCCACCCGCACCGCCTCCAGCCAGCGCCAGCGTTCCCGCTGCGACTGATGTTCCTGTCAGCAACAACAACGGTGCTGACGTACCCGCAGCCAGCAGCAGTGGTGACGGCGACGTCCCCGGCGACAACCCGCAAGCCGCTGACAACGGCGCCATCATCCACGTCAAAACCGACGTCCTCGAACTGGACATTGCCAGCAAGGGCGGCACCATCATCCGCGCCGACCTGCCCGCCTACCCCGAAACCAAAAACGGCGGCAAACCGCTCGCCCTGCTCCACACCGAAAACCCTGGCCGCTTCCTCCTGCAAAGCGGGCTGACCTCCAGCGACAGCAAAGCGCCGAGCCACCTTGACACCTTCAGCAGCACCGCCAGCAGCTACACCCTCGCTGACGGAGAGGACACCCTCGCCGTACCGCTCACCTGGCAAGAAAACGGCATCACCGTCAATAAAACCTACACCTTCAAGCGCGGTGCCTACGACTTCGCCCTCGAACAAAAAATCCAGAACGACAGCGACAAAGCCTGGCGCGGCAACGCCTACCAACAATGGGTCTTCGGCCAGCCCGCACCGTCCAAAGGCCTCGGCCAAGTCGCCACCTTCACCGGCGCGGTGATGTCCTACGACGACGACCCCTACGAAAAAATCAAACTCGGCACCGCCTTTGAGACCCAAAGCCAGACCGGCTGGGTGGCGATGATCCAGCACTACTTCCTCGGCGCCATCGTCCCGCCGCAAGGCCAGCCGCAGACTTTCTTCAGCAAAAACTACAACAACAGCAGCGACCACTACGCCGGTATCATCGGCGCCGCGAGCGAAGTCGCCCCCGGTGGCAGCACCAGCTTCACCAGCAAAATCTACATCGGCCCGAAAATCCAGCACGATCTGAAAGCCGTCGCTCCGAACCTCGACAAAACCGTCGATTACGGCTTCCTCTTCATGATCGGCCAGCCGATGTTCTACGTCATCAACTTCATCCACGGCATCGTCCACAACTGGGGCTGGGCCATCATCATCACCACCCTGCTCATCAAGCTGCTCTTCTTCGCCCCGTCCGCCTGGGCCTACAAATCCATGGCGAAAATGCGCCGCCTCGGCCCGGAAATGCAACGCATCAAAGAGCGCTACGGCGATGACCGCCAGGCCGCCAGCATGGCGATGATGAAACTCTACAAAGACGAAAAAGTGAACCCGGCCAGCGGCTGCCTGCCGATGCTGCTGCAAATCCCCTTCTTCATCGCCTTCTACTGGGTGCTGGTCGAATCCGTCGAACTGCGCCACGCGCCGTGGCTCGGCTGGATACAAGACCTCTCAGCGATGGACCCCTACTACATCCTGCCGATCATCAACGCCGCGCTGATGTTCCTCCAGCAAAAACTCAACCCGCCGCCGCCGGATCCGACCCAGGCGAAAGTGATGATGATGCTGCCGCTCGTCTTCGGTGTGATGTTCATGTGGTTCCCCTCCGGCCTTGTCCTCTACTGGACGGTGAGCAACGCCTTCGGCATCGTCCAGCAATACATCATGAACAAACGCTACGGCGAACGGCAACCGGGACAACACCACCATCACGCCAAAGGAAACAAAGCCTGATGGCCGCCCGCGACACCATAGCCGCCATCGCAACGCCGCCCGGAACGGGCGGCGTTTCCATAATCCGCATCAGCGGACGCGACGCGCTCGCCATCGCCGCGCGCATCAGCGGCATTACTCCGTCGCCGCGCCGCGCCACCCTCGCCCACATCCGCGACGCGCACGGCGACACCCTCGACCAGGCGCTCCTGCTCTACTACCCCGCGCCGCACTCCTACACCGGCGAAGACACCCTCGAAATCCAGGGACACGGCGGCATCGCCGTCACCCAGGCGGTGCTTGCCGCCGTGCTCGATGCAGGTGCGCGCCTCGCCGAGCCGGGCGAATACACCCGTCGCGCCTACCACAACGGCAAAATCGACCTTGCCCAGGCAGAAGCCATCGCTGACCTCATCAACGCCCGCTCACAAGCAGCAGTCAAAGCGGCAAACCGCTCGCTGCAAGGCGACTTCTCGCGCGAAACCGACGCTCTTGCCGCCGAGCTGCTCGCGCTGCGCACCTACATCGAAGCGGCGCTGGACTTCCCCGAAGAAGAAATCGACTACCTACAAGAAGGCGACATCACCGCCCGCCTGCAAGCGTGGGGCGGGCGTCTGCACGCCCTCTTGGCGCGCAGCCGGCAAGGGCGGCTGATGAACGACGGCATCAACCTCGTCATTGCCGGCAAACCGAACGCGGGCAAATCCAGCCTGCTGAACGCGCTCGTCGGCGAAGAACGCGCCATCGTCACCGCACAAGCAGGCACCACGCGCGACATCGTGCGCGAAACCGTGCTGATACACGGGATGCCGGTGAACATCCTCGACACCGCCGGCCTGCGCGAAGCGGACGACCTCATCGAACAAGAAGGCATCCGCCGCACCCGCCACGCGCTGAGCCAGGCCGACCTCATCCTACTGCTGCGCGACGGCAGCGCGCTCGATGACACCAGCGGCGACGAAGCCCTGCCCGCAAGCGTCCCGCTGCTGCTCGCCTACAACAAGGCCGACCAAACCCCGCCCGCCGTACAGGCACAACACACGGACGGCCTCTGGCTCTCGGCAAAAACCGGCGCGGGCATCGACGCCCTGCGCGACGAAATCGCGCACAGGGTGGGGCGCGACGAGCGCGAAGAAAGCCCGTACATCGCCCGCGAACGCCACCTGCGCGCGCTGCAACAGGCAGAAGCGCATTACCACGACGCCCTCACCCAACTGCGCAGCACACAAAACGGCGAACTCATCGCCGAAGAGCTGCGCCTTGCCCACGAAGCATTGGGCAGCATCACCGGCGCGGTCAGCAGCGACGACCTGCTCGGTCACATCTTTTCTTCCTTCTGCATCGGCAAATAGCGCCCATAAAAAAGCCACGGCAAGCCGTGGTGCAATCTGCATAAATGCCGCTCGTAAAAAACGCCGGTTACCCGGCGTTTTTTGTTGACTAAGCGGTTACTGAATGTCGCCGCGCGTGCCGTGGAAGCCGATATATTCAACGGTGTCATCATTAGTGACAGTGCCAAGAATTTCTTCCGCGCCGTACCCAAAGAATCTGGCATCGTATTCCATTGATTTTCCTACCGTACTGGCTTTACCTTCTATTTTGGCGCCATTACCATTGCCATTGCCAATCTTGGCCGGATGCAAGGTGATGTTGCCGTAGCGGCTCAACCCTTGAATTTGTCCTTCGCCCTGTTTGGCACCGAAATCAACGTGATAGGTGAGCGTGCCACGGTCACTGATGTCAAAGGCGACACCGTTATAGGTAGCCTTGCCGGAGGCCGGTATCTGCTCCGCCCGGGTCGCTACACCATAATGTCCAGCGGAAGCCCAAACGCCTTCTTCATGGGTGCGGGCGGTAAAAATGCCGCTACGGAAGCCCCGATAGCTGCGTACTGTCGCAGCGTCGTTGTCATTAGTATTCGCGAAATAGAAATTGCCGGGGAGAGAAGCAAAGCCGGCGGGCAGACTGCGTCCGTCAATGCGCATGGCGTCAGCAGTTGCATCCTGGATCGTTTTACCCGCGACGGTAAGGCGGAAAGGTTCAGGATCGCCTGACCAATTCATCGTATCAGAGGACACTTGACTGACCTCAAATGCCTGTTTTTCCTGGGCGGAAAGCTCATCGCGCGGGCTGTTTACAGCGCTGTTTACACTATTGTCATCGCCGCCACCACCACCACAGGCGGCGAGCAGGCAGGGAAGCAGTGCCAGTGCAAGAGTTTGGGGTAATATCTTCATTTAATAAATCCTTTTTTTGTTGGATGGACAGGAAAGCGGGGCAATCGCCCCTCGCGAGAAATTATCATCCTTTTTCCGTCCGCCTGCCATAGGCGACGAGATTTTTTCAGCAAAAGTCGCCGGTTGGCGACGGATCCTGCCCGTTTACATACACCATAGCGGGAGAGGTGTATGTATAGCCAGCCACCGAAAGTTTCAGACAAGGCGCGTCGCTGAAGACAGTGCGCATTGTACGGCGCGGGTTTCGGTGGATGGCTATAAATGGCAAGATTCGCCGCATCAGCCGTGGTCAATCGCCGTGCGCAGTTTGGCGTTGTCCGTTTCGTACAGCGCCCCGGCGCGCACCACCAAGAGCGGGTCAATCGCGCCAATTTGCGCGTTGTCTTTTTCCTGATAGGGGATGCGGCTCAGGACGTAGCGCATCGCGTTCAGCCGCGCGCGTTTTTTGCAGTTGGACTTGACCACAATCCACGGGCTTTCGGCGGTGTCGGTGTGGAAGAACATCGCCTCTTTCGCTGCGGTGTAGTCGTCCCATTTGTCCACCGAGGCTTTGTCCATCGGGCTTAATTTCCATTGTTTCAGCGGGTGCGCCTCGCGCTCCTTGAAGCGGCGGCGCTGTTCGTCCTGGCTGACGGAAAACCAGAATTTGATGAGGATGATGCCGCTGCGGACGAGGTTGCGCTCGAAATCCGGCACTTCGCGCATGAATTCGTCGTATTCGGCCGGGGTGCAGAAGCCCATGACGCGCTCGACCCCGGCGCGGTTGTACCAGCTGCGGTCAAACAGCACGATTTCGCCATGCGTGGGCAGGTGCTGCACGTAGCGCTGGAAGTACCACTGGCCGCGCTCGGCGTCGGTGGGTTTTTCAAGGGCGACCACGCGCGCGCCGCGCGGGTTGAGGTGCTCCATGAAGCGCTTGATGGTGCCGCCCTTGCCGGCGGCGTCGCGCCCTTCAAAGAGGATGACGATGCGCTGTCCGGTTTCTTTCACCCATTTTTGCAGTTTGAGCAGCTCGACTTGCAGGTGGTATTTCTGCTTTTCGTAGTTTTTGCGGCTCATCCGGTTTTTGTAGGGGTACACGCCTTCGCGCCAGCCTTCGACCAGTTCGTCATCCGGGCGCAACACGCCGTCTTCCGCCACCGGCGTGCTGTGGCGGAGGAACATCCGGTGCAGTTTTTCCAGATCGTCGGGCGAGAAGCTGGCGAGGACGGTATCGAGGTAGCTGCCCGGCTCGCCCATGCGGCCATCGGCGATGTCGCGGCTGATGATGTCACGCAGCGCTTCCGCCTGGCTGTCTTCGGCGCGCTGTGTTTTCGTGCTGATTTCATGGGCTTCCACCTGCGACGAGCCGGGTTTGCCAATCGGCTCAACGTCGATGATTTTTTCCATGACGGGCGCGGTGGCCTGGCGCGGCTTGCGGGCGGGGGATTTTTTCTCGGCTGTCATAAAGTCTCCTTACAGTTTCAATGGATGATGGCGCGATATTAACCGCTAACGCGCCCGCACTCCAGCGCGGCGGCGGCTTTGCGGACGATAAAAAGCCCCGCCGGGGCGGGGCGGGGCAATGACCGTTGCTTCAGGCTTTTTTCAACAGCCTTTGCTACGGCAATGTTTGATTCAATTTTCTTTGCCCATACTGCGTGCGGTTGTTTCCATTGTTGCGCTGTTTCGGCAATGGTTTCGCAACACCGTACAAGACGATACTGCGACAAAGCGGTTTATTTATTTTTTTCCGGAGCTTTGCTCAATCCGCAAGCAATTTCTACCTGATTGTTCTTTTCGTCCAATTTGGCTTTTTCTGCCGAGAGGTCCGCATTCGGGTTGCCAATTTCTTTTTCCATCAGTGCAAGATTGGCTTCCATATCCATTTTTTCGACGACACATTTGCAGGCTTCTTTTTTGTCTTTACCTTCTTTGCTGGTGCATTCGTCGATAAAGGCTGTTTTTAATTCTTCCGGATGTTGGTGCAGTTTGGCCATGAATTTTTTGGCCAATGCTTCTTTGGTCGGTTTTTTGCCGCTGGCCTGTGCTTCGGCAATGACTTCCGGCAATATTTCGTTGCCGACTTTTTCAATCAGCGCATCAACTGCACTGGGGTTGCTGTTTGCTGCTGCAGCGGTGAGGTTGATACTGCTGAGCATCAGAGCGACAAGGGCGGATTTCAGGATGGTTTTCATGTGTACTCCGGTATTAGAGGCAATCAAGGGAAGGGGTTATGGCAGGACGGCAGAGACAACAAAACCCCGCAGGGCGGGGTTTTGTCGGCGGGCAATCAACCTTTTTTGCCAGTCATTTCTTTCATGGCTTTTTCGGCGGCTTCTTTGGCGACTTTGATGTCAAGGTCGCAAGCCTTGTAATTTTCTTCGGTTTTGGCTTCCAGCGCCTTGACGGCTTCGGTTTGCTGGTTTTGCGGGTCAGCCATTTGTTTTTCCATCAGGTTGAATACGGCTTCATAGTCGGTTTTGTCGGTAACACACTGACAATTACTGGCTTTGTCTGCACCGTAAAGGGTGGTGCAGTCTTCGGTACCGGCTTTTTTCATTTCGTCCTGGTTGGCACGCAGTTTTTCGACCAGTTTTTTACCAACGGATTCCGGGGTCGGTTTGCCACCGTCTTTCATCACTTCCTGCATGACTTCCAGTCCGATTTTTTGGCCAAGCTCCTGGGATTTTTTGCCCATGCCGACGTCTTGTGCGCTTGCAGCGAGGGTAACGCCTGCGAGAAGCAGGGCAGCCAGTGAGGTTTGCATCAGTTTTTTCATGTGAGACACCTTTTGCTATGTGTAAACGGAACATTCTCCGCAGCCGGAGAACGCGGCAAATTGTAAGCGATTTGCCTGTTGCTACGGGAATTTTATTGAGCAATCAACCTTTTTTGCCAGTCATTTCTTTCATGGCTTTTTCGGCGGCTTCTTTGGCGACTTTGATGTCAAGGTCGCAAGCCTTGTAATTTTCTTCGGTTTTGGCTTCCAGCGCCTTGACGGCTTCGGTTTGCTGGTTTTGCGGGTCAGCCATTTGTTTTTCCATCAGGTTGAATACGGCTTCATAGTCGGTTTTGTCGGTAACACACTGACAATTACTGGCTTTGTCTGCACCGTAAAGGGTGGTGCAGTCTTCGGTACCGGCTTTTTTCATTTCGTCCTGGTTGGCACGCAGTTTTTCGACCAGTTTTTTACCAACGGATTCCGGGGTCGGTTTGCCACCGTCTTTCATCACTTCCTGCATGACTTCCAGTCCGATTTTTTGGCCAAGCTCCTGGGATTTTTTGCCCATGCCGACGTCTTGTGCGCTTGCAGCGAGGGTAACGCCTGCGAGAAGCAGGGCAGCCAGTGAGGTTTGCATCAGTTTTTTCATGTGAGACACCTTTTGCTATGTGTAAACGGAACATTCTCCGCAGCCGGAGAACGCGGCAAATTGTAAGCGATTTGCCTGTTGCTACGGGAATTTTATTTTGTGCCTGCCGGGTTTTGCGTATCATGCACGGCAAAGTGTTACCGGAGAGTTTGTATGAACCGTCGCGCGGCGTTTTCCCGCGATTTGTTGGCAGAATTGCCCCTGTGGGAGCAGAAAGGCTGGGTTTCAGCGGAGCAGGCGACGCTGTTACGCGGGCAGTATGCGCTGGCGACGCCGCAGTCGGGCGCATGGTGGCAGTTGGTGCTGTCGCTGTTTGCCATGCTTTGCGTCAGCGCCGGGGTGATTGCGCTGTTTGCCGCCAACTGGGCGGTGTTGTCGCGCGAGGTGCGGGTGGTGCTGTCGCTGACGCCGCTGGCGCTGGCGCAGTTGGCGTTGCTGTATGCGATTTTTGCGCGACCGCTGAATGCTGCCTGGCGTGAATGCAGCGCGCTGGTGCTGGCGCTGGCGGTGGGCGCGGCGATTGCGCTGGTGGCGCAGACGTATCATATTGAAGCCAATCCGCCTGTTTTTTGGCGCACCTGGATTTTGCTGGCGCTGCCACTGCCGTTTTTGACGCGCAGTTGGGCGGCGGCGTTTTTTGTTGCCTTTCTTGTGCACGTGTTTGGTTTTGCCACGCTTGACGGCGGACTGTTTTTCCACGACGGCTTTTCGCCGTGGGAGTATCCCGCCGCGATGCTGGTACTGCTGGCGCTGTTGTTGTGGCAACGCCAGCGCGGCGAGCCGTACCGCTGCCAGTCCCTGGCCTGGCGCACGTTTGCTGCCGGGAACGGGCTGGCGTTTGCCCTGGCGCTCTGTACGGAGGGGACGCACGGTTATTTTCTGCCGGTCTGGATTTGTCTTGCCTCATGGTATCTGGCGGCGCGCACGCTTGGCTGGCGCAACGCGATGGCCATTATTTTTCAGCTGGTTCCCGCCGTTATCCTGCTCTTTCCGGAGTGGTTGAGCGACGGTCATACCGACGACAGCCTACGCCTTGTTCTCGCCCTGACGCCGCTTACCGCCGTCAACGCCGCGCTGCTCATCTTCGCCCTGTGCCGCTGGAAGCAGCTCACCTGGTGGGATGCCGCCTTTGCCACGAGTGGCGTGCTGCTCTATTTCCTCGGTGAACAGCGCGAGACGCTCGGCCAGGCGTGGCCGTGGCTGCCGACGCTGTTCGTCGTCGTCCTCGGTCTGTGGCGGGCGCGGCTGGCGCTGGACCACAGCCTGTTTGTCGTCAATGCCGCGCTGATTTGGGTACTAATGGCGCTCTTTGCCCGCTTCGTCGCCGACGAACTGCCGCTGTGGCTGAAAGGCACGGTCTTTATCGGCGCCGGTGCCGCCTTCTTTATCCTCAACCTGCGTCTGGCGCGCCGCCCGCAGGCGGTCGCAACCACGCCGGGAGAAAAATCATGAAACGCCTTGCCCTCCTTCTGCTGCTGCTCCCGCTCTTTGCGCTGCAATGGGCGGTACCCATCAGCCAAATCATGCGCGGCGAAACCATCCTCCGCGACGGCACGGCGCTGCGGCTCGCGCTGCAACCCGTTGACCCCTACGACGTCATGCGTGGCCGCTACCTCGCCCTCTCCTTCCCGGAAAGCGCACGCGAACACAACCTGCCGGAAGGCCTCGGCGCGGGCGACACCCTCTACGCCGTTCTCGGTGCCGACCCGACCGGCCTCGCCCACATCACCCGCTTGAGCCGCGAACCGCAGGAAAGCGCATTCGCCTGGAAAATCCCGGCGAGCGCCAAACCGGGCGAAAAAATCCGCATTGACATCCCCCTCACCCGCTTCTACCTGCCGGAAGACGATGCCACCAGCATTGACGACGCCCTGCGCTGGCGTGGCGATGGCAGCCGCCCGCAAGTGGCGGCAAGCCTCGGCGTGCGGGTCAAGGATGGCACCATCGTTGCCGAAAGTCTGTGGCTGGACGGGCAGCCGTACCGCGACTGGCTGCGCGCACACGCGACAGAAGAAGCGGCGCAGCAACAGCCATGAAAAAAGCCGGATTTGCTCCGGCTTTTTTATAGCCATCCACCGAAAGCCTCATACGGTCAGCGGTGCGCCTTGTCTGAAACTTTCGGTGGATGGCTATATAAACGGTCCCCTCAAATAGCGCGGTCGTCAAACAGCGGCACGCGACACTTCGCGCTCATCGTCTCCACATAGCGGCGGATTTCCGGCGGGTAAGCCACGCCCTTGACCATGGTGAGGTTGCGCAGCAGCGGGAAGGTGATGATGTCTTCGTAGCCGAGGCGCGCGCCGAGGTGGTCAGGCACGGTGATGAGCGGCAGCAGCGCGGGTAGGTCGGCGTGCAGGCGGGCGAGCAGTTCGTCGCTGCGCGCCAGGTTTTCGGCAAAGTCGCCGTAGGCCGCGCTTTTTTTCGCGGTGTAGTAGGCGCGCGCCGATTCGGTCGCAAATTCGGGCAGGCCGATGCGGGTGCTGCGCGGCGAGAGCAGTTGGTTGCTGTAGGCGTTTACCGTGTCCAGCCACGCTTGCAGCGCGGGGCGGATGGTGTCGTCGAGGCGTTCGCCGCCCGCGTATTCGTCAAGATAGCGGACGATGTCGAGGCTTTCGCCCATCGCCGTGCCGTCTGCCTTGATGAGGATTGGCACCATTTTTTTGCCAACAAGGCCGATCGGGGTCGCCTCATCATCATTCGCCAGCGGGATTTGTTCGACGTCCACCAAGCCGCGCAGGCCGATTATCATGCGGGCGCGGGTGCAGAAGGGGCAGTGGTCGTAGTAGTAGAGTTTCATGGGTGTCTCCGGTTTTAGGGATGCTGTAGGTCGGGCATTTATGCCCGACACGGGATAATGTCGGCCATAAATAGCCGACCTACGTCAGGGTTTTCCGGTCGCGGTGCTCCACGTGCAGCCCCGGGAAATCCGGCTTGAGCCGCGCGGCGAGTTGTTCGGTGACATAGACGCTGCGGTGCTGGCCGCCGGTGCAGCCGATGCCGATGGTGAGATAGGCGCGGTTGCTGCCCTGGACGAAGGCGGGCAGCCAGGTTTTGAGATAGGCGGCGGTATCGGCGACGAAGCGGCGCGGTTCGTCGTATTGTTCGAGAAAGGCGATGACCGGCGCGTCGCTGCCGCTGTAGGCGCGGATGGCCGGGTCCCAGTAGGGATTGGGCAGGAAGCGCACGTCGAAAAGGAAGTCGGCATTGACCGGGGTGCCGTGTTTGAAGCCGAAGGATTGCAGGGTGATGATGAGCGCCGGGGCGGTATCGCCGAGGACGGTGCGCAGCCGGTCTTTGAGCTGATAGACGCTGTAGCTGCTGGTGTCCAAAATGATGTCGGCGAGGTTCATCAGCGGGTTGAGCAGATGCCGTTCGTATTCAATCGCTTCCGGCAGTGCGCGCGCGCTTTCGGCGCGGATGTGCAGCGGGTGCGGACGGCGCGTTTCGCTGTAGCGGCGCACGAGGACGTCGGTGTCGGCGGTGAGAAACAGGATTTGGATGTCGGCGTATTGGCGCAGTGCGCGGATTTTCTCCGGCAGGGCGGCGAGGTCGGCGGCGTTGCGCGAGTCCATCGCCACCGCCACCGGTTGCGCCTGCTCGCTGGCGAAATCGCGCACGAGGCTGTCGAGCAGGGCGCTGGGCAGGTTGTCGATGCAGTAGTAGCCGAGGTCTTCGAGGGTATCCAGCGCGATGGTTTTGCCTGCGCCAGCCAGGCCGGTGATGATGAGCATGGTGGTTTAATCTCCTTATATCTTGATGATGCCCGCATTTTAGGCGTATCCCGCCGGGTTTGCACGGGGCGGCGGTGTATAATCTCCACAAATTTCCACACGTCAACACGAGGTAAACACAATGACCACACGCACCGAACACGACACCATGGGCGAAGTCCAGGTTCCGTCTGACGCTTACTGGGGCGCGCAAACGCAGCGCAGCTACCAGAACTTCAAAATCGGCGGCGAAACCCTGCCGCAGCCGCTCATCTACGCGATGGCGCTGGTGAAAAAAGCTGCCGCGCTGACCAACGCCGGTCTCGGCCGCATCCAGCAGGAACAGGCCGACCTCATCGTCCGCGCCGCCGATGACGTGCTGGCGGGCAAACTGGACGGACAATTCCCGCTGGTCGTCTGGCAGACCGGCTCCGGCACGCAGTCCAACATGAACATGAACGAAGTGCTCGCCAACCGCGCCAACGAGCTGGCCGGAACCGGGCTCGCCGCCTACAAGCCGGTGCATCCGAACGACCACGTCAACCACGCCCAGTCCACCAACGACAGCTTCCCCACCGCCATCCACGTCGCCGCCGCGCAACAAATCAACCACCTGCTCATTCCGGCGGTACAAAAACTGCGCGACACCCTTGACGCCAAGGCCAAAACCTTCGCGGGCATCGTCAAAATTGGCCGTACCCACCTGCAAGACGCCACCCCGCTCACCCTCGGTCAGGAATTTTCCGGTTACGTTTCCCAGCTTGACCACGGCCTTGCCCGCCTGCAAGACGCGCTCAAATACCTCTACGAACTGCCGCTCGGCGGCACCGCCGTCGGCACTGGCCTAAACAGCCACCCCGACTTCGCCGTCAAAGCCGCCGCACAACTGGCAATCCTTTCCGGCCTGCCGTTTGTCACCGCGCCGAACAAATTTGAAGCGCTCGGCGGACGCGACGCCGCCGTCTTCGCCTCCGGCGCGCTGAAAACCCTCGCCGCCAGCCTCAACAAAATCGCCAACGACGTGCGCTGGCTCGCCAGCGGCCCGCGTTGCGGCCTCGGCGAAATCAAAATCCCGGAAAACGAACCCGGCTCCTCCATCATGCCGGGCAAAGTGAACCCGACCCAATGCGAAGCGCTGTCCATGGTCTGCTGCCAGGTCTTTGGCAACGACGTCACCATCAACATGGCGGGCGCCTGCGGCAACTTCGAGCTGAACGTCTATATGCCGGTCATCGCCTACAACCTGCTGCAATCCATCCGCCTGCTGGGCGACGCCTGCAACAGCTTCAGCGACCACTGCGCCGCCGGTATCGAACCCGTGCCGGAAAAAATCGACTACTTCCTCCACCACTCATTGATGCTGGTAACGGCGCTCAACCGCAAAATCGGCTACGAAAACGCGGCAAAAGTCGCCAAAACCGCCTACAAAAACGACAAATCGCTGCGCGAAACGGCGATTGAACTCGGCCTGCTCTCCGGCGAAGAATTTGACGCGCTGGTCGTACCCGCCGACATGGTGCATCCGAAATAAAATTTGGAATAAAGAAAGCGCCGCGATGCGGCGCTTTTTTATCAAGGAGAAACCATGAAAATACTATCCCTCGTGCTCATCCTGCTCATTGTCGGATGCCAAAATACCGGCGGAAAATTTGAGCCAACGCAGGCGGAAGCGGAGCAGGTAATGAACGAATTTATGTTCCAGGTTAATTTGGGTGGTGCAGCAATGGCTGATGCGATGAAAATGCCCAGACCCAATATTGAGTTAAAAAAATGACACTGCAAAAATGTAAAGAAAAAAAAATACGAGGGCAAAAGGGTTGCCTATTGCGATATTGAAACCACGATTATCGATAATGGCAAAGAAGAAACCGCCGTGATAGAGGAAATGCTCTTCTATAAAGAAGATGGGCGCTGGCGAACGCCACCTCCATCATTCTGATACAAAGAATAGGAGGTTAGCTTGCGCGCCAGCCCAACTTACATCGCTGTTCGTGCCCGCCTACATGATGCACCCGAAATAAAATTTGGGATGGAGAAAGTACAAACCCGTAGGTCGGCCATTTATGGCCGACACCTTCATGTCGGGCACAAGTGCCCGACCTACAACTGAAAAAATATGGCGTATGGATCACGCCGCCGCCCATTATCTAATCCCGCATCGCAGGGCGGGACTTGTCCCAGCGCAAACCATTCCCGCTCCCCTGTATGTAAATCCCCTTGCCGCCCCGAACCCGCCATGCGCCCATACCTTTTTCTCCTCGCCACCCTCCTCCCCGCCCACGCCGCCCTTTACCGCGGCGACATGGGCGGCCATACCCTCGTTGCCAGCGATGACACGCTGGCATACTACGACGAAGCCGAACGCCTGCCGCAGCCGCTCACGCCATCGCCCGCCTGCGACGACGGCGCCACCTGCTACCGCAACGCCCACGGCGACACCCTGCGCCTGCACGACGGCAACGCCTGGTGGAACGGCACCGCGCTTGCGCCCTACCCTACTCCTGTGACCGCCCCGGAAAACCGCCTTTATGCCACCGAACTGCCCTTTGCCGCCGCGCTGCTCGCCGATGTCTCCTTCCAAAAAACCGCGACCAGCACCGACCACGGCAAAACCCTGCAATGGTACCGCGACCCCGACAGCGGCCTCGAACACCCGCTCATCGCCAGCGGCTACCCCGACGCCGAACGCGACGCGCTGAACCAGTATCTGCGCGCGCAGGCGCTCAACACCCTCGCCGCGCGCCGCGAATGTCTCGCCGCCCTGCCCGCCGACAAACGCGCCGCGTTGCAATACCGCGTCACCATCACCCCGACCCTGCTTGACGACCATTACGCCAGCTTCCACCTTCACGAAGAAAACAGCTGCGGCGCGCCCTACGCCACCAACAGCGGCATCACTTACAGCCTCGCCGCCGGACGCGGCATCGAACTGGAAGACCTGCTTTGGCTCGGCGACAGCCCGCCGCACCCGCTGGACGACGACAACCCCGCCGACCAGATGGCGCGCGAGCGGCGCGCGCAATGGCTGCTGGACACCCTGAAGCGCCTCGCCCCGGAGGCGATGCGCGACTATCCCTACCAGCCGCGCCACTACCTCTATCCCTATTTTTATCTGACCCCGCAAGGCGCGTACATCGGCCCGCTGCTGCCCGCCCGCGCCGCCGTCCACGCCCATCCTGCCGGCACCGTCATCCCCTGGGAACAGCTACAGGTACCCCCCGGCAGCGGCGACAACAGCGCATTGCCCTAGAGGCTGTTTACAATTGGCCATAACATGATGATTTCATTCGCAGGTTTGGTTAAGGCCTGTTTATCATTCAGCCGTAAACGCGCCCAAACCAATGTGGTTGCGTGGCGACGATTTTGTGAGCTACACCATTGGTTTGTAGGGTGTGTGCCGCAGGCACGCACGCGTTTGCCGATGTCAAAT
>ERZ773049.423-NODE-423-length-26670-cov-7.764456_pt1 | contig 26670 bp, 24 predicted proteins | sample MGYA00580633_ERZ773049 | MGnify/ENA primary metagenome ERZ773049 (study PRJEB29015, sample SAMEA2737991) | human oral metagenome | biome: human oral; feature: human-associated habitat; material: dental | place: China | collected 2066 ...
CTTCTGCGCGGTTACGCTCTGCTTTCTCGAACTGTTGAAGCGAATCCATGAGCTGGTTCTTTCGCTTTTCCAGGTCCGGGAGATTGTGGAGCCGTATGGGCTGTTTATGGGCACAGGCATCCGTATAGGCCGACTTCAGGAATCCGTCTGTACCGACGATGTCCTTGCCGTGGTGCCGTTGCCCATCCTTGCGGGTGACTGTCGTTTGGCCCACTATTGAGGTTTGCATTCTGCCACTGGGCATCCGTTCGGTCCGCTTGATGTAGGGCAGATCCTCCTGTCTGGCATCCCTGAAGGCGGCGGCAACGTCATGGACACTGCTGTAGCTTTTGCCGTCACCGTTGGCTTCGGAGCCCAGGGTGTAGACGACATTGTCCTGAACTCCTTCGCGGCGCTTGGCCAGATGGTTGAGGTCTTCCTGATTCGACAAGAGCTTTTGGAGCTCTTCAGGTGTCTGTTCTCGCGTCCTTTCCGCAATCAGGGTTGACATTGCAGCAGGCCCTTTCTGCCAGTTGCCGTCGATTAGGCGGTTCTCGTAGATCCTCTGTCTATCGGAATCATGGATGTGCATCGAATCTACAAGGCATTCCTGTTCCATCATGTCCACTGATCTTGAAAGACCTTCGTAGGCTGCATCGTGCACTGTCTTGGGGACGAATCGTCCTTTGCCGCTTCCGGCTACCTGTCGTTCGAAGCGGAGGTTCGACTGGACTTTCGAGAGTTCCGGGTTCACGGCCATGACATGGACATCTATCGCATAGCCATGCTGTCGCAGCAGGTGGATCTTCTTCCGAACGGATTCGGGGTTGCCCATTGTGCCGTCGATGATCAGATTCCGCCGTTCCGAAACCATGGCAGCCGTCAGGCGCTTGGCCAGGGTGGATGCCTGTTCGTGTGAGCGGTCTCCTGCATGAATCGGGTCTGTCTGGGACTGCTCTATAAAGAGCGGATCATCTTCTCTCAGTATGTCAGGATCAATAACAACCGTGCCGCCCTTGTCTGAAAATTCCTTTCTGACGATACCTCGGAGATAAGATTTTCCCGATCCGGGTTGCCCACCCAACAGGATGGCCCTTGGATGTTCCTGGGCAGATGTGCTTTCCAGGCCCTGTTTTCTGAACTTCTGGTAGATACGTTCGGCTTTCGGCTCGCCGCCCTGTTCTTCCATGTCAGATACCGCTCCCCTGCCTCCAGAGTTCACGTGATAGCGGCCCGTACTCCTTGATCACTCGTTCGACTTCTTCCTGATCGCAGAAGTCCAATGAGTCTCTGAGCTCCCGCATTTCGTCTTGCACCTTTTCCGAAGCGGCAATCAGCGACCTGTCGGGGTTTGGCTTCTTCCTCTCATGGGCAATCTTTACGGCATGACATCCAATGATTGTCCCCAGGATGTTCGATGCTATATCGAGTTGCAGGGCCTCCTGAAAGGGGTCCTTCTTGAGCTCCCTGAGAATGGGCTCGTACTTCTCGATGGTCCGCTCGATGACATCGTTATCGAGAGAGAATAGGGAGTCAAGGGCCTGGTTTGCCTCTTCTATTGTCTTCTGAATTTCCGAGATATAGGCCTCGTTGCGCTGGGGCCTTTCTTCTTCTATTTTGAGTTTTCGAGTTCGGTTCTGGATGATGTCGCTCACGATGCCGAATGCGATATCCAGACGTGTCCTTCTTGGATGATGATTGCTCATGATGTTTTCCTTTTCGGTATTGATCAGCTCCGCTCGCTGAAACCGGGATCAGTGGAAATCCTTTGCCCATACGTCGATCTGTGGTTCTCGGGGCATGGATGGTCTGTCTGGCATCGGAACGGATCAGACGATGTGCAGGGCAGGGGACGTCAGTCATCAGCTGCATGTAGACTCTCCTGATTGTCGATGCCCGTACCTGTGGTGAGACCCGGCGTGGAGGTTGAGATGGTCTTGATGCGTGGGTTCACGGCACGTCCGGAGCTGGCATCGACGACGTTTTCAGGAAGACGGGTGGTGACGAAATGCGTTTCCAGCCAGGTTGCCCACTTTCGGGCCTTCCTGATCAGATCGGCCCGGTAACGAGTGTTGAACCTTGGTGTGCGGGAGTGATAGTTGGCCACGCGCGTCCACAGATCCCCGCTGTCGCGGCGGATGTGCATGCGCAGGCGCCACGCGGCCAGATCGAAGGCATAACAACCGGTGGCAGCCACGTCACCCGCCGTGATGCCGTAGCCGGCCAGCTCACGCAGATAGGCCGTGTTGAACTGCATGGCGCCCACATCGTGCGTGCCATTGACGTTGCGCTTCCACTGTCCCGGGCTGCCGCCTTCTTTCTCGGCCACGGCCAGCATGATGTTGGCTGGCACCTCGTAGCGTGCAGCGGCGGCCAGCGAGCAGGAGATGCGCTCCTGCATCTGAGGGGGAAGCCCGGGGGGAAGGGGTGGTTGCATGGGTGCGTACTGCTCAATGTTCCGACTGCTCAAGAGCCGCTGCCTTTGTTCTGCTTCTGGATTGCCTGCGCTATTTGCCCACCGACGGTTTTATCGATGCGGGCATTTGCGGCGGCTTTCATTCCCTGATACTTTTGATGGCCAACGGCAAATGCCCCTTTGGCCAGGTTCTTTACCGTTCCTGCCGCGATCCGTCCTACTCCACCACCTCCCTGTGAACTAGCCTGTTTGAAGGCTTTGGCAGAAGATGAACCACCGATGCCGGCTGCCTGAGCAAAGTTCGGTCCGCCACTTCCTCCTGGCGACGTGTTTGCTTGTTGGGCGCCTTTTCCGGATCCCAACATGTTTCCGCTTCCACTAGATCCCGAGGTACCGGCTTTGCCATTGCTCGCCCTGGCTGCCCCCATTGCAGCCGAAAATGCTTTTATCCCACCTGCCGTGTTAGCTGCTGCTGATCCTGCTGTTGCGATCGCTGCCCCTGCCCCTGCTGCGGCGAGTTTGGCCGTGCTTGATGCTGCAGATCCAAGCGACGACGCCGACGCGGCAATTTGTGTTCCGCTGAATGATCCAATTCCTGAGGCCCCGCCGCTGCTGGGAACTAGACCCGCAATCAGGTTCGGGACGGAGTGAATAAGAATTGCCAGGACCAAGGAAACAACAAATATAACCAATAAATCTGTATAATCCGCTCCCTCATCCAATTTTTCATAAAATCCCTGCATAATAGAGTTTGCGACACCAATCATTAAGGTCATGGTCATGAGCTTAAGAGAGATGCTGACAACGGTCTTGAAGTAACCGATGGCTATATCGGATGTCCATCGTGAACCTCCGAACCCCAGTACAAAGACGCCTGCAAAAGCGATGATCCATGCCCCTATCATGGTAAGAAGGAAATTTGCAGCAACGATTCCCATGCAGGCTAGTATTATCATGAGGGTGATGTTGATTGCCAGATTGTCTATGGGTTTGAAGAGATCATAGCTCTTCGAGGCCCTGTTTATTATTTCGAATGCAATGTCTATTGGAGTGGATGAGGTTACTACGGTGTCAATATTTGCTGCCTTTGAGCCTATCACACGAAATGAGTTAATTATTGTTATGGCAAATCGTGGGCCGTTTCTGAGTAGCCAGTAGAAGAAGGTGCTGAACATGCCGAAGCGAATGAATTCAGCAAAGTAATCTCCAATATCGGCTTTTCTCAGGATCATCATGCAGAATGTCCATGCCATGGATATTGATGCCAAGGTCATGAATAGCCATGTAGCATAACCTTGTATGCTGATCATCCACCCAGCACTTTCTGTCGCAAACTGATTGCTGACACTTTCAAGGACACCGCTGTTGTCAATGTGCTGAGCCGATGCTGCATTGGCGAGCAGCATCAGCACAAACGCACAAATGATGCGCTTCATGGCCTTATTCGGAGTCTCCGCTCTTTGGTTCCGGGGTAAGTGGGATCCCTTTATCTTTGTTTCTGTTGACTGGTCTCGGTTTGAAGAACTTCTCGTACTGCTTCTGTTGCTCTGGGGTCCTTTCGTTGGCGTCATCGTTGTTAGATTGTTTGCAACCAATCAGACACGTGCCAAGAATGGCTACTATCGCGATAATAGACATCTTTGTTTTCATTTGTGATCCTTTTTCAGTTGAGATTCGGTAAAGGGGTTAGAGGGATTCCTTTGTCTTTGTTGCGATCGACCTTTCTACTCATATTGAAAAATGATTTGCGCTTTACTCTTGCTTTTGCTTCTTCGTCTGCGTTTCTTCTCATTTCTGCGCTGACAGCTTCCTGTTGCGCAACAAGCAACGCTCGAATCTGCATCAGCTGCTTCGTCTGCTCGAGTGCGAACTGGTTAGCATGTGCTAGAATGGCTTTTTGTTCCTTGGCGGTGCTTGCCCGCTGGCGTTCCTGTTCCAGGTTGCTGGAGTCCATGCGTAGTTGTTCTTTCTGCTTCTGGACCATTTCGAACATGGCATCGTTTGCCTGCTTCTGGTCTTTGCTTGCGTTGCGTCTGTTTATTTCTATGAGTTCTCTCTCTGCATCGGAACAGCCATCGTCTGTGAAGCAGGGCGAGTGCTCGTAGTAGGCAACATCCTGGAATTTCTCCAGATATCCATGAATGTCCCTTACCGTGTCGTCATAGTATTCGATCTTGTTGGTGATGTCGTTCAGGTTGTCGAGAACATCCTGAACGTTTTCCCACGTGTAGTTGGCGTCGCTCCAGGATTGCATGTCCCGAACTTGCATCATGTACTGTTTATACTGCGTCTGGTACTGCTCCAGCTGGATCCTGTATTGCTGGACCTGCTGCAACGCCTGTCGAACATTGTTGGCTGCCGTGACGATGTTCTGGCTGAGGTTGAGCCCGTCTGCAACCGGAATGCCGCCGGCGTCGCTGGCAGTTGAGGCCAGAAAGCCGAGAGGAAATATCAGGGCGAGTAGCGGCCTTCGGAGAGTGAATAGGTGATTCACGGTCATCCTCCTGAAATGTTGGCTGAAAATCCTCATGAAGCCCGACGGACTACATGTTCTTGATGATTTGATGGGTCATCAAGTTGCCAATAGAACCATTATAAATGGTATGGTTCGTGATGCGATGTTTCTCAGTAAATTTTGGTTTTGAATTGAAAATCAATAGTCGAAGTCCTCATAAGGTTTCTTGAAAGCCATGTCCTTGGTCACGATGATGTTGAAGCGGTAGCCGGGACGTATTTCCAGCGTCGGTGCAATGTTCATGTTCTTGGCAATCAACTGTGCGGTGACCTGCCCAAGTTGCTGACCCAGGGCTTCGCTCATGGCGTCGCCCGCGCGCTGGTTTCTGCGCTCGTCGTTCGCGCCACGGTTCTGGCTCATGGCTACCCCTGCCGTCACGGCAGACATCATGAAGGCAGAGCCGAACAGGCGCATGTAGTGATTGTTGACTTTGTCGGTGAAGCCTGCGTAGCCGGCGCCGTCGCCGCCTGGCATGGCGCCGATGTCCATGGCCTTTCCGTCGGGGAAGATGATGCGCTGCCACCCCACGAAGACTCGTGCCTGGCCGAAGATGATCTCGCTGGAGTAGGCGCCGATCAGCCGTGATCCCTGGGGAATGAGCAGGTACTTGCCTGTTGGGGTGTCATAAACGCTCTGTGTCACCTGCGCCATGATCTGGCCCGGCAGTTCGGAATTGATGCCGGAAATCAGCAGGGCGGGGATGACGAATCCGGCTCGCAGTTCGTAAGGGGTGTCCGGTTTCTGAGGCGTGGACTTCAGTCGCCACCGGTCGGGGTCGTTGCTCTGGAAGCGCGACAGGTTGTTGCCGCTGCCGTCGCCTGTGTCGGTGTTCCGGCTTGTGGCGAGTGCACCGGCGCCGTCCCCGTCGCCACTTTGGGCAAGTTTCTGGGCAAAGGCCAGCTGCTTCATGTATTCGGCCTTGGGGTCACTGCTGTCCAGCTGGGCAATCTGGCGGTCGATGCCTCGCAGGGAACGCGCACCGTGGCGCATGCCTCCCATGCCACCACCGCCTCCACCCGCGCCGTCGGTCTGTACACCGGTTGGTGACTTGACGGCTTCTTCCAGAGCACGCATCCGATCCATGCGGATGCGCGATGCTTCACTGTCCGTCATCGTGTCCCGACCGGGGCTGAAGCTGGGCCGGTTCCCTGGTGGTGGCAGTGGCGGCCGGTCGCGGTCATCGGGGGTAGGAGGCTCCTTCGGCCGGGTCACGACAACGGGCTTGTCCGGGGGCGGTTCCGGTGGTGCCGGCTCTGCGGGCGGAATGAAGCCGCTGGTCTGTGAGCCGGCAATTTCCTTGGCCAGCATCTCGGTGTTGCCGCCGTCCTCCGAGGGGCTCTGGTCGTTGGCATTGGTCTGTTGTTTCGAGGTGCGGTCTGCCGCCACCAGGCCGATCATGACGGCAAACGCCAGCAGCACCGCCCCGATCAGCAGCAGCGGCACGTTGTTCACACGACGCACCCCGATCTTCTTCGGGATGGCGTCGGGAGAATCGTCGGGCGACATCGGTTCGGGGCGTCTGCTCATGGTGTCATTCCTTGCGGATCCAGGCGCCGGCAGCAGCCAGTCGACCGTCCCGATGGAGATAGGGCCGGGTCAGGGACTGGGTGCCGATCGTGATCGTCAGCTGATACAGTTCCGGCCCCAGTGGCGCGAGTACGTAGCGCAAGGGCAGTGTTGCCGGGTCATCCGGAGCGTACTCGACGGGCTTCTTCTGTTCCTGCCGGCCGCGTTTTTCGGGTGTGCTCGGGAAGAGGCTCTGCATGAGCCCGGGCTTCGGGTCTGCTTCCTGGATGGCGTAACCGCGTGCACGCAGCTGCTTCACCAGTGCGGTGCCGAATGCATCGGAAGCCGGTTGTTGCAGTTTCAGGCGGGTCCAGGCCGGTGGGTACAGCTGCGCCAGGGTTGCCACGCTGTCCTTGACCAGTGCATTTCGATCGAGGTCGGCCGTCATGCGATCGGCATCCTGCCGTCCGGCAGGATCGACCAGGGTGCAGCCGGCTGCCGTCATGGCAAGCGCCTGCACCAGGGCAAGGGCATGTCGCTTCACGATGCCTTCTCCCGGGTGATGGTGACGCGATCCTGATCCTTGCCGACGCCGGTGACCAGGATGGCCTTGTCGATGACCGTATCGACGATGTAGCGGTTACCCTGGATGCGGTAGTTGACCATGACGGTCTCTTCATCGGAAAAGAAACCGCCATCCTTGCGGACCAGCAGCAATGTGGGGGCTTCAGTCTGCGCCATCGCCCGTGGCATTTCGATGATGGTCTTGCGACTGTCATGGTAGACGCGCACCGGCTTCCAGGGGGCACTGCCTTCCATCCGGTAGTCGAAGGAGAGGTCGCCAAGGTATTCACCGGTCTGTGGTATGGTGTCCCGTTCACGCTGCTGCTTCTCGTGTTGCCGCAAGGCGGCCCATTTGGCGTTGGCGTCTTCCGGATAGCTGAAGGCAATCTGGGGCATGTATCGGGATCGGTGCGAACGCAGCCGGATGTGGTAGGCCCGGCGGTCGGTGGTGACGATCAGCGAGGTGTTGAGGTCGATGTCGAGCGGTTTGATGATCAGGTGCTGGGTTTCCTGGCTGCCGCTGCCGGTCACGCTGGGCTCGATGTTCCAGCGTGCAGTGTCGCCCAGGTGGATCTGATTGACCTTCTCGCCGGGCTGCAAGGCTAGGTCGCAGACCTGCAGCACGGCGCAGACGATGTCGGGTGAGTCAGTGCCATACACGAACGTGACCACGCCGTTGTCACCGGGGAAGGGGGTCACGGCATTGTTCTTGCCCCATTTTCTGGCTACGTCCAGCGCGGCCTTTTCGCGGGCACTCATGGCCTTGGGTTTCTCTCCGGTGGAGAAGTACTTGTCGGCCAGTCTGTCGGCCATCGCCAGGGAGGGCACGGCCATCAGGCAGCTCAGGAATGCGATGCAGAGGTGTCTGTTCATGGAATGGGTCATTGGACTCGTGCCCAGGAGAAATCACGGACGTAGATGCTCAGCGGGTTGTTGCGCAGTTCCTCGTCCGTTACCTGTGGGGAAACGTCCGCGATGTAGGTGGTGACCAGGGCGCGCCAGACGACGGGCTGGCCTGTCAGAGCGCCATTGCGGTCACGGGTGGCTTCCGTCCACTCGATCTGCCACGTGTCGGGGGTCTGTGGAATGACGGTCTTCATCTCGACATTGACCATCTCCTTTTCGGCACGTTTGAAGGGGCTGGCCTCTTCGCTGTGGTTGAACCATTCGTTCATCTTGGCGGTGGCGGGGTCTTTCGATTTCAGCATGGCGTACACCCTGAAGATGCACTTGCGCTGCAGGGCCACGTCCGGCGTCACCATGCGGGCACAGCCCAGCCAGTCGGCCAGGGCTGCGTGCATGACGCGCGGATCGGCCCGCTGGGTCGCCTCGACGGGGCCGGCTGCCACGGTCTGGCCCAGCTTGTCGACCTGGACGACGTAGGGAATGAACTTGGACTGGCTGCCGATGTGCACGACGCCGCCGACGGCGGCCAGCGAGATCAGCATGGCCAGGATGCCGATGACCTGCCAGGTCTGTTTTGCCGAGACGATCGAGCCGACATGGTCGTTCCAGCTGCGACGGGCTGTCAGGTAGGGGTTCTCGGCCTGCAGGGCGTCCCTGTCGGTGCGGTTGCCGGCGACGGGCTCCTTTTTCTTCCGGAAACTCATGCTGCCTCCAGGTAGTCGTCGAGGTTCAGATCCCGGCTGGCCAGCCAGGCGTCGACCCAGTCGTCCGGCCCGTGGCGTCTTTCCAGCTGCCGGATGGTGGCGATCGAATCCTTGTCGGTGGCGCCCACGAAGGACAGGGCCAGCGGGCCCAGTGCCAGCTCGTAGAGTCGGCGGCCGTTTTCCGAGACGTAGTAGTACTGCTGCTTGGGGATGGCGCTGGCCAGAATCTCGATCTGCCGGTCGTTCAGGCCCATGCGGCGGTACAGTGCGGCAGTGTCTTCGTCCTGTGCGTAGATGTTGGGCAGGAAGATCTTGGTTGCGGTGGATTCGACGATGACATCGAGAATGCCGGAACTGGCGGCGTCCGACAGGCTCTGTGTGGCCATCAGGACCAGGCAGTTGGCCTTGCGCATCACCTTCAGCCATTCCCGGATCTTCTGGCGGAAGACTTCGTGGCCCAGCATCAGCCATGCTTCATCCAGGATAATCACGGCCGGTTGCCCCTTCAGGTCGCGTTCAATGCGGCGGAACAGGTACAGCAGCACGGGCAGGGCGTATTTCTCGCCCAGGTTCATCAGCTCTTCGATCTCGAAGGTGCTGAAGTCCGACAAGGCCAGGCCGTCTTCGCTGGCATCAAGCAGGTGCCCCATGGCGCCTTCGATGGTGTATTGCTCCAGCACTTCACGCATCTGCTCGTCCTGCACGGTGAGCTTGAATTCCGTGATGGTCTGTGCGCCGCTGCCGTGCATGCTGTTGATGGCGTGTGCGATCTCGTTGCGCTGTGCCGGAGTGGTGATCAGGCCGTTCAGTGCCAGGATGGTGTCGATCCACTCCACAGCCCAAGCGCGGTCCGAGCGGCTCTGAAGGAACTGCAGCGGGCAGAAGGCCAGGGCATCGTCGTCGGCGGCAATGGTGAAGTGCTGGCCCCCCACGGCTTTTGTCAGCGGGTACATGGACATGCCCTTGTCGAAGGAGAAGATGGACATGCCTTCGTAACGGCGCAGCTGTGCCGCGATGATGCCCAGATGCGTGGACTTGCCGGCGCCGGTGGGGCCGAAGACGAAGGTGTGGCCCAGGTCGCGCACATGCAGGTTGAGCCGGAACGGGGTGGCGCCGTGGGTGATGCAATGCATGAGGGCCGGTGAATTGGGGGGATACATCGGGCAGGGGGCGGTCTGGCTGCCCGTCCAGATGCTGGAGGTGGGCAGCAGGTCGGCCAGATTCATGGTGTTGAGGAGCGGGCGGCGCACGTTTTCGACGCCATGTCCCGGCAGGCTGCCCAGCCAGGCGTCCATGGTGTTGATGCTCTCGATGCGGGCGGCAAAGCCCAGCCGGTTGATGGCTTTTTCCATCTGGCGTGCCGCTTCTTCCAGCTGGCTGCGATCTTCATCCATGAGCACGACGACGCTGGTGTAGTAGCCCACGGCCACCATGCCGCTGCTGACTTCGGCGATGGCGGTCTCGGCATCTTCCACCATCGACAGGGCATCCTGGTCGATGGCGCCGGTGTTGGTGTTGAAGACCTGGTCGAAGAAGCCCCGGATTTTCTGCCGCCATTTCTTGCGGAACTTGTCCAGGTGCTTGACGGATTCATGCTGGTCCATGAAGATGAAGCGCGATGACCATCGGTATTCGACCGGCATCTCGGCCAGTGCCGACAGCATGCCGGGCGATGATTCCAGCGGAAAGCCTTCGATGGCCACGACCTGGATGAACCTGCGCCCGATCCGGGGAACGACGCCGCTGTGCAGTTCCTGGCCGCCGAGGAGGGCGTCGAGGTACATCGGGTTGCTGGGCAGGAGCATGGGATGCCGGTTGCCGCTGACGCAGTACTGCAGCCAGCTGAGGAAGTCGTCGTGCGTGACCCACGTGCCGTCTTCCTGCTGGATCCGGCGCCCTTTGAGCCGTGACAGGGAGACGGCATTGGAGAGCCGGTTCTCGATGGAGAGCACGTCGCGCCTGAAGCGTTCGATCAGCGCCATGGTCTGTGCCTTGCGATCCTGTTTCTCGCTGTCGTCGTCGAACATCAGTTCCACGAACCGGCGCTGGGCCAGTACCGGCGGGAACCAGGTCACCGTCATGACGAAGTAGCCTTCGTACATCGTGCCCAGGCCCTCGAAGAGCTGCCGACGTTCCTCGTCGATGGCAGCCGAGACACGGTCGGGAAAACTCGACAGTCCCCGGTCGGAATAGCCCGGCGCGGGCCGTCGCACGGCATCGACGTGGATCATCCAGCCGCTGCCCAGTCCGGACAGTGCCTGGTTGATGCGCTGCGAGACGGCTTCGCGTTGCTCTTCGGTGCTGCTGGCGTTGTCGTCGCCCTGATAGATCCAGCCGGCCATGAACGAGCCGTTCTTGCCGACAATGACGCCATCGTCGACGACGGCGGCATGGATGAGCAGGTCGGCCAGGCCGGCCTCCTTGGAGCGATGCTTCTTGAGCTGCAGCTCGGCATCGACCGCACGGATGCGGGCGAACAGCACGAGCAGCAGCACGGCGCCCAGTGCGGCAATTCCGATGGCAATGGCTTCGATCATCTGTACTGTCTGACCTGGTCGCTGGTGTTTTCACGGAACGGGGTGGAGCGGGCCGGGTAGTACGGCCGGTAGCGTCGGCTGCGCAGGTAGACTTGCCGCATCAGAGGGTCGGCTTTGGCCATGAGGCGGAACGTGTACAGGGCGCCGAACCACAGGAAGATGCCGAAGATGGTGGCCCGGAATTCCTGCGCACTGAAGATCAGCGCGCCGGCCATCAGTCCGGAGAACATCACCAGCTCCCGGTCGCCTCCCATGAAGAGGCTGACCCGATTGCCGGCCCGGTGGATGGGAATTGTGCGCAGTGCCATGGTTCAGCCTTGCATGAGAACGGCGTTGTCCGTGGCCGCATGTGTGCGTGGGATGACGGTGTCGGTAGCCGCGGGGGCTCGCATGCTGTCGATTGAGGCGATCTCGGCGCCGGATCCGAAGAAGGTGGTCATCATGTTCTGTGCGCCCACGATCAGGCCCATGACGAGCACCAGAAAGATCAGGGAGCGGAAGAAGGCATTGAGTTCTCCGCCGAAGATGAGCACGGCACCCGCCACCACGATGCCGATGATGGAGATGGTGAAGGCCACGGGACCGGTGACGGAGTTGCGCAGATTGGTCAGCCATCCTTCATAGGGCAGATTGCCGCCGTTGGCCTGAGCGGCCAGCGCGTGCTGCGGCATCAGCAGGACGAAGGCCAGGATGCCCAGCAGTGCCATGGCATAGAGCAGGCCGGGATGGAACGGGAGGAAAGGGCGGGCGTGCTGCATGACGGGTTTTTCTCCTTATGGTGCATTGGTGATGTATTGGCCGTTGCGGTAGCCGGAGATCATCAGGATCTCCTCGACCCGGCGGCCTTCCGGGGTTCTGGTGATATGCACAACGACATGGACCGCTTCGGCAATCAGCGGTTCGATAGGGCGGGGTGATTCGGGATTCATGCTGATGAGCATCGCCAGCCGGTCCAGGCCTGCACGGGCGTTGTTTGCGTGCAGCGTCGCGGCGCCACCCTCATGCCCGGTGTTCCAGGCCATGAGCAGATCGAGCGCTTCGGGACCGCGCACTTCGCCGACCAGGATGCGGTCGGGTCGCATGCGCAATGCGGTCTTGAGCAGCATCGTCATCGTCACGTCGATGCTGGTGTGGTACTGAACGAAGTTGGTGGCGGCGCATTGGATCTCGCCGGTGTCCTCGATGATGAGAACCCGCTCCGCCGGGTCAGTCAGGACCATCTGGTGGATGATGGCGTTGACCAGTGTGGTCTTGCCCGAGCCGGTACCCCCGATGACCAGGATGTTCCGGTGTGCGGCAATGGCCTGCATCAGCACGTCTCGCTGATCTGCCGTCATGACACCATTCTCGACATATTGATCGAGAGTGAAAATGGCTACCGCCCTTTTTCTGATTGCGAAAGTGGGTGAGGGGACGATGGGCGGAATTTGTCCAGCGAAGCGCGAGCCGTCGAGCGGCAGCTCACCTTCGAGCAAGGGCTTGTGACGAGTAACTTCCTTGCCGTGATAGCCAGCGATGGTCTCGATGATGGCCTGCGCCTGAGCAGGACGCAACGAACCGATGCGGACCATGGGTTCGCCCAGACGTTCCTGCCAGAGAACACCGTCGGCATTGAGCATGATCTCGACGGTCCTTGGGTCTCGCAGGGCTGAAAGCAGCACTGAGCCCATATCCCGTTCGAGCTTCCTGTGTGCCCGCTCCTTGACACCAGCGGGCTCCTTTGTGTCCAGCATGCCGTCTCACCCTCACATTTCGGAGTGATGCTAGCACGCCAAACCAGATGGAAATATTCGCTATGTCGAGGTAGGGATGGTACGGATATGACGATGTGTCAATATGGACATGTTATGCTGAAAAGCGGCCTGCTGCATGCCGAGACTGACTCGTGATGGTGCGATCGACCGGGTGGCTAAGCCTTTGGAGGCTTCGTTTGGCCCATTTGCGAACCATGAATGCCTGATGTTGGGGGATGACGGCAAAGACGCTTTCGTAGCCATTCGGCATGGTCCAGGCAGCATTGCGGCCTGCACGTCGTTCAAGCTCGCGCCGATCGATACTTGCGCTGGAAAGCAGCATTTCAAGCGGTATTTCAAGGGCTTCGGCGATGGCTTCCATGACCTTGAGCGATGGATTGGCCTTGCCGGACAGCAGTTCGAACAGAAAGGATGGGGAGATTCCCGAAAGTTCGGAAAGCCGGCTTCTGCTCAGTTGTCGATCTTCGAGTGCACTGCGCAGATTGGAGACGAAGATGTAGTTGTACACGACTGCAGACCTTTCTGATGGAGGCTGTTTAGACGCTAAACTCGTACAGAAAGCCAGGCTGAAAGTTGACTGGAAAGGCCGTTCTCTCTGTCGTCCGAAAATTTTATCAACAAATCGTGTATTTCTCTTCTATATTTTTTGCGGTGTACGATCCTTTCCGAGGATGGTCATGACAGTCAGGCGGTTGTTTTATTAACTATATGTTAAGCGTGTCGACGATCGTGGCTACGCATTATGAAAGGGGGGGCGCCGGGGCGCCCCTTTCCAGCTCGGTTTTTGACTGGATCAGCCCTTGCCCAGCTGCTTCTTGACGGCGTCGACCACGCGCACGGCCATGGCGACGATGGTCAGCGTCGGGGGCGCGCAGCCGCCGGTGGTGAAGACGGCACTGCTGGCCACGTACAGGTTGGAGACACCATGCACGCGGCAGTTGCGGTCAACCACGCCCTGTTTCGGATCATCGGCCATGCGGGCCGTGCCGGCGGGGTGGTGGGCCGTCATCTGGGTGACCAGGGGCAGGCCATCACGGCGCTCGACACGCAGCCGGCCGATGCCGGACTGCTCGAAGGCCTTCTGCACGATGTCCTGCGTGCCCAGGGCACTGCGGATGTCGAAGTCGCGCCAGCGGAATTCCACCTTCGGCTTGCGCATGCCGGTGGCGTCGCGCTCGTCGCTGAGGGTGATGCGGTTGTCCGGATCGGGCGACTGCTCGGCGATCTGGTAGAGGTCGATGACCTTGAAGAACTGGTCGCGGTGCGGCGCCTCGTACCAGCCGCCGCTGTCGCGGTTGTACGGGATCTGCAGCCAGGGCGCGCGGGCCACCTTGATGAACACCAGGTCGTCGATGCCGCCCAGCACATTCAGCAGGTGGTGCAGCGGGCGCTCGGGCATCTGGCGGGCACGCAGGTCGCGCACGATCTTGCGCAGCGAATAGTAGGCCGGCGAACGGAAGGTGGTACCGCGGCCGAACAGGCGCTGCGCCAGCCTCACGCGCGAGAATGCCGGTTGCGCGTTGAGCCCGATGGAGGTGTTCATCAGGTGGCGCTCTTCCAGCGTTTTCTGCGGGATGGCCAGCTTGCCCAGCACGTGCGAGAGGCCGCGGTGCTGCAGGTCATAGAGGCCGAAGGCCGAGATGGGCTGGTTGGGGAACAGCGTGCCGGTCTTGACGATCTGGCGGTCCATCAGGAAGCGGCCGACCAGCCCGTTGTCGTTGCCCAGGCCGTTCTTGGCCACACGGTCGGAGGCCAGCAGAAGGCGGGGCACCTGGAAGCCACCCTGGGCGAGGATCACCTGCTTGGCAGCAATGGTGAAGCGGCGCCCGTCCAGGCAGGCCACCTTCACGCCGGTGACGGTGCTGGCGTCTTCGTTGGTGTCCAGCTCGACCGCGTTGGCCTTCATGATGAGCCGCATGGTCTGGCTCTGCTTGATCCGGCCGCCGATGCCTTCGGTGAGCGCGGCCTGCGAGCCGGTCATGTACAGCTTGGTCTCCAGGGTGTTGTCCTTGAAGTCCAGCAGCTTGCGTTCGTCGGAGACCCACGGAGCCATCTCCAGCGAGTCGATGCCGGTTTCCCACAGCTTGAGCGCCCGCAGATAGTACGGGTGCATCGTGTCGTAATCGATGGGCCAGCCACTGTGCGGCATCCAGTCGCGCTTCTTGAAGTCGATGGGATCGAAGGTGGCCAGGTGGCAGTTCTTCGTGCCATGGACCTGCACGTCCCATTGCACCGAGGTGCCGCCGAAGCGCCGGTCATGCGACCAGACGATGTCGGGGTAAAGGTCGGGCGTGTCTTCGGAAACACCGGCTGCCAGTTGCTGGGTGGCTGCGTCGGGCTCTTCGCCGCCGGATTCCAGCAGGATGACATCAAGGCCGCTGTCCAGCAGTTCCTGGGCAGCAGCCAGACCGGCAGGGCCGGCCCCGATGATGCAGACGTCGGTGTTCAACGTCTGCTGGTCAGGGATGGAGTGTGGGGAGACAAGCATCGTGGGTTTTCCATGGCCGTCAAGGGGAGCGGCCATTATAGAAAACCGATACTAAATCTTTCGATTTTGCAACACTTGGAAATGACGAAGGGTCATGTCGTGTCGATGTTTGCGCCGGTAGAGGCGGTGCAGGTGTTGTGGGGCGGCAACGCGCAGCCGTTGGACGGGGGATATGGCGGTGGGCGTGGCCTGGAACGGTACAGAGATCGGCAGGGCTGCTGCCGGGGCTGGCTGCTGACTCCGGGGCTCGTCTGACCGGGAATCGATACCGGAACCAGGGATGCCCGGAATGATTCGCAGCGGAACATCGGCATGGGCCAGAACCTGTACGCACGTCGAATCATCGGAGGGGCTCTGTGGGGCGCATCGCAGCCAGACCACACGCTTGCCCTGACGGGCCTCATCACGAAGGCGGACGGCAACGTGGGCCGCATGCTGGCTGCCCGTGCCGTCGAACTGGCCATGGGGTGCCAGCGCCGGGGCCAGACAGCTGCGCTGGGCATCCTTGCGGATCTGATGACGGACCTGCTCGGAGATGCGGGCCTCGTACAGCACCAGATCAGCGGCCTGAAGGGCGCGCAGGGCGTGCAGGGTCAGAAGGCCCGGGTCGTCGGGGTCGGCGTGCACCACGACGACCTCGCCTCGCCGGGCGGCCTGGCCATCAAGCTGGCGGGCCAGTTCGGCCTCGGCGGCTGCAATGTCCCCCCGAGCCACCAGGGCGTCGAAGTGGCTGGCGAACAGGGTTTCCCAGAAGTGGCGTCTTTCGCGCACGGTTCCCAGCCTTTCCTGCACCCGGGGGCGCCAGCGCCCGGCGATGTCGGCCAGGGTACCGGTGTGCTGCGGCAGCAGGGCCTCGATGCGCTGACGCCAGTGTCGGATCAGCACGGGTGACGTGCCGGATGAGGAAATGGCCACCTGGATGGGGCTTCGGTCGATGACGGCCGGGGTGATGAAGGAGCAGCGCTGCGGATCGTCTACCGTGTTGCACAGCAGGTGTCGGGCCTGGGCGGCCTTGAACACCTGGCTGTCCACCTCGGCATCACCAGTGGCCGAGACCACCAGGAAGACATCCTGCAGGTGCGCGGGGTGGAACTCTCGCGCCAGCCACTGGATGCGCCCTTCGTTCTGCCAGTCCAGGAAAGCCGGCGCCAGTTCGCGGGCCACCACGCGGATGTCGGCGCCTGCCTGCAGCAGGCTTTCGGCCTTGCGGGTGGCCACCTCGCCTGCGCCCACCAGCAGCACGGCACGACCCTTCAGGTCGGCAAAGAGGGGAAAGTACTGCATGATGGGTGTCCTTGGTCCGTAGGGCAGGGAGGTTGTTGCCGGGACGCTTTCCCGGGTGCACGCGGATGGTTCTCAGGCGGCGACGGCCCAGAAATCGCGTGGGGCATCCAGCACCGGGGCGATGATGCCGGTGCGTACCGCGAAGTCGCCAAAGCCTTCCTCGCCCTGGCGCCCCTGGGCCCAGGCGCCCAGCCAGCCGTCGATGATTTCCAGGATCTCTTCCTGCACGATGTTTTCCTTGAAGAGCCGCGGGATGCGGGTGCCTTCGCGGTTTCCGCCCACGTACAGGTTGTAGCGGCCAATGGCCTTGCCCACCAGGCCGATCTCGGCCAGCATCGAACGCCCGCAGCCGTTGGGGCAGCCCGTCACGCGCAGAACCACGTGTTCGTCGGACAGGCCATGACGTGCCATCAGCTCGTCCATGCGGTCAGCGAACTGCGGCAGGAAGCGTTCCGATTCCGCCATGGCCAGCGGGCATGTGGGCAGCGACACGCAGGCCATGGAATTCTCGCGCTGCGGTGTCACGCGCTCGCTCATCAGTCCGTGCTCGCGGGCGATGCGCTCAATGTGCTCCTTGTTCTCGGGGCGCACGTTGGCCACGATCAGGTTCTGGTTGGCCGTCAGCCGGAAGTCGCCCGTGTGGACCTTGGCAATCTCGCGCATGCCGGTCTTCAGCGGCTTGCCCGGACGGTCCACCAGTCGGCCATTCTCGATGAACAGCGTCAGGTGCCAGTTGCCTTCCTCTCCCTGAACCCAGCCGATGCGGTCGCCACGGGTGGTGAATTCATAGGGGCGGATGGGCTCGAACTTCGCGCCCATGCGGTTCTCCACTTCAGCGATGAACACGTCGGTGCCGACGCGCTCCAGGGTGTAGCGGGTCTTGGCGTTCTTGCGGTCGCTGCGATTGCCCCAGTCCCGCTGCACCGACACCAGGGCAGCAGCGCAGTCCAGCACCTTGTCCAGTGACACGAAGCCGAACTCGCGTGCCACGTTGGGATAGGTGCGGGTGTTGCCGTGCTCCATCGACAGGCCGCCGCCCACCAGCACGTTGAAGCCGACGAGATGCTTGCCATCACCGATGGCCACGAAGTTCAGGTCGTTGGCGTGCAGGTCCACGTCATTGTGCGGCGGAATGACCACCGTGGTCTTGAACTTGCGCGGCAGATAGCTCTTGCCCAGTACGGGTTCGGTGTCGTCACCGCTTTTCGCCTTGTCGATGACCGGGGTGCCGAAGAAGTTCTCGGTGGAGTGCAGTTTCTGCCCGTCCAGCCAGATCTCGGCGTAGGCCCGGGTGCGAGGCAGCAGATGTTCGGAGATCTTCTTGGCCCATTCCCAGGCTTCACGGTGCAGTGAAGATTCCACCGGGTTGCTGGTGCACAGTACGTTGCGGTTCACGTCGCCCGCAGTGGCGATGCTGTCCAGGCCCAGCTCGTTGAGCCACTGGTGCATGGGCTTGATGTTTTCCTTCAGCACACCATGGAACTGGAAGGTCTGCCGGTTGGTGAGCCGGATGCTGCCGTAGATCGTCTGTTCGGTGGCGAACTTGTCAATCCCCAGCCATTGCTTTGGCTGGATGATGCCGCCAGGCAGACGGCAGCGCAGCATGACGTTCTTCAGCGGTTCCAGCTTCTGCCCCACGCGCTCGGCACGGATGTCGCGGTCATCCTGTTCGTACATGCCATGGAAGCGGATCAGCTGGAAGTTGTCGCCGTTGAATCCGCCGGTGAGTCCGTCACCGAGATCCTCCCGGATGGTTCCCTTCAGATAATGGCTGTTGCCTTTCAGGCGTTCATTGTCGGCCAAGGGCGCATCGGGCAGCTTGGCACGTTTGTCCAGTACGGCGTTCGACATGGTATTTCTCTGGAATCTCGGGTTGTTCAATCGTGGTGCGCAGGCATCGAATGCCTTGGGGTATCACGGCAGAAGCGAGTGTCTTTTCAGTAGACATCCCGCTGGTAGCGGCGGTCCTCGCGCAGGTCGTTCAGGTAGTCGTCGGCATCGTCTTCGGGCATGCCGCCGTGGGTCATGACGATCTCTTTCAGGGCGCGGTCCACGTCACGTGCCATGCGGTTGGCGTCGCCGCAGACATAAAGGTGTGCGCCTTCCTGAAGCCATTGCCAGACGTCGGCCCCGGCCTGGGTCAGACGATGCTGCACGTAGACTTTCTCCTTGCCCTGGCGGGACCAGGCCAGGTCCGCGCGGGTGAGCAGACCGCTCTTGCGGTACTGCAGCCATTCGGCCTGATAGAGAAAGTCGTCGGTGAAACGCTGGTTGCCGAAGATGAGCCAGTTCCGACCCGTATCACCCTGTGCCTCGCGTTGCTGCATGAAGGCACGGAAGGGGGCGATGCCGGTACCTGCACCGATCATGATGATCGATGTGTCGCCATCGGCCGGAAGCCGGAAATGGGGGTTGGGCTCGACGAAGACACGCACGCCATCGCCTTCTTCCAGCAGGTGGCCCAGATAGCCGGACGCAGCGCCGGTGTAATGCTGGCCGTGGTGACGGAACTGCACGACGCCGACGGTAAGATGCACTTCATCGCCCACGTCGTCCTGCGATGACGCGATGGAATAGAGACGAGGTGCCTGGGGGCGGAACAGTTTCAGCAGTTCCTGCGCTGGAAGTCGGTACGGATGCTCGGCAAATACGCCCACGGGTGGGGTGCTGGCCAGGTAGACATCCAGTGCTTCGGCGTTCTCGACGATTTCCTGAAGTTCACGCTTTCCGCTGTGGGCGGCATAGGCCTGCACGAAGGAAGGCGTGTTCTGCGTGATGTCGACGTGATGGGTGAGTGCATGACGGATGTCGGTGGATGTGCCGTCGGCCAGTTGCACCGTCTCGTCGCCTTTCAGGCGGTGAAGGGACAGGATCTCGCTGACCAGGTCCGGTGCGTTGACCGGCCACACGCCCAATGCATCGCCGGGCTGATACTGGATGCCGGAGTCCGACAGATCGATCTCGATGTGTTCGACATCCTTTTCGGCGTTGCGCGAGGTGATCTTCTGGCGTACCGACAGGCTGGCGGTGAAAGGCTGCTCTCGTGTCCAGACCTGTGCGGCAGGGGCCTCCATGGTGACCACGCCAGCGTCGGCAGGCAGGGGGAAACCGCCGAGGTTTCCGACCGTGTTCAGGGTGCCCTGGCCGCCAGGCAGCGGAAATGCGCCCGGGAAGGCAGCTGCCGTGCCGGTGCTGTTGCCTGCGGCGGGGTGTGCGCCACCCGAAGGCTGTCCGGAACTGCCAGCGCACAGCTTTTTCAGAATCGGCGTGATGGCGTCGATCCATGCGGTGGCGGTAGCCTGGAAATCCAGGTCGCAGTCGCCTCGATCATGCAGCCGGTGCGCGCCCAGCTCGGCCAGCCGCGCATCGAAGTCACGACCTGCCTGACAGAACTTCGGATACGAAGAATCTCCCAGTCCCAGCACGGCAAAATGCAGCGTGTCCAGCTTGGGAGCTTTCTTGCCGAACAGGAACTTGTGCAGGGGGAGTGCCTCCTCGGGGGGCTCGCCCTCGCCCTGGGTGGAGCTGACCAGTAGCAGGATGTCTTCACCGGGCAGAGTCTTGCTCTTGAAGTCGGCCGCGCCGGTGAGCCTGGGCTGCAGGCCGGCCTTTTTCAGGCTATCTGCCAGTTGGGAGGCCACTCGGCGGGCGTTGCCCGTCTGCGAGGCAGACAGGATGGTGATGCGACGGGCTGCTGCCGGTTCTGCGCTTGTTGCAGCGGATGTCTGGGCGGCAGAGCCTCCGGCGACAGCGCCGGGATGTGCGAGTGCGCCACCGGGCTGTCCTGTGACGGAAGGGACGGCACCGGATTGACCGAGAAATGCCTGCGCTGCCGGCTGCTGGCATTGGGACCAGCAATAGCCCGACAGCCAGGCCAGCTGGATCGGGCTGAGGCTGCCAAGCTGGAGGATCAGTTCTGGGGGAAGCGGAATGCCGGGGTTCATCGTGCACGCGAGAAGAATGGGTCAGAAAGGGTCCCTCCGGGCGCGGGGAGGCGTTCCTCCCTGAAACGGCGCCTGACGGTGTCTGTGTCCGGATGGACCCCACGAATCTGGTCCAAAGATAAGGAAACGCCCGGCATGCAGGAACGAAGGCTTTCGGCGAAAGACATTCGGTTTCTGTATATGGTGCCGCGGGTTATGGGTGGCTATCCGATGCTCGGGCGCAGTTACTATCTGAATGTGGGGTATTGGTTCTGAGCCGGAACCCGGCATGAGGCATCGGTCATGGTCCCGTCGGCAGTCTGCTTTCGGGTCCCGGTGCCTGGCCGGAATCCACCTGCACAGGATCAGGGTTTGCACAGGAGAACAGGACATGGGGAACGGGCAAGGGGATCTGCCTCTGGCAGCACTGGAACATGCCGATGATGAGCGTGGCATGGAAAACGTGCTGGAGCGGGTGGCCAGGCGCCTGCAGGCCGAGGGCGCCCATGTGGGCGGCCTGGTGCACCGCGTGGATGACTACCCCAGTGGCAGCAAGCGGATGGTGCTCTTTGATCTGCGCACGAACCGCTCGTTCGAGCTGTCACAGGATCTGGGTGGGGCATCGGTGGCCTGCAACCTGAATCCGCAGGCGCTGAGTGAAGCCAGCGCAGTGCTGCGTCAGGCACTGGCCGATGGTGTCGATCTGGTGGTGATCAACCGCTTTGGCGGCGTGGAGGCCGAGGGCGGTGGTTTTGTCATGGAGTTTGCCGATTTCATCGAGGCCGGCATTCCGGTGCTGACGGCGGTGGCCGCACGCCACCAGTCCGGCTGGCAGCGCTTCACAGGCGGGCTGCATGCGGCGTTGCCCGCAGACGAGGAGGCGCTGATGGCCTGGTGCAGGGCTCAGCTGGCACGGCGAAAGGCCGATGGCACTGTACCCGTCAGTGCAAAAGCCGACGTACCGCTCCAGACGGGGGGCGATGCCGGGGCCAGTGAGGGTAGGGTTCGGACCCCAGGGCGCCACCCGGCGCTGGCCTGAACGTCGGGAGGCAGCGCATGGTGCGGGATGGTCGCTTCGATGCCGGGCGTCGTCGCTGGCTGGCCGGTGTGGCGGGCACGACGGCTCTGACCGTGTGGCCAGGCGTTGGCGTGAGTGCCGATGCTGCTGCCGGTGCTGTCGCAGCCGCCCCTGCCGGGGCGGCCGACCTGGATGGGCTGGTGGCACGCTTTGGCGCTCTGCCGGCACCCGGAGAGGTACGCCGGGTGTTTGCGGCCGGACCTCCGGCCGGCGTGCTGCTGGCGGCCGTGGCGCCGCAGAAACTGCTGGGCTGGCCCATGAAGCTGCATCGGCAGACGGGGTTGCCCTGTGTGCTCGTGCAGGGTGGGCTGGCGGATTCTGCCCGCTAGCTGCGGGTCGTTGGGGCACTGCTGGGAGAATCAGCACGCGTCGAACGCCTGGCGGCATTTGCCGATGAGGTGCTGAGGCTGGCGGCTCAGGTGACACGGGACGTGTCAGCGGAACGGCGCCCCGGGGTGTATCTGGCACGTGGTGTGGCGGGCCTGGAGACAGCGCGGGTCGGCGCCATCAATGCTGAGGTGATCGAGCTTGCCGGAGGCTGCAATGTGGCTGCCGACAGTGGCCGGGGCGGATTGATGCAGGTGTCGCTGGAGCAGCTGTTGCGCTGGGATCCGGCCGTGATCCTTACCCAGGATGCCGGCTTTGCGGCCAGCGTGCGTCACGACAGGGACTGGCGATCTGTCCGTGCGGTGCGTGAGGGGCGAATTCTGCTGGCACCGGCTCTGCCCTTTGGTTGGCTGGACGGGCCACCCGGAATGAACCGCCTGATGGGGCTGCGCTGGTTGCTGCAGCGACTGCATCCTGACCATGCGGTCTGGCGCACGGCGTCTCCGCTGGAAGAGATGGTGCAGAGTTTCTACCAGCTGTTCTATGGCAAGACGCTTTCTGCAGCACAGCGACGGGATCTGCTGACTGCATGAGATGAACCGGAGCCGATGCTGCCGGGGGAGGGCGGAGAACCGAAGGCTTGCCATGACCTGTTTGAGAGACAGGGCGCCTTGGTGCGTCCGAAATGAAAAAGCCCAGCACAAGGCCGGGCTTTTGAGAAACTGGTGGGTCGTGTAGGGCTCGAACCTACGACCAACGGATTAAAAGTCCGCTGCTCTACCAACTGAGCTAACGACCCAGATTTAACCTGTCTGTCAGGTCATTCAGTGCTGCGGTGCGCTGCATCACTGAAGAAACAGCATGGTATCAGGGCTTTTTCAGCTTTGCAAGTGGGAAAAGGCGAAATTTTTTTGGTTGGGCCTTGCTGCACAGGGCTGGATGCACTGCACGGGGTCTGCACCAGGGGCGCTTCCACTTGCTGGCTGGTTTACATGGCTTTCAGACGCTCACGCGCGGCGTTGGCCGCCGGGGTGTTGGGGTGCTCCTTGCCGATGCGGATGAAGGTCTGTCGGGCAGCCTTGTCGTTGCCGGCGTCGACCTGGGCATTGCCGATCAGCAGCAGGGCGTCGGCCTTGCGGGAGCTGTCAGGGAAGCGCTGGATGAGCGACTGCAGGGTGCTGACCGCTCCGTTGTAGTTGCCCTGGGCGTACTGGGCCCCGCCCTGCCAGTACAGCGCGGTGGGCAGGTAGGGGCTTTCCGGGTAGGTCTTCGCAAACTTGGCGAAGGCCTGGTCGGCTGCCTTGAAGCTGCTCTTGCGGAAGAGGGCGAGGGCGGCCTCGAACTCGTTCTTCTCGGCCTGTTCGACACTGAACTGGCGGCCGTCGAGGGTGACCTGCGTGGGCTCGAAGCGCTTCAGGCGCGAATCCACGTCGGCCGAGATGTCCTGCTGGCTCTTCTGGGCCTGCTGCAGCTGGTTCAGCGTGTCTTCGAGCTGGCCGCGCAGCTGGGCCACCTCCTGGCGCAGGCTGTCGATGTCGTTCTGGCGCGAGAGACTGGCCTTCTGGCTGACTTCCAGTCGTCCCAGGCGTTGCTCGATGTCGGTCTGCCGTCTGGCAAGGTCGTTGAGCTGGCGGGAGAGGTCGCGCTGAAGGGTGTCGACCTTGGTGCGCAGGTTGAGCACGGCCTGGCGGGCCTCGTCGTCACCGAACAGGGCGGCCTGGGCCGAAGGGCTGGCCAGCTGCAGGCCGGCGCCCAGCAGGGCGGCCAGCAGCGGGGCTTTGAGGAAGGCAGGGCGAAGACGCAGGATCATGTCAGGTCATCCGGACGGGATGGATCAGCGATAGTTGATGTCGACCCGGCGGTTCTGCGAACGGGACGACTCGTCGGTGCCGGAGGCGCGGGGTTTTTCCTCGCCGTAGCTGATGGATTCCATCTGGTTCTCGTCGACGCCCAGCGTGCTGAGGGCACGGCGCACGGCATCGGCACGCTTCTGACCCAGGGCCAGGTTGTATTCGCGGCTGCCGAACTCGTCGGTGTTGCCTTCCAGCACGACGTGCTTGTCACGATGGGCGGAGAGGTAGTTGGCGTGGGCTTCGATGATGGGCTGGTATTCGGGCAGGATGGCGAAGCTGTCGAACTCGAAGAAGACTTCGCGCTTGGCCAGCGGGCTGTTGGGATCCTGCAGCGGGTCGGTGCCCTGGTCCTGTTGCTGGATTGGTGTGATGTCGTGGCCGCTGTCGAGGTTGCCGTCCTGGCCTTCCTTGTCCTGGGGGGCGGCTTCGTCGGTCGCGGTGACCTCGTGTTCGTCGGATTCGCCGAGGTCGACCGAGGTGCAGCCGCTCAGGATGGCAAGACTCAGCCCGAGACTGAGCAGACGACGTTTGGACAGGGTGGAAAACATCGGAAAGCTCCTATTGCTTGAATCGTGATGCTCTGGATGTCGTGAATTCTTGGTGGTCACTTGACGACACTATAGCGGTTCTTGCGGCCGGGGCGTCCAAAGGTGGGCCGGCCACGCCGGGCATGGGTATGCTCCGGCGGCTGGGCGCTACCAGGTGTACGGGCTCCAGGCAGGTTCGCGCACGCTGCTGGTGTTGCTGGACAGGCGCTGTTTGACCCTTCCGTCAGTGGAGACGGCCATCAGGTATTCGCGGCCGCCGGCGCGGGTGGTGTACATGACCCATTGACCGTTGGGCGCGAAGCTGGGGGATTCCTCTTCGCCGGTGTCGGTGAGAAGCGTCTCGTCGCCGGATTTCAGATCCTTCAGGGCGATGAGAAAGCGTCCGTTACGCTGGGTGACATAGGCCATCTGCTGGCCGTCGGGACTGATGCGCGGCGACACGTTGTAGGACGAGCCGAAGGTGACCCGGGAGGCGGCGCCCCCGTTGCTGGGCATGCGGTAGATCTGCGGTGCACCGCCACGGTCGGACGTGAAGTAGAGGAACTGGCCGTCGGGCGAGTAGACGGGTTCAGTGTCGATGCTGCTGGACTGGGTGAGACGCCGGGCGCTTTCGCCGCCGTCGGCGCTGACCTGGTAGATCTGCGAACCGCCGTCACGGGTGAGGGTGACGGCCAGGCTGCGGCCGTCATGCGACCAGGCCGGGGCACTGTTGCTGCCCTTGAACTTGGCGACAGCCTTACGCTGGCCGCTGGCCAGATCGTGGACGTAGACGACGGGCTTCTTCGTCTCGAAGGAGACGTAGGCAAGCCGCTTGCCGTCAGGCGACCAGGCAGGCGAGATGATGGGCTCGCCGGCGTTGAGCGCGGTCTGCACGTTCTGGCCGTCCCAGTCGGCCACGTTGAGCCGGTAGCGGTTGCCCTGCTTGGTGACGAAGGCGATGCGGGTTGAGAAGATCCCCTTGATGCCGGTGAGCTTCTCGTAGACGATGTCGGCGATTCGGTGACCGGCCAGGCGCACGTCGGATTCACCGGCCGTCATGGTGGCTTCGGTGATGACGGACTGCCGCACGGTGTCGGCCAGCTTGTAGTGGAATTCCAGCCGGGCGTTGGCCACGGGCTGCACCGAACCCACCAGCACCGAGTCGGCGCCCTGGCTGCGCAGGGCCGACATGTCCAGCGGCGAGTTCTCGCTGAGGGTGTCGGTGAGGTTGACCAGCCGGAACATGCCGCTGCGCTGCAGGTCTTCCTGGATGACGACGTCGAGCTGCTGGGGGGCCTGTCCGGCGCCGTTGAAGGGGGCCAGGGCCAGCGGAACCTGGCGTGCGCCGACACCGCTCACGTCGATGCGCATCGACTGGGCCGACAGGGAACCCGCCATGAAGAGGGCGGAGGCAAGAATGCCAAGGTGGAACGCGCGTCTTTTCATGATCTGATTATGACTCAATCCTGTGGGCCATGATGGATTTCCAGCGTGCTCTCGCAGCTGCCGGAACGGGGGCAAGGGAAGGGGTCGGTGCGCCGGATGGCGCGCTCGGCGGCGCTGTCCCAGGCGGCGTTGCCGCTGGACTGCTTCAGGTGCACATCCTGGATCCTGCCGTTGCGATCAAGCCGTACGTCGAAGACCGCCTTCGGATTGCCGCTGATCTGCTGGAAGAAGGTGGTGTTGTTGCGGATGGCCGAGCTGACGCGGGCCGCATAGCCGGCGTCGCGGGCACCACTGGCACTGCCGTGGATGGTGGTGCTGTCGGCGTCACCGGCCTGGCTGAGCAGGGCGCTGACGGCGGCCTTGCGGCGAGCCTCGGCGGCCTGACGCTGGGCGGCGGCCTTCTCGGCAGCTGCCTTCTCGGCCTTTTCAGCTTTCTCTTTCTCAGCCTTTTCCTTCTCGGCCTTTTCCTGGGCCAGCTTGCGCTGACGCGCCTCTTCCTGCTTCTTCTGCTCTTCGCGCTTCTTCTCTTCGGCCTTGCGCTCGGCTTCCTTGCGGGCTTCCTCGGCCTTGCGTTCCTGTTCCTTGCGCTGGGCCTCCTCGCGCTGACGCTTCTCTTCGGCGCGCTGACGCTCCAGTTCGGCCTGGCGGGCACGCTCACGCTCGCGCGCCTCGGCTTCCTGACGTTTTTTCTCTTCCTCGGCCAGGCGGCGCTTCTCTTCCTCGCGACGGCGTTCTTCTTCGGCCTTGCGCTCGGCCTCTTCCTTCGCCTTGGCAATGGCGATGGCCGGGTCAGGCTGCTCGGCCTTCACGGGCTCGGGTTCCGGTGCCGGGGCAGGCTTGGGCGGGGCAGGGGGAGGTTCGGG
>ERZ773049.425-NODE-425-length-26545-cov-87.000264_pt1 | contig 26545 bp, 15 predicted proteins | sample MGYA00580633_ERZ773049 | MGnify/ENA primary metagenome ERZ773049 (study PRJEB29015, sample SAMEA2737991) | human oral metagenome | biome: human oral; feature: human-associated habitat; material: dental | place: China | collected 2066 ...
CCCCGTATTCGGACTGCCGTAGTTCTCCACATAGAACACCGTGTTGGATTCCTTCGAGTCCTCAATGCGCACCGTCAGCTTGCTCGTTCCGAACTCCGCACCGGGGCTCAGCACGCCGACCGCGCGCGCGCCCGTCGCATCCGACACCGAGTAGAGTGCCGTCTCCAGCTTTGACGTCGTGATGATGTCGCCCTCTTTTAGGCCTGCAATAATACGCTTTGCCACAGGCGTCTTCAGTCGGCTGTTATTCTCAATCGTGATTTCCCCGTAATGCCCCGGCAGAATGCGCAGCACAACAACACCGTCCGCGCTCTCCTGCGGCGGCAGATAGGCAGCGGCCGCAGGATAGCCGTGCGTACGGCAATAGGTCGTCAGCGCATCCACCGTGCGCCGCAGATCACCAATCGTCTTTCCGTCGCCCATCCCCGCCTCAAGAATCGCGGAGAGTGCTTCCTTATCGAGGGTCAAATCAGGCGCCTCGAGAATAAAATTGGTCACAGAGAACTGCGCATCGTATCCGTCCTGCTGATACGACGGCGTTCGATCCTCGATGCCAATCTCCGACGCCGGCGTCTGCCCGGCAATATCCGCACCGGGACGTGCGAGCGACGGCGCAGCAAAGGCAGCAGCCCCCGTACACGCAAGGGCCGCACAGGCAGCCGCTGCCAGCCCCCTGCGCGCAGCAACATGCCTCATATAATACATTTCTTTACGCACGATCGAACCAACTCCTACTAATCCGTTTAGGGCGCCCCTGCTGAGCGGCGCCCGTTCTCTCCATCACGCATAAGAACCCAGTTGCATTCTAACATCTTCATCGGAACATTTCAACTTCCACGCGCGCAGAGTTGCGGCCGCACGATTTTTCCTGTAAACTTGGAGCAAATAGGGAGGATCTTAATCCATGAAGAGAATTTTGTTCGTCTGTCACGGGAACATCTGCCGCTCCCCCATGGCGGAGTTCGTCATGAAAGAGCTGGTGCGCGAGGCGGGACGCTCCGACGAGATCCGCGTCGCCTCCAAGGCGCTGCATACCGATGCCCTCGGCGGCGATATGCACTGCGGCACGCGCGCGGTGCTGCGTGCACACGGCATTCCCTTTGCGCGCCGGAGTGCCGCGCTCATGACCCGTGCAGACTACGCCGCCTACGACTGCATCGTCGGCATGGATCGTGAGAACATGCGCGACCTCGGCCGCCTTACGGACGGCGATCCGCGCGGCAAAGTATGCAAGCTCCTGTCATTCACAGGAACAAACCGCGACGTCGCCGACCCGTGGTACACAGGCGACTTCGATACTGCCTACCGCGACGTGGATGCCGGGTGCCGTGCCCTCCTTCTCCGCCTGACCGAGAACGAATGAGACCGCATAGGGGGACGTTTTGCTCCGCATCGGTAGGCGTCCCGTTTTATGAGAACCATATTCTTAAGATAGGAGTGGGAAAATGTGAAAACTTCCACCCTCATGTGGTATAATCATTAGGAAATAAAAATAATATTTAAACCTCTATAAGAAAGTAGGTCGTGATTATGGAGAAAATAGCAAAGGGAGCCCCGACAAAACAGTTTTTTGTTGGTATGCTTACACGAGACATTGATCTTAATGATGCAATTTTAGATTTATTAGACAATTGTCTCGATGGAGTGGTTCGGCAAAAAAAGGATATAAACAAACGTAGTGAAGCAAACTATTATGAGGGCTACTATTCGCACATCACTATTGATAGTAACTCCTTTATTATTGAAGATAACTGTGGAGGCATCCCTATAGAAATCGCTGAGAAATATGCTTTTCGCATGGGCAGAGCATCTGACGAAGGTGATAATCTCCCTACTGTTGGTATATATGGAATTGGTATGAAACGTGCCATTTTTAAAATTGGCATGTCTGCGTCTGTTACCACTCGTAACAACAACACAGTATATAAAGTAACGATACCTCTTGATTGGGCTTCCTCTGAGGATATCTGGGATTTCTCTATTGAGGAGCTACCTAATAAAGATATACTCATAGGTGGTGGTACACGCATAGAAATAAAAAACATCAATGAGGGTATCGCTGAAAACTGGAATACAACGGACAAACTAGAAGCATTTGTTGATAGACTAGTCAAATCTATTCAGGAAAGTTATAGCTTTATTATTCAAAAAGGGTTCTCTATTAAAATTAATGAGAAGAACATTCCCGCCCTACCAGTTCAACTCTTGATGGCAGATGTCGATACTGGCGAAGCGATCAAACCATTTCTATATAAACAGATATTTGGCGACGTTCATGTCAGTTTAGCAGTTGGTTTCTACGCACCTCCACCATCCCCAGAAGATATTGATGACGAAAACGAGCTAAAAAGGTCTTCCACTGATGCCGGATGGACTATTGTATGTAATGATAGAGTTATATTATACAATGATAAATCTCATCTCACTGGATGGGGAGAAGCAGGCGTCCCACAATACCACACACAATTTATAGGAATTCGTGGAATTGTCATTTTTGAGAGTAATAATCCCAAAAATCTTCCAATGACAACAACAAAGCGAGGAATTGATACTTCATCAAGCATTTATGCTGCCGTAAAGGATCAGATGCGTAAAGGATTAAAAATGTTTACAGACTACACGAACAGATGGAAAGGTCAAAATACAAAAGAACGAGTCTATTCAACTGCAGCGAAAAGCACACCAATTGAACTCTTAGTCAAAACACGAGAAGAAGTTGAAGACTGTTCTCCTATAAAGTTTCAAAAAAAACATGATGGTTTCTATTTTAAACCTGACCTTCCAAAACCACCCAATGATAGGCCATACAAAATCATTCGCTTCAGCAAAGATATCCGTGAGATACTTGATATTACTGAGTATTTCTATAAAGATCGGACCTACCCTATTTCCCCATCACAAGTTGGCGAAAGATGCTTTGATTTTGTATTAGATAGAGTTCACGGCAAAGCGGGTGACTGATGTGGCGAATCAACCTTTTTATCATCTACGTCCAAACAAAAATATTGATCGTCATTTATTTCTTCAGACCTTAATTGGTCTAAGTAGACAACTCCCAATATCTGATTATTCTTATACGGGATTTGGATCATATTTATTTGATGACTTCAAGTTATTACACGAGATATTAGGCATTTCTAAAATGATTTCATTGGAGCAAGATCCATATGTTTTCAAACGAGCAAAGTTTAATCTGCCTTACAACTGTATTGAAGTAAAAAATATTAGCAGCACAGACTATATATCTGATTTAAGTTGCAACGAGAATGATCACAATATTTTTTGGTTAGATTTCGTAGCGCCATCTAAGCTTGGTGAACAGCTAGCAGATTATTCAAGTCTTTTGACACAATTGAATCCCTACGATATAATCAGAATCACATTGAACGCAAATCCAAATTCGTTAGGAGGATCAAATGACAAAGAGCACTTGCATGCTATTCGTTTTCAAACCTTGAAAACGCGTGTACAATCGACTGATTTTCCATCTGCACTCACCCAGGATGATGTAACAACAAAGAGATACCCATTGGCTCTTTTGCAGATATTAAAGCTTATTACAACAAATTTATTGAGAGATATGTCGCCATATAGCCCTAACTTTATGTTTCCATTATTTTCAACAATTTACGCTGACGGACAACAAATGGTGACTTTCACGGGCATTGTACTAGATAATCATAAAGAGGAAGATTCCATTAAAAATGTATTGAATATATATCCTCATAACACCTTCACATGGGACACTCCGCACCACATAGAAATTCCATCACTTACGGTACGCGAATTAATGGAAATAAATAAGTTGTTGCCAAGCCCCAATGCCCAGCAACAACTTATGGAGGATTTTCCATTTATTTTTCCTGCCGAAGATCCGCAATCTATAGATAATTATATCCAATACTACAAGTATTATCCTAATTATCATCAAGTCAATTTCTGAAAAATCCCGCTCATAACCCTTTCGGCAACAATGGGAGAAACACTATTTCCGATCTGTCTAAATCCATGCCAAATGGTATCTGGCAATCGAAACCAATCAGGAAACCCTTGTAAGCGCGCTGCTTCACGTGGTGTTATCACTCTATCATATTCATAGTGTATAGGTCGGACAGCCTGATAGCTTCCCTTTTCAGGTCCAGTTCCCGCACGAAGTGTGGGGCAGAAACCTTCTGGGTTTAAGCGGGTAGATTTCGAGATCCGATCTCGTTGCCCATATCTTAATTGGGCATACCTGTTTCTCACACTTAGAGAATGTTTTGTTGACAAAAACCCATTTACTTCATGTTTACACTTATAACGTTGAATATAATCTAAATTGCCAACCCCCTTCGGTCTCATTCCTATTACTCTCTCATAAAAGAACTTTGATTGGGCATGTGGAATCGTTTTTTCATAGTATTCATCAGAAATAGCCATAATGCCAGTAGTATTTCCTTGTTCGATGATATTCGGCAATCCTTCCAGGGCTTGTAGAACATTCGTCCTTTCTTTGGGTAGTATTTTCATTTGTTCAATATCGTCCATAGTAAAAGCTGCTATTCCAATATCGTCACGAACCCCTATAAAAAACACACGCGTCCTTGTTGTTGGTGCTCCATATTCACTCGCATCCACTTTTATCGGAGGGAGCAAGTGATATTCTTGAATATGTTCAAAAGCTAACGCTCGTATTTGATCATATTTTCGATTTAAAATCCCAGGAACATTTTCTGCAACAAAGAATAGCGGACGAGTATCTTCTACTAATTCGAAAAACTTTATAAAAAGAGTGTTTCGTATATCATTTACATCACCACGTCCCATACTACTAAATCCCTGACAAGGAGGCCCCCCAATAAGCCCAGCAAGTTGTCCCGCCCGAATTTCTGAAAGAGCCAATAAAGTTTCCCCATTTAATGTCATTATATCTTTTTGTATATGAATACTTGTAGGAAAATTCTCGATATGAGTAGCTATCGCATGCGGTTCAAGTTCAACAGCAGATACGATCTTAAATCCAGCTCGAGCAGCACCAAGGCTTAATCCACCGGCTCCAGCAAAAAGATCAATTACGTTAGGCACTCACTCCCCTCCTTTCAAGTCGAAACTTCTCTATTATGATATAATACATTACTTCTTTTAAAATTGCAAAACTGTTTTACAGTATCATTAAAATAAATATAGGATTACATATAGATATGTTACACAAGTAAATAAAAAAGAATACTTTAGCTTGCGCGGCGTAACAAGAAGTATAAAATCCCTTTGGTTGGAAATCTCCCTGTGAGACTCTTTCTATTCTTCTCTTTTGTGTAACAACTGTTTAACAAGCCTACAAATTGCCCTGTATTGGCAAACGTCCCGCTTCTATATTTGAACAGGCAAAGGAGCCTCTATGAACTACGATCAAGCTGCTGCGTACTGGACGGAGCAAGACAAGAACGCAGTCCGCATGCCCGAACACGAACTCCGCGCCGCAATCGAGGACTTCATTCATGCGCATTCGACCTGTGCCCTCGCCGCTGCAAGCGGCAACTTTGTCCGCTGCACCCCGCTCACCTACAAATACCGTGCGGGGAAATTCGCCGTCTTCTCCGAGGGCGGGCTGAAATTCCGCGCACTCAGGGAAAACAAACACGTGGCGCTCGCTGTCTGTGACGAATACAGGGGACCGGGCACGGCAAAGGGGCTGCAGGTCACCGGCACGGCCGCAGTATTCGGCACCGACGACGCAGACTATGCAGTGCAGCTTGAGGCGCTCGGCATCAACGCAGTGCACATGCAGAAGCTGGGGCTCATCCTCATCCTGATCACTCCGCAGGAATTCGACTACCTCGACGGCACTTTGAAGGACAAAGGATACAGTCCGCGCCAGCACCTCGACCTCTCCTAAATGCGATCAAAGAAAATACGCCCCGTCAGCCGCTCAATCCGGTGACGGGGCGTTTCCTTTTACAATTTATTTTTCAATACTCAGCCGAATACCTCGCTGACGATGGCGAATACCGCACGATCCGTCACAAGGATATCCGACTTGCTGAGATCCATGCCGTCCATCGTCATATTGACGGAGGGCGTCCGATAGGCGACCTCTGCCTCGGCGTCGCGGCCGAAGTGTCCGCTTTGATCCATCGAAGCATTCTCGTAGGCGTACTCATTCGGGATCATCCTGCTGGTCTGCGTGAGTTCCTTATAGTACTCCGCATCAGGCGTATAGTAGGCGGGACGCGGCGAACGAATCTCTCCGAGTCCCTTTGCCGCAGATGCAAGGGTATAGTTTCGGGCATCTGCGCCATTGAGCGTGAGATTCGTGTAGTTGATCCAGTTCTTCTGCGGGGTGCCGTTAATAACAGCCGTTGTCCCGTCGCCGTCGATCTCCGGACTCTGGAACGACTCTGTGTGGGTTGCAAGCGTGAGGTCATCGCCTGCAGCGACAGCCCCAAACTCAAATCCGACTGCGGCAGGATCAACATCCGTCGTGCCGTCGTAGACCTTCGTAATCTTCCGGAACGAACGCGAAAGATCCTTCGGCGTGATCTTGCCCGCCGCCGAAAGTGTGAGTCCATCCTCCGCATTCACGGTCACAGCTCCGTTCTTAAGGGAATAGTTGCGCGCATTGCCGCCCATGATGCCGATCTCATAGCGAATAGCCCTGTCGATCACGTTGTTGAAAGGATCGCGCCGAACATTCTTATCTGCCCCCGCATTCCGATCGTCGAGGTAGTTCGACTTGATATCGAAACGCGTCCCATCCGTGGTGACGAGCTTCTTGTCTGCTGTCGAGCCGTCCGCGTACTTAACGTTGCCGTTTGCGTCGATATCCGTCAGTGCATTCCAGTTCTTTGCACCGTCTTTGAGCGCAGCCCCACCATCATAGACCTTGTCAATGCCGGAGCTCTGCACGAGGTTCAGTTCCAGTGTGCGGCGCTTAATCTTCCCCAGCCCTGTTGCCGATCCTCCGTCTTCGAGATTCATCCCATTCAGCGTATAGTTTTGGAGCAAATTCCTATGCCCCGCATCCGTCGTTGCCGTAAGATCATATGCGACGCGCTCGGCCTCAAAGGCATTGGCCGTCTCCGTCTTCCCATCTGCCTTTATGAACCTTGCTCCCTTCCCCGGACGTGTATCCAGGGCAAAATGAATATGAGGCGCATCTGCACCGACAAGTTCTCCGGCACCTGGGGAAATTGCCCCAAAGGGGATATTGTCATACTTGCTCGTTCCGTCGTAAATCTTCTCTGCGATGCCGCCGCTGATGTTGAACGTCCCTTGGTTGATCGCCTTGCGGCCGATCGTCCCATTGCCGTAACCGTCCTCATCAAACTCGTAGTTCGAGGCATCCGTGCCAAGGGTATTATTCATTGCCGTGCGAAGTCCCTCATAGCGAACGGTCTTCGTTCCGGCATTCGGATCAGACCTAAATACGCCGTTCTCCATTTTGCCGTAGTTGCTCGTCAGTCCGCCGAGATTGGTAAGCTTCTTGGAGCTGTCAGCAATATTCGTATGATCTCTGTTCAGCACAGCCGCATCGGCAGCCGAAACAAACGGGTTGATCGTTGCATTCGCTGCTGACCCGTCATACTCCTTCGACACATCGGCAAAGTTCACCTTGACTGTACGCTTCTCGATCGTGTTGTTAGCGGTCGGGAATGTGCCGTTGTTGTCTGTGCCGCGGTATTTCAGATTGTAGTTGCCGGCATTCGCAGGATCGATATGCAGCGTATAGTTCACGGTCTTACCTGTGCCCGCATTCTTATCCGCATATGCCGCAGTTGTCGTGTAGAATGCACCATCATTTCCGGTGAGTCCTGTGAGCTGGATCAGCTCATTCGCATTCGTGACAACATTCCCTGCGGAGTCCTTTGCAACGCCGACCACATCCCGCAATGCGTCGTAGGTCTTCGTGAGGGGACTCTTGACCGTCGCGGTGACGTCCTTTTTCGTAATGATCCCATTGCCGTGCGTCTCGAATGAGTCTGCTCCCTGCGCGAGCGAGAAGTTCCCCGTCCCCGAGGTGTCCGTATAGCTCAGCTTATACGTGACGCGGTTCGCAGCTCTGCCGCCGTCAACGTCCTTCGTATCGTATTTTGCCTCGACGAGATTCAGATTGCCAAGGATGTTCACCGGCGGAGCACTGCCGACCGTCACCGTCGCCCCGGTGATATAGTTGGTCTTCAGGACACCGAGATCGGTCGAATCACCATGCTTGACCGCCATTGTCCCATCATAGACCTTTTCCGCCTGATTCGTCGTAAAATGAACCGACGAGCCGTTCAGCCGGAACGGGGTGATTTCACCCTGTCCCTTTGCAGTTGCGTTGAGGTGATAGTTCCCCGCGTCTGTGCCCGTGAGGCTGAGATTTGTATAGTTGACCCAGTTCTTCTGCACGCTGCCGTCAATCATCAGGGTTGTGCCGTCACCGTTGACGTTTGCGCTCTGGAACACTTCGTTATGCGTGGCAAGGCTGACGGTATCGCCCGCAATGACCGCACCCGTCTTAAAGCGGACCCGCAAAGAGGGAACATTCGTCGTCCCGTCATATTCTTTTGTTACCTTGTCAAACGCACCCGAAAGATCCTTCGGCGTGATCTTGCCCGTCGCCGAAAGCTTTAGACCGCTCGCTGCACTTGTAGTGCCATCGAAGGAGTAGTTGTTCACATCCCCGCCTGTAATGGCAATGTTGTACTGAATTTTCTTATCGTCAACGACAGTACCGTTGTACTTGACGTCCTTATCATCTAACGTATTGGCATCGTTGCGGTAGCTCGACGTGATGGCAAAGCCCGTTCCGTCGGTCGTGACAAGTTTATCCTTTGCCGTCGAACCGTCCGCATACTTCACATTGCCCAAGCTGTCGTTATCGGTCAGCTTGTTCCAATGCTTCGTATCTGTATCACGCAATTTTTTTTCGCGGTCATATTCCTTATCGATGCCGGTCTTCTGCACGAGATCAAGGCTCAGCACACGGCGCGTAATCTCGCCGTCGCCCGATGCCGTCAGATCACCCGCCTCGAGATTTTTCCCGTCCAGCGTATAGTTCCGCAGTGTCTCGGCATTGCCCGCTGCAGTGACGTGATATGCAACCTTCCTTGCATCAGCGACATTTTTCGTCTCCGTCACACCGTCGTTCTGGGTAAAGTTTGCCCCCTTCGTACGGTCAATAGCAAAGGTGATCACGTCGCCGGCGATAATCTCGCCCGTATCCGCCTCAAGGGTACGTCCCGGCGCGACGGTGTATTTGCTGGTGCCGTCGTAGACCTTCGTCGCCTTGCCGCCGCTGACCTTGAACGTCGCGCCGTTAATCTCCTTACGGGTGATTGTCCCCTTGCCATAAACAGTCTCATCGACCTCGTAGTTGTCCTTCACCGCGCTGAACTTATTGTCAAACGCAGTCTTCATCTTCTTGTACCGAACATCGTGCTTGGTGCCGTTGCTCGCGTTCACATTCTCGGCAAAGGCAGCACCCGTACCGCGCCCGTAGCTGCTGAGGGTCGGATCACCGGTCAGCTGAGTCCGATACTCCGCCTGCAAATCACCGGCAGTGACACCGTCCGCACCAAGGATTGTATTGTTGACGGCAATATCTCCCTGCGCCCCCGTGATCTGTGCAACCGAAGCAGAATTATTCGCTGCACTCCGATCATATCTCTTAGAGGTCTCGCCCATTGTGATATTCAGCTTGCGCGGTGTGATTGTTCCCGCATCGGCAACGGACCCAAGTGCTGCCGTAACGGTCTTGTTATCCCCCGAGCCGCTCGCTGTACTGATGACATGGTTGCCGGCATCCACAATCTGATAATCATCCGCATATTTCCCTGTGAGTTGTGCTGTATAGTTGACGGACTTCTTGATGATATTGCCGCTCATATCACGCGCGACATTCTTGTCCGCATAGGAGGCGGTAGAAGTGTTCACCGGCTGACCACTTGCATCATTGATCAGCGCGAGGTCAACGATGCCGCTCCCGCGTTGAATGTTTCGATTGCCGTCGGTGTGCTCTGCCATTCCGTCGTAAACCTTCGTGATTTCCTTCGTCACCGCCTGAATCTGTGCAGGAGTAATACGCCCTGCTGCTGTAACAGCATCTTTTGGATCTGTGCCGTTGACAGCCTCGAGGTTACGTTTGTCGGCAGCCGAGGCACCAAAATAATAGTTGCGGAGGGGGCTATTGGTCCCATCATCCGTAGCTGCAATGATGTTATAGGCAACATGATCCGCCTCGGAGACATGGGATGTCGTATCCGCAGCCGATGTCCCCTTGATGAAGTGCCCCTGAGCACCTGCGATCTTAAAGTGAATCTTTCCCTCATCATCAGCGACGATCCCCGTATCCGTGGCGGGTGCCGCATTCTCTGCGACGAGCTTCTCGTCGCTCTTAAGCGTAAAAATGTCCGTGCCGTCGTAGACCTTCTCCGCGTCGGCACGAACGCCGTTTCGGAGCACCTGAAAGCCCGAGTTCTTGATCAAGCGCCGCTCGATCTTACCCGTTCCGGTCTGTGTATCTGTTACGGTATAGTTCCCGCCGAGGGCGTTTGCAAGTCCCGTATAGGTAACAGTCTTGTTGTCACCCGCATGTTTGGTGTTATAGGTGCTCGTAATCGTACTGGGAAGCGTCGGGCCGGATGCGCCAAAATTACGCGTGATAATGCCGCCGTTTTCTCCATCATCGTAGGAGTCTACAGCAATCTTCGTATTGGTGGTCGTGCCGTCATAGATCTTATCCGCACTCTTAAACTTAAACACCACCGAGCGCGGTGTGATCGTACCAAGCCCCGTCAAGTTTTTCGTCTTTGTAACAGGCGTGCTCGTCGCGGGCGTCGCCTGTGCGGAGAATGTATAGTTCTGTGCCTCGTCTGCATTGGCGATGGAGAACTTTGCCGTGTAGGTGACGGTCTTCGTGGTCGGTGTCCCGCCCGAATAGACAACATCCTCCGTGTCGTAATCCGCCGTGGACTCATTCGTTACCGTATCGCCGCTCTCGATGCCGTTCAGCTGAACGATGTTGTCGCCGGTTTCGCTATGCGCCCTGAGGGCATCATAGACCTTCGTAATGTTGCCTTTAACCGCTGCAGTAATGGTCTTCGGCGTGATCGTTCCCTTGCCCTGCGCATCAAAAGTCGCTGCATCGGTGAGTGCATTGTCCCGATCCGTGAACACCCAGTAGTCGGAGAGCAAATGATGCTCACCGTAGATTGCATCCACGTGCGTTCCATCTGCCTGTGCCTTGACGTTATAGGCAATCTTCTCCGCCGTCGCAACATTTTTCGTATCCGTCGTGCCGTCGCTCTTCTTGAACTTCGCCGTGTTCCCCGTCAACGCAAATGTAATATAGCCCCGATCGCGCTCAACGATACCCGTTGTGTCCGTTGTGTCAGCCTGATTCGAGGAGAGATAGACCGTAGATGTATCTAACGTATAATTCTCATTGCCGTTATAGACCTTGGTTGCATCTGCTCCGGCATGGGTTCCTTTATCGTAGACTTTGAAATTATCGACTTTGATCTGACGTCGGTAGATGTCTCCCTTAAGGTCAATTTTGTCATCGGTGAGCTTTGTCGGCGTGCCGCTCGGCAATTTATAGTAAAGTTCGTAGTTGTCTTTGTCCGCACCCTTGAGTTTGACATTTTTATAGCGAATAATCTGGTTATTCCCAGCGTGAATCTGCGCGTTGCCGGAAGCGTCCACATACGTTGGATTGGAGATGTCTTCCAGTGCGACATCATCTTTATTTCCGGTACCCGCATCCGTTTTGACATTGGCCGTGACGGTATTGCCGTCAACCATCAGCGTAAGGGCTTCATTGATCGCAGCATTCGTCGCCGCGTCCATCCCTGCCGCATTCACAGCATCCGTTCCGTCATAGACCTTGCTCGCAGTGTCCTTTATAACATTGAGAATCAGCGGGGCCTTTGTTACACTGGCCCAGCCTTTTATGCCGGGATTCGCCGTGAAATTAAAGCTGCCGACGTCATAGTTGTCTTTATTCGTGCCGGCAAAGGTTATGCTGCCCGTAAAAGTGACAGGCTTGTTGTCAGCAACAGATTTGTTGTCGAGTGTCGCTGTGAAATCACTCGAGGGAGTGATTGTGATCTTCCTCGCAGAGTCAGGATCATTCAGATCCTCATCGGTAAAACCGGTCGCCTTGAGGCCGCCTCCGGACAACGCCTTCTTAAACGCCTCCGTTATATCTTTCGTTCCGTCATACATGCGGGTGACAACGAAGCTGGAGTCCTGCACATCGATCTTGCGTTTATCAATGGTCACGTTGACGCCGCGCAGGTTCGGGCCGTCCTGATCCGACCAAAGCATGGCTTTTGTACCCGCGTTGCGGATGTTTTTGTCACGGTCAAGCGATGTCGGGCTTGCATCCTCATACGCGAATATCAGATTCTTCTGAGCGCCCGAGAGGGTCTTATCATAGCCCACATTATCTTTGCCGCCGATGTTGCCGTCGCCGTCAACAATCTTGATGATCTTGCTGTCATAGGTCAGCTTCCCTGTCGGGATGTCTGCACGATTGTTTGAGACTGCCGAAGAATCCGCCACTGGCGTGCCGTCTTGATTAAATTTGCGGTATTTATACTCCACACCGACCGAACCGGCAGAGTCCACGCGCCCGTTCATAAACGCAGTCAACATCGGCAGTGTACGCCCCTCGTAAATGCGCCACTTTGCACCAGGTTCGCCTGTGTTGTTGATATCCCAGCCGGTGTAGCTGCCGGCAGCATACGCATTCATGTTAGGCATTTGCGGTGAAGACAGGCGATTCATTTTTCCCGTTGCCGAATTGACAGCGAATACGTTTTTGAATTTCGATCTGATTACATTATCATTTGTAGCAATGGTAGCACTCTTTGTATAGGAGTTCTCAACTCTGGTTGTGCCTACTCCATTCACGCCTCCGAAAAAGAGCGCGAAGTTCTCGGGCGCTGCACTGAATACCGCTTCATTATAGGTGTTCGTAATTGTTGTATTTGCGTCTACAATGCCTACAACACCGGCCCCATTCGATCCAACCAGTGCCTTACTGTACGAGCCGTCGATTGTTGTATTCGCCGTGTGTCCGGCGAGCCCCGCATGCATCATCTGTCTGCCGTTAATCCGTGTGCCTTTTACGTACACATTTTGCAGCATAGAGTAGGTGCTGTCTCCCACTATTCCGCCGGCATAGCTTCCTGTCCCGGTATTACTCGCAACGGTTCCGCCAACAACACCAAGATTGTGAATGCGTGCACCACTCAGCACGCCAAAAAAGCCAGCATTATCAACTCCGGAGACGTTGATGTTCTGTATTCGAAAGAAATTGCCGTCGAACTTTCCGGTGAATGCGCCGTAGGCATTCCCGCCAATCGGAGTATGTGCCGCATTCGCAAAGTCGATATCGCTTGCAAGCATATAGTTGCCTGCAAGATTCGTCGTATTAATATTATCTAGGTCAGCTTTCGTCGCAACAAGCTGATAATAGTTATCTGCGGCAACTGCATTTGCCCCATTGATTTGATAATCTGCCGCAGCAGGGCTGTGTCCACTCTCATAACCAATATGCGCATAGCCGCCGTTGGCAGCCGTTTCCGTATGGAGGACGACGGGATTTGTCGCTGTTACGTCCGCCGCATTGAGGAATCGAATATGCGAGCCGTGTACCTCGACACTCGTCGCATTGATCTTGCCCATATTAACGACATCGGCTTTCAGCGCGGCAGTCGTGTCGAGCGGTGACGTGCCGCTCGCTTCGAAAGCCGCTCGATTCAGCGTTCCCGTATCCTGTGTGGAGACATAGAGATTCCCGACGTTGAGCTCGGCACTCTTGCCAAAGATCACGCCATTCGGGTTGACAATATAGACATTGTTGCCGCCCTCGATTTTCCCGTTGATGTTCGAGGTATTCGCGCCTGTAACGATATTCAGATAGTTGTTGGTTTTTGCGCCGCCGTCATACTGAACAAGTTCTCCCTGCTTGACGGAGTAATCCTGCCAATTGATGACATTGTTCAGTGCGGTTGACGTAATCGTGGTCGTCACGGCGTCCGGGCGCTGAATATTGATGTTGCTCGCGACACCATGCTCGCCTGTCGGTCCGGCAAATGCAGCTTGGGGAATCAAAAAAGTGCCCGCCATTCCTGCGAGCAGTGCATAGCGCACACGCTGCGATAATTTTCGTGTCCGATGGTTTTTCATTTCCCGCTCTCCCATGTCCGATTGATTCTTATGTAATATATCGGATATTATACCTAGTTTAATAATAGCATATACAAAGTCTAAAAACAAGAAATTCCTCCAATAGTCCTAGGACCATTGGAGGAATCTTAATTACTGAAGGAGACTGAGGACTGCGCTGGAATTCTGGTTGGCCTGTGCAAGCATCGCCTGTGCCGACTGCGTGAGCACGTTATGCTTCGTATATGCGGTCATTTCCTTCGCCATATCCGCATCGCGAATCGTGGACTCGGATGCCTGCACATTCTCCGAAGCAACGACGAGGTTGCTGCTCGTATAGCCGAGCCGGTTCTGCGCCGCGCCGATTGCAACTGCCTGATCCGTTGCCTTAATGAGGGCATTTTGGAACACGTTGATCGCCGCATTTGCAGCTTCTCTTGTTGTCAGCTGAACCTTTGGACCGCCGCCGACAACCGTAATCCCGGCAGGCAGGGTTCCATGATCCCACCCTTGTCCCGTGTAGGACTGCAACCCAAGGGCTGCCGAGCGCATATCCGTAAAGGAAACCTTAATCGCCTGATTTGCCCTCGTTCCGGTCTGAAGGGTCAGCGCATTGTCCTCCGAGGGGTTCTGCGCACGCACTGTCTCGCGGAAGTCGTCCAGTACGGCATTGACCTCATTGCGCATGTGTCCCCTGTTGTCAGTCACTGCGAAGGTGATTCCCGAAACCTGATTCTCAATTCCGGCATCTGTGGAACGAATGGTAAGCGCCGGTTTATTGTCCGGTGTATAGACCTCTTTCCCATATTCGTCAATGCCGACCATGGCTGTGTTCCCCATATAACCGGCATGGGTCGCCGTTATGATATTGATCATACCCGTTATAGTGGTATTCCCAATCGGTGAAATCGATCCGGTATAAGTGACCCCGTTGCGTACCCACGATGCTGTAATCGTATCGCTCGAATGGATCCCCAGATCATTGCCATCCCGGCGTTTAAGCTCAACCAATTCTGTTGCAAGCCCTGTATCCTCAGCAAGGCTCATATTGGCGTACGTAGAACGTGTACCTCCGTCGCCCTCGCCGATAACCAATCCATTCTTCGATCCGTCCACGAGATATTTTCCATTATAGGTCGTCAGCGCATTGTCATCGATCTGGTCGATGAGACGATCGACTTCCTTCTGGATGAGCCTGCGGTCTTCGTCGGTGTTCGTATCGTTCGCCGCGTTGATCGCCTTCTCCTTGAGGGTCTTTAAGATCTCGATTGTGGACTGCACAGCACCCTCTGCCGTCCGCAGAAGCGCAGAGCCGTTCATCGTATTGTCGTTGTCCTGATCGAGGGCACGCACCTGCACGCGCATCCGCTCGGAGATCGCCATTCCGGAGGCATCGTCGCCGGCGCTGTTGATCTTCATGCCCGAGGAGACCTTCTGCAGGCTCTTCGACAGTTCGCTCTGATTCTTGTTAAGCGTGTTGAGCGTATTCACCGCCTGCATATTGTTCTTGACCACCATCGCCATAAAGACTGCCTCCCTGACTGTTGTCTATGGTTTTGTTCTATGATTGCACAAATAGACGGAGATCTGCCGTCTTGCAAAATATATCGGTGAAATACGCGTACAGCTTAAGTTTATTCGGAGAGATTTTCCTATGCTGCGAAGCAAAAAGAGCGATGTCTTCCAAAAGCATCGCCCCCGCAGCAATAAAATCCTTTGATGCAGAAGTCCCCGCCCCAAGAAGACGGCATCTACGCGAACAGCTCCACTTGATTGCTCTCGGTCATGCCGTCGAGGCAGCCGTGCGCCCGAAGGACGTCGATCGCAGGCGCGGGCACATGTGCGCGCGCGGCGAGATCCTCAATGGAGATGAAATGCCCGTACTTGCGCGCCTCGACGATGGCCTGCGCAGCCTTTTGCCCCATGCCGGGGAGTGCCGTAAACGGCGGGAGGAGCGACTTTTCACGGAGGATAAATTTCTCCGCGTCGGACTCGTAGAGATCGACCGGCTCGCAGGAGTAGCCGCGCAGGTACATCTCCCATGCCAGCTGGAGCACAATGAGGATGTCCTGCTTCTTGTTGTCCAGTTTGCCGCGGTGCTCGCGTGCCTCGGCATTCAGCGCATCGATCGCCTGCTTGACCGCCGTCTGTCCCTTCGCGATGATGTTCGCATCGAACTCATCGGCGCGGATGGAAAAGTATGCGGCATAGTACGCGAGCGGATAGTGCACCTTGCAGAAGGCGATGCGGTAGCCCATCATGACGTAGGCCGTCGCATGGGCGCGCGGGAAGAGATATTTGATCTTCTGGCAGGACTCGATGTACCACTCGGGGATGCCCCCTGCACGCAGCTTCTCGACGACATCGGGCGCGATGCCCTTGCCCTTGCGCACGTTCTCCATGGTCTTGAACGAGAGCAGCGGATCGATGCCGTTCTGCATGAGGTAGTTCATGATGTCGTCGCGCGCGGAGATGGCATCCTTCAGCGTGCTGGTGCCTGCCTTGATGAGATCCTGCGCGTTGCCGAGCCAGACATTCGTGCCATGGGAAAATCCTGAGATGCGCACGAGATCAGCAAAGCAGTCCGGGTTCGAATCGTCGATCATCTTCTGTGTGAACGAGGTGCGAAACTCCGGGATGCCGTACGTGCCCATATTTGCGCCGAGTTCCTCGGGGCGGATGCCGAGGGCCTCAGTCGAGGTGAAGATGGACATGGTGGCGGGATCGTCGAACGGAATGGTCTCAGGGTCGCGGTGCGTGAGCTCTTCGAGCATCTTGATGACGGTCGGATCATCGTGCCCGAGAATATCGAGCTTAACGAGGCGCTCGCTGATGGAGTGGTAATCGAAATGCGTCGTCAGCGTATCGGACTCCATATTGTTCGCGGGGCGCTGGATGGGCGTGAAGTAGTGCACGTCCATATTGCGCGGCACAACCATGATGCCCCCCGCATGCTGTCCCGTGGTTGCCTTGACGCCCATACAGCCGCGCATCATGTGCTCGATGTAGGGGCGCCCCTTTGTCTCGCCCTGTTCCTCATAGTAGTGCATCGCATAGCCGTAGGCGTTCTTGTCCTGCAGGCCCGAGATGGTGCCCGCACGGAAGACGTTCATCTTGCCGAAGAGAACCTCGGTATATTTGTGTGCTACAGGCTGATAGTCGCCCGAGAAGTTGAGGTCGATATCCGGAACCTTGTCCCCGTCAAAGCCAAGGAAGACCGCAAACGGGATGTTGTGTCCGTCCTTGGTGAGCGGCGTGCCGCAGACAGGACAGTCCATGGGCGGCAGATCAAAGCCGCTCCCAACCGAGCCGTCGTCAATGAATTTATTGTACTGGCAGTGCCGACAGCGGTAGTGCGGCGGCAGCGGGTTGACCTCGGTGACGCCGATCATGGTGGCGACAAAGGAGGAGCCGACAGACCCGCGGGAGCCGACGAGATAACCGTCGTCGTTGGACTTCTTGACAAGGCGCTGAGCGATGATGTAGAGCGCAGAGAAACCATGCCGGAGGATCGGCTTCAGCTCGAGTTCGAGGCGGTCGGCGACAATCTGCGGCAGGTTCTCACCGTAGAGCTTGCGCGCGCGCGCATAGGACATCTCCTGGATCTCGCGGTCGGCTCCGGGCACGGTCGGCGCATAGAGTTCGTCGGGGATGGGCAGGAAGTGCTCGACCTCATCGGCGATGCGGCGCGGGTTCGCAACGACGCACTCATAGGCGCGCTCCGCGCCGAGATAGTCGAACTCGGCGAGCATCTCGTCTGTCGTACGCAGATAGAGCGGCGGCTGCCGCTCTGCATCGCGGTAGCCGTTCGCCTTTTGCAGCATCGCACGGTAGACGGCGTCCTCGGGATTGAGGAAGTGCACGTCGCAGGTTGCAATGAGGGGTTTGTTCAGTTTCTTTGCGAGTGCGTCCACTTTGCGGTTGATGTCTCTGAGGTCTTCGTCCGTGTGAATCGGGAAACGGTCGTCGATCTTCAGGAAGTCGTTGTTGTGGATGGGCTGGATCTCGAGGAAGTCGTAGAATTTTGCAATCTCCTCAAGTTCCTCATCCGGGCGTCCCGCAACGATGCCGCGGATAAGCTCGCCTGCCTCGCACGCAGAGCCCACGATGATTCCCTCACGGTACTGCTCGAGCACAGCGCGCGGCACACGCGGCCGGCCGCGCTTTTTCGTCCCGCGGAAGTAGCGGATATGTGACAGCGAAACGAGTTTGTAGAGATTGTAGAGCCCCGTCTTATTCTTCGCAAGGAAAATGATGTGATAGGCACGCGCGTCGTCGCTGCTGTCAACGAGGTAGCCCTCCATCCCGTAGATGACCTTGATATCGACGCCTTTCTTCTTGAGTGCACGCGCCGTATTCATCGCCTCCGGGAATGCCTGAACGACGCCGTGATCGGTGATGGCGACGGCGGGCCAGCCCCAGCGTGCCGCCGTCTCGACGAGCATCTTCGGCGGAACGACGGCATCGAGCGCGCTCATCTTCGTATGGGCGTGGAGCTCGACGCGCTTTTCCTCCGCGGTATCCTCGCGCTGCGGCACTGTGCGCCGCTCCATGCTGTCGATGAAGAGCACGTAGTCGCTGATGAATTTGTCGTATTCGATTTTGCCCTGAATCCGGACGGAACATCCCTTGCCGATCGCCTTCAAGATGCGCTCGACCTCCGCATCAACCTCCTCCTGGGTGGTCTTGCCGCGTGCCCCGATGAATTTCTTGCATGCGATGCCGTTTGTGGCATCGGCAAATTTGAGCAGGAGGATATAGGCGCCGGATTTGAGCTTATTCGCCTGCGGAGCGAAGATCTCGCCCGCGAGCACGACATTCTTGACCTCATCTTCAATCGTGCCGAGTGTCCGTGCCTCGCCCGAAACGCCCCGTCCCACGATGACGCCGGCGGGCAGTTCTTTCTTTTTCCCCGTCTTTGCCCCGCGTGCAGGAGCAGCGAAAGGTTCCGTGCCCTCCTTTTTCACGGGAGCAGGCATGACGGGCGGCGTCCAGTCCGCCCCTGGAAGGTCGCCGTCTACCGCGCACTCCATGCAGACCACGCGGCACGCGCAGCCGATGTTCCCGCGGACGGCATCCTCGATGCGCTTGGCCGCTGCACTCTGCATGAAGAGTTCCGTCCCAAAGTTTCCGGGTACGGAGAGGCGGATGACATTGCCGTCCACTGCATACTCCGATTGGCGCAGCGTATGGAAAAGGGCCGTATCTCCAGCCGCCGCTTCATTGATCACGCGCTCCCAAAGAGGCGCAACGGCGCTTTCGAGAGCAACGACATTCTGCTGAACAAGCGCCTGCGAGAGCTGGTAATTCTCCGCAACCTGCTCAGCGATGCGCTCCAGCAGCTCGTCATCGAGGACGGAGGAGGTGCCGACGACGAGTTCCCACGTATTTTCCTCTGCCGAGACCTCGACATGACGCAGCGTGCACGCACGCAAAAGAGCCCGCTCCGCATCGGAGAGGGCGAGTCCGCGCACAAGGCGGAGGAGCATGTCCTCCGCGCTGGGGAGAATCCGATAGGTCTTGTTCATTCTTCGTAGAGCCTCTTATACTGCTCCCTGTCCTCGAGCACGCGGCGCACATAGAGCCGCGTCTCCGGATAGGGAATCGCCTCGATTTCGTTGAACGTATTGTTCCAGTGCCAGCGCTCCATCCAGTCGCGCACATTGCCGCGTCCCGCATTGTATGCCGCGAGCGCCAGGATATCGTTGCCGCCGAATTCGCGCTCGAGCTCCGCGAGATACCACACACCGTAGCGAATGTTGAACGCGGGATCATAAAGATCGTCCTTGGTGAAGGGTTCGCCGAGCTGGCGGGCAATCCACGCTGCCGTCTGCGGCATGAGCTGCATGAGTCCGATCGCGCCGCCGTCGGACTGCGCCTCCGCCTGAAACTTGCTCTCGTGCTTGATGAGCGCTGCGACAAGATAGGGATCCGTATGGTGGCGGGCCGCACTCATCTCAATATAGCTGCGGTAATCGTAGGGATAAATATAGCTGCGCTCCAGCCATGCCCAGCCGCCGAGAAGAGCGAATACGACAGAGGTAACAACCATAAGGCGCAGAAGCAGCCAAAATCCTCTCCGAATATTACGCACGCTCAATGATACGCTCCCTCCAAAGTTCCTTAACGCGCTGCTGCGTCTCTTCCTTCGTCCCGCTGTTGTCGATAATGACATCCGCGCGTGCGCATTTCTCCGTGAGCGGCATCTGCGCGGCAATGCGTGCCCGCGCTTCGCGCTCGCTCATCAGAGGATTCCGCGCACACAGACGCGCAAGCTGCTCCTCCTCCGGGAGCATGACGACCCACGTCTCATCGGGGATCGCATCCCACCCCGCCTCAAAGAGGAGCGGCACATCGAACACTGCGGCCTTTGCTCCTGCGGAGCGCGCCGCCCCCAGCCGGCGCTCTGCCTCAGCACGGATGAGCGGATGTGCAATGGCGTCAACCTCTGCCCGCAGTGCCGGATCGGCAAAGATGAGCCGTGCGATCGCCGCACGGTCGAGCGTGCCGCCGGGGCTCAAGATATCTGCGCCGAAGCGCTCCACATAGGCATTAAAGAGCGGCTGCTTCGGCTGGGAGAGCGCATGCGCCGCTGCATCGGCATCGACGATGTATGCACCGAGCGCGCGCAGGGCCTTACTGACGGTGGATTTTCCGCAGGCGATCCCGCCGGTAAGTCCGATGATCTTCACCCGTCACTTCGCCTCCGCCCAGTTCTTTCCGATATGCACATCCACGGCGAGCGGAACGGCGAGCTCCGCCGCACCGCTCATCGCTGTGCGCAGGAGGCCGCTCACCTGCGCGATCTCCGCCTCCGCAGCCTCCAGCACGAGTTCGTCGTGCACCTGCAGGAGAATGCGGCTCTTTACGCCTGCTGCATGCAGGGCATCATGGGCGCGGATCATCGCAATCTTGATGAGGTCTGCCGCCGTGCCCTGAATCGGCGTATTCATCGCCATACGCTCGGCAAAAGAACGCTGCATATAGTTTCGGCTGTTGATCGCCGGGAGCTCGCGCCGCCGTCCGTAGAGCGTCGTCACATAGCCGTTCGCATGTGCGTCGGCAACCGTCTTGTCGAGGAATTCGCGCACGCCGTGATAGCGTTCAAAGTAGCGCTCAATATACCCCGCCGCCTCCTTGCGCGGGATGCGCAGGTCGCGTGAAAGGCCGTAGTCGCTGAGTCCGTAGACAATGCCGAAGTTGACCGCCTTGGCTCGGCGGCGCTGCTCGCCCGTCACCGCATCGATCGGCACGCCGAACACTTCCGCCGCCGTACGTGCATGAATGTCCTGCCCGTGGCGGAACGCGTCGATGAGCGTCGCATCCCCCGACATGTGTGCGAGGATGCGGAGTTCGATCTGCGAGTAGTCGGCCGAAAGCAGGGCATCGTATCCCTCGCCCGGCTCAAAGAGCGCGCGTACGGCGCGTCCCTCCTCCGTCCGCACGGGGATGTTCTGCAGATTCGGATCGGAGCTCGAGAGCCGTCCTGTCGCCGTCACCGTCTGGTTAAAGCTCGTGTATACGCGCCCCGTCTCGGGATGGATGAGCGCACCAATGCCGTCGAGATAGGTTGAGCGCAGCTTCGTCCACATGCGGTAGGTGAGCACCTTGTCCACGATGGGGTGCCGATCGCGCAGCTCCTCCAGCGTCTCGGCATTCGTCGAGTAGCCCGTCTTGGTCTTTTTGATCTTCGTGCCCGCCGCCAGTTCAAGGCGCTCAAAGAGAACTTCTCCGAGCTGTTTGGGGGAGCTGATGTTGAACTCCATGCCTGCAAGCGCATGGATCTCCTCCGCGAGCGCATCGATGCGCGCATTCGCCGCTGCGCGCTCCCGTTCGAGCGCCGTACGGTTCACATAGATGCCCGTCTGCTCCATCGCCGCGAGTACGGGGACGAGCGGCAGCTCCACATCCCGATAGAGCGCCAGGAGGCCCGCCTCCGCGAGCGCGGCCTGCAGGGGAGCGTGCAGACGCGCGGCAAGCTGCGCCTCACGCACGGCTCTCTGCTCATCCGAAAGATCCGCGGGTGCCTCCGCGGCATCTCCGCACAGCGCAAATGCTGTGCGCTCGATATCACGCCGATTCTCCTCAGGATGAAGGAGATAGTCGCCCAACTCGAGGTCAAAGGCGTCTGCACCGATCGAAAGTCCTGCATGCACGTAGCGCTTTGCGTTCCAAAGGACAACGGGGCGCTCCGCAAGCAGTGCAGTCACCGCATCGAAATGCGCCGTCCCCGCGCGTACAATTCGGCATGCATCCCCATAGACAAGGGCAAGCGCTTCAAGGCGCACAAAAGGAGCTGTCCCGCCGAATACGGCACCGACGGCGATCTCCTCCGCCACACGGAGTGCCTCCATATCCGCGGCATCCAAGTCCGCCGCCATAAGATCGGGCACGACTGCTGCCGTGTTCTCTGCAAAGAGGGACTGCTCCACCGCGGCAGAAGCAGCAGCAGTCGGTTTCAAGTAGTCCGACAGCGTGCGCCAGACCGTGCGCAGTTCGTATTCCCGGCAGAACGCCTCAAGCGCACCAAGATCAGGCCGCATGCGAAAATCCTCCGGCTGATAACGGAGTTTAGGCACATTGCATTCAATTGTCGCAAGTGCTTTCGAGAGAAGTGCCTGATCGCGGTATTCGATCAGCGAGGTGCTGAGCTTTTTCCCGCTGACTTCCGCTGCATGATCGAGAACATTCTCGATGCTCCCGTATGCGATCAGCAGTTTCGTGGCGGTCTTTGGCCCGATGCCCGGCACGCCCGGGATATTATCCGAACTGTCGCCCATCAGCCCCTTCATATCGATGAGGCGTCCCGGCACAAATCCGTACTCCTCCTCAAACACCGCAGCATCATACGACTTCATCTCACTGATGCCCTTTTTCGTCAGCATGACCGTGAGATGCGGACGAATGAGCTGCAGCGCATCGCGGTCGCCCGTCACGACGGCAGTCTCTGTCCCCTCATCTGCCGCCTGCGTACCGAGCGTGCCGATAATGTCGTCCGCCTCGTAATGATCGCGCTCCAGGAAAGGAATCCCGAGGGCCTCTGCCAGCTCTTTCAGCAGCGGGATCTGCGCGGTCAGCTCCTCCGGCGTCTTATCCCGCGTTCCCTTGTAGTCCGGATAGATTTCTGTGCGGAATGTTGTACGGCTCTTGTCAAAGGCAATGACAATCTGCTCCGGCGCAAGCTCTTTCAGCAGCTTCACCAGCATCATGGCAAAGCCGTGCACCGCATTCGTATGGACGCCGCGCGCATTCGGCGGCAGCTGCAGAGCATAGAACGCACGGAAAAAGAGACTGCTCCCGTCCAGGATTGCAAACTGTGTCTTCACCGGCGCGGAATATCCTCGTTCTCAAGGCGCATCAGGATAAAGAGATAGTCCGAGATGCGGTTGAGGTAACGCAGGTCGATGTCCTCCACCGTGCCGCGGCGGGAGAGCGACCATGCACGCCGCTCCGCCATCCGCGCCGTTGTCCGCGCAAAGTCGAGGAACGCCTCCGCCTTCGTCTCGCCCGGCACGAGGAATTTTGTCAGCGGCGGGAGACTGCCCTCGATATTCGTGATCTCAGCCTCGATGGACTGCAGCATCTCCTCCGTAATCATCGGTTCCTGCCCGCGGCTCGCGAAGTCCGCCATGAGTATGCCGAGCTGCTTCTGCAGCTGAAAGAGCAGCTCCTTCACGCGCGCATTCTGAGCGAAGGCGCGTGCCATGCCGATCGTTGCAGTCAGCTGATCGATCGTCCCGTATGTCTCGACACGCAGATCGTCCTTTGCGATCGACTGCCCTGTAAAGAGGCGCGTCTGGCCCTTATCGCCTGTCTTCGTTGTGACGCTCATCCTATTTTCCTCCTCTTGCGGATGAATTTGCCCAGCCGCACAGGATGCGTGCAGCCGGGCAGTTAAACTCACTTTTTTTAGAAAATCTCTGTCTCACTGAAGAAGATATGAATCTCGCGCGCAGCGCTCTCCGGACTGTCCGAAGCGTGTACAGCGTTCTCGCTTCCGTCCTTTGCAAAGCGCTTGCGGATGGTTCCCTCCGCCGCATTCGCCGGATTCGTCGCGCCGTGAAGCTCGCGCACGCGCGCAATCGCATTCTCGCCCGCGAGCACCAGGGCAACGAGAGGCGCTCCCGTCATGAACGCGGAGAGCTCGCCGTAGAACGGCTTTGCGAGATGTTCCTCATAGTGGATGCGCGCGATGCGGTCTGTCATCTGCATCATCTTCATCGCGCGGATCTGAAGCCCCGCCTCCTCGTATGCCTTCGTAATATCTCCGATATGATGCGCCCGTACGGCGTCCGGTTTAATGAGAACCAGTGTCTGTTCCATTACTTCAACTCCTCAACGATACGTTTGTACTCCACGCCAAGATTGGCATAGTTCTCTGCTGCCTCCTGCAGCGCTTCGATTTCATCGTCACGCAGTGCTCGCACGATCTGAGCGGGATTGCCGAACACAAGCGAGTTCGAAGGAATCTTCTTATGCTGCGGAAGGAATGTGCCTGCCCCGATCACAACATTTTCGCCGATCTCGGAATAGCCCATCACAATCGAGCCCATGCCGATCAGCGTATTGTCGCCGACGCGGCTGCAGTGCACGACCGCATTGTGTCCGATCAGCACGTTGTCCCCAATGTGGACGGGTACATCGCGCATCACGTGAATGGTCGCATTGTCCTGGATATTCGTATTCTGCCCGATTGTAATCGGCTGAAAGTCACCGCGTACGACGGCGCCGAACCAGACGCTCGAGCCCGCACCGATCGTCACGTCCCCGATGACCGCAGCCATCGGAGCAAGGAATACCGTCGGATCAATCACTGGGGCTTTGCCGCGATAGGGCAGGATCATCTTGTCCATCAATACGCGCCTCCTACTCAGCTTTTACTCTGCTCCGTTTTATTATACCACGCCGATTACTTCTCCAACAAGAATTTTTTCAGCGTGCGGATACGCGCGTCGCGCAGCCATCTTCCGATCTCAGCATTATGCAGCGCCGGCGGTGCATTGCTCCCGTCGACGCTGCGCATGACGGCAAGGTATTCCTCCCCGTCTCGGAGGTAATCCGGCAGGCTCCCGTGATCCGCACGGATAATGATGTTAAACTCCCGCATCGAAAGCCCCGATGCTGCGACACCGAAAAGAAGATCGACAATTTTGCCGAGATGCGTGAGGCGCGGCGCACGCATATGCTGACGAATGACAAAGGCAGCCGCTTTCTTCCACATGCGCGGGAGCGTCATGCGGCGGTCCCATGCCGCAAGCGCATCGAGGCCCTTCTCCTCATGTCCGTAATGATGCGGCAGCAGTTCCCTCGGCGTCAGGCCCTTGCCGAGATCATGAACAAGCGCAGCAAACCGCGTGCGCACATCCGCCGTCTCCTTGGCAGCGGCATCGACCATCGCCATCGTGTGAGCGAAGGCGTCGCCCTCCGGGTGAAAATCGGTCGGCTGCGTCTGCCCCTCCAGCGCCGCGATCTCCGGAAAGGTCACCGAGAGGAGATCCGCCGCCTGCAGCACGCGAAAAAAGGAGGAAGGACACTGCGCGGCAAGCGCGCGGTGCAGCTCACCCATAAGGCGCTCGGCCGGTTCATGCTGCAGCTCATCAGCGCAGCTGCGCATATACGCGATGGTCCGTTCCTCTACCATGAATCCGAACTCTGCCGCCTGCCGCGCAGCACGCAGCGCGCGCACCGGGTCCTCTGTAAAGTGTTCGGAGACGGCGCGTATGACGCCCGCCGCAATATCCGCACGGCCGCCGTAGGGATCGAGCAGCACCTCCCCTGGCAGTTCCAGCGCCATCGCATTCATTGTCGTATCGCGCCGATAGAGATCCTCTTCGATCGTCACAGACGGATCAAATGCAACGGCAAAGCCGCGATACCCCGTCCCCGCCTTGACCTCTCTGCGCGCAAAAGAGACCTCGCGGCGGCTGCCGTCAATGCGAACATGATAGACCGGAAATGACTTGCCGATCTTCTCCGCGCGCGGGAAAATCGCGCAGAAGTTCTCCTCTGCCATGCCCGTCAGAACATAGTCGACATCCTTTGCCTCCGCATTGCGGAAGCGATCGCGCACGCAGCCGCCTACGCGAAAGACGCGCGCGCCCGCATCCCGCACGGCGCGCACAAAATCTGTTTCCTGCAGCATTGCATGCACCTCCCCGCGAGAAATAAAAAAAGCATCACCTGCGCGATGCTCTCATTTCGATTGGTGGGCCCACTTGGACTTGAACCAAGGACCGACCGGTTATGAGCCGGTTGCTCTAACCAACTGAGCTATAGGCCCCAAACAAATTGGAGAACGCCGAAGAGCTCTCTTCTTCAAAAAAACCTGCGCAGTGCGCAGGTATGGAAAGCGATGGAGCGGAAAACGAGGCTCGAACTCGCGACCCCCACCTTGGCAAGGTGGTGC
>ERZ773049.426-NODE-426-length-26516-cov-37.814519_pt1 | contig 26516 bp, 26 predicted proteins | sample MGYA00580633_ERZ773049 | MGnify/ENA primary metagenome ERZ773049 (study PRJEB29015, sample SAMEA2737991) | human oral metagenome | biome: human oral; feature: human-associated habitat; material: dental | place: China | collected 2066 ...
TCTGATACTCCCCTATAAAAATGGCTATTTATCAACTGTTTGTTGTGACATAGCCAAAAATAAATACCATTTCGTTCGCTAAAACGGACGAAAAACGAACGAAAACGCGAACGTAAAATTTTACGCTCGCGTTTTTTGTCATGATTTATAATTTATACTTACTCAACTGTATATGTGGTACTGCGCCCAGATCCTTGTTTCCTTAAAAAACCAGATTTCACTAATTTATTAACAATTTGTAATACCTTTGTTTTCCCAAATCCAGTATTCTCTACTAGTTTCCCAGAAGATAATGCCTTAAATTGTAGAATATTATATATTTTCTTCTCATCAATGGTTAGTTTATCTATATTTTTTTCAATAACTGGCAAAATAATTTTTATTGAGTTATCAGAAATATCAAATTGAGGCTTTTTAACACTATTTTTATAAGCCTCCTGAATACGTTGTATACCAGTACCATATCGCTCAATAATTTCAAGTCGGAAAAAAACATTCCCAATAATAGGATTTCTAAGAATAGAAATTTGCCCCTCTAAATATTGATCTTTTCCTAGCCCCTTTGGTAAGCCTCCTGGCGATACAATTTCAATATGATCATCAAACATAGAAATTTTTGTGTGAGCTGGTATATCCCAAGTACGATGGACCAATGCATTAGCAATAGCTTCTCTGAAAGCAGTCTCAGGTATACGCTCATATCGTTTGCGAAAGGAGCCCTCGATTTCACTATATTGATAATAACGACGATACATAGTTAATGCTTCGTTATAATAGTTCAATAACGATGTATGTTCAATTGTATTTCTTTCCAAAAAAACATTAATAGATTCTCCAAAACGAGCCATATCTACACCATGAAAAGAATTTTCATCAGCTAGTAACTCACCTGCAATAGTATAGCCTTCATTCATACGATATAATTCTAACGTAATTAGTAAATCCCGCGTTAGAGCAGAAATCCCCATTATAGATTTACAAGCCTCTTCTAATACAGTAAATTGTAAGTCCTGACGTTTAGAAACTAAGCTATCATAGGAAAGGTTCTCTCCTTCCATAACCAATCGCTTCAATTCAATCGTATCTACAGGTATGGATGCACTATCACTACGTCTATATGATTTTCCATTATAAAAGTATGGAGTATCTTTTCCTTTTTCTACTGTTAAGGTTATAACATTCGTACTATCATCAATCTCCAATCTAAAATTAGGAATTGGATTAATAGTATCATTAATCTTATTTTCAATGGCTAAACATGCCTCTCTAGGATTTTCTATACCAATAATCGCTCCATCATCCTTTATACCAAATTGAATCTTTCCTGTTCCATAATTAGCATAAGCACTTACCGTTTTTAGAAATGTATTGGTTATTGATTCTTTAAACTCTAAAGATTTCGTTTCTCGCATATTATCACCCACCTTTTTATATAATATATCATAAAACGAGCGTAAAAACGAACGTAAGTTTTTTCGTTCGCTTTTACGCTCGTTTTTGTCCATGTCTAAAATTTGTATTCACAAAAATTATTGTTAATACAAATACTTTTGGACATATATAGTGTATCCTATGAAATAGAACAGGCCTGTTCTATTTCTAGGGACCTAGTATATGTGTCTAAAAAAATAGAACAGGCGTGTTCTAATTCCGGGGATCTAATATATATGTCTTAAGAATAGTACAGGCCTGTTCTAATTTAAAATTCCTTATAAAAGTGTAGCTATAGACACAGAATTGATAAGAAATATCAGTTATAATAGAACCATAAGATAAATCATTACTCATATACTTTTAAATATAGGAGGTGCAGCATCATGGCAGGCACAGTAAAAAAAGATTTAGGTTTATTATTCCAAGGCCCTAACTACGTAATCGTAAAAAAAGGCGGTAAAGCAGGCGAAAAGGTAGAAAAACATAATCATCCTGAAGCCAATGTTATCTTTACTGTTGTTAAGGGTACAGTTCAAGTATTCCTTAACGAAACAGAAGAACATGTACTCGTACCGGGTGAAGTTCTCGAATTTAATGGTGATAACTACATTCAAGCAACGCTTGTTGAAGATAGTGAATTCATCGTAAACCTCGTTCATAAACCTGAATAAGATTATATAGATATGACCTCCTCCTCTCCTTAGTGTCTATATATAAAAAACACCTATATGTGGTAAGTTACATAAAACAGTAACTATTACCATATATAGGTGTTTTTTACATTCTTAGTCCTAATATCTTAATTTCATAACTATATTTCTATAGAATATAGTATTTTCGCTTGCAGTTGCTTTCATAAGAGAATATACTAATTATATAAGAGAGAAAGAAGGATTTACATGACACGCGAAGATTTAGAAACCTATATTCACAATCAATTTGAGGATACTACCACCAATACGCCTTGGACGCAGTTCCCGCATTACAAGGTGTACCGCCATCAAAGTAATCATAAATGGTTCGCCCTAGTCATGAATATTACTACCGATAAATTAGGATGGTCAAATATTCGGCCTATCGATGTGTTAAATATTAAATGTGAACCCACCATGATTGGTGCCTTTCGTAAGGAACCAGGCATATACGCAGCCTATCATATGAATAAGGCCAATTGGCTAACCGTTTCTTTGGATGGCTCTGTGCCTACTGAAAGAATAAAAATGCTCCTCGACATGAGTTATCGATTAACTAAATAAAATACTAAATTCTTTATCTGCCCATTTAGCACATAAAAAAAACGAGCCTAGATTCATTCTAAGCTCGTTTTTTTGCTTTCACGTATTGTATTGTTTAATATTTATGAAATAACTTTCACCTATACTTGTAACATCATAGATGCACTTATTAAAAGTACAGTATACACAATAGCAATGATAATAATATGCATTGATGTGGTCTTTAACATTTGGCGGTATAATCCAAGTGAACAAAGTATATAATATAGGGCCAATACAAACGTAATGAGGCCTAAAATAAATTGAACACCAAACGCAATCATACCCGCTCCGGCAAGGCTCAATACAATAACGAGTACAGCACCGAGTAAGGATAATACAGTTATAGGTAAATCAAAGGCCATCGCATACGAAACGGCCATGAACGTATCCTTAAACATAAGATCACGATTACTAGTGGCTTTCACATAAAAATGGGCCAATATCAACCAAAGCCCTTTTAGGAAAAACCAGGCAAAAACAAAGCCTAAAATCGATATAATCGTATCTAACACAGTTACAGGCGTGATAAGAAATATGATACCATTTTCCACCACCGACAAACCAAGCATAATGCCAAACAAACGCAACATAAAAACTAGCGCTTGATCAAACGTACCATTCTCCATAATATACGGAATCCCCTTAGATCGCGGATACCGCATCAAACTCCAACAAACCTGCATAATAGACATAATTAAACCCTCCTTTTCCCCTACAGTATAAAAAAATAATATTTTATCCAAAGAGATTAACGAAAAAAGGGATACCCCTCTGAAAACGACTTTGGCCATTCCCCCTACTGTCTGAAAAATTAATATCTATCTTCGATAGAGGAAAACAGCCCCTCTCGAAAAACGACTTGCTCCTTTTCCCCTACAGTCTAAAAAAATAATATTTTATCCAAAGAGATTAGCGAAAAAAGGGATCCCCCTCTGAAAATGACTTGGCCCTTCCCCCTACTGTCTGAAAAAATTAATATCTATCTTGGATAGAGGAAAACAGCCCCCTCTCGAAAAACGACTTTCTCCTTTTTCCCTACAGTCTAAAAAAATAATATTTTATCCAAAGAGATTAGCGAAAAAAGGGATACCCCTCTGAAAACGACTTTGGCCCTGTTCCGAAGGAACAGACCCGGCCGGTGGAGGCTTTCAGAGGGGTATCCCTTTTACCACACGTTAAAACGCTAGATAAGATATTATTTTTTTAGACGTTTAATTACTTCATCTGTAATATTTTCAACGTTACTATTTGCATCAGCTGCGCGGATTGTGTATGGGTCGTCTAATACAACGTCCATTTTCTTTTCAACGCGAACGGATTCAATAGCGTTGTGAATGTTTTGCATCATTGGTTGTGCAATTTTATTCACTTCGTCATTTTCTTTTTGTAACAATGGAGCTACGGATTTATTAAATTCTGCTTCTGCTTGCGCTTGATCTTTAATTTTGTCAATTTCTTGCATTTTCTTTTCAATTTGTGGACGGTATTGTGCATCTACTTGTTGCATTTTCATGTCGAGTGCACCGTAACCAGGATAGCTATTTACAACTTGACTCATTTGCACCAAACCAATGTTAGCAGCGCTTGCCACAGCAGTGGTAGCGGAGATAGCACCAACGATAGCCAATGTTGTCAATTTTTTAGTTAATTTCATTTGAGATCCTCCTGAACAGTAAAGTTCCATTACACAAACATGTAATGCACTATTTTTACTATATCAAATCTAACTTGCTTTCACAAGTAAAAACCCTCAAAAATCATAGATGAGATATAGCATCTAATAATTAAATTGTATACTATTAAATAATAATAAGGGCCCATGAATTCATCATGAACCCTTATTAAAAATTTACTATCTATTATTGTTCGTCATTAAGATAGATGTATTTATCGGATTTCAATTTGGACACGAGGTCAGGCACCAAGCCGATAAGGCGATCAAAGCTATTGCTGTAAGGATTGCCTTTAATATTGAACAACTCGATGCGTTCGCCTTTGATCACGAGCACAGCGCTTGGTTCCATGCGAGCGCCGCCGCCACCGCCGCCACATTCATGGTTCTTGCCAGATGTGTTATGGTTTGTGCCAGTGCCGAAACCAAATGTTACGTCCACAAATGGAACCAATGTAGTATCGCCGATTTGCACCGCTTCACCTACTACAGTTTCCACCTTAATCATATTTTTGAACTTCTCAAAAAGGACTTCTAAATTTTCTTTTACGTTACTGTTCTCCATCGTAGTACCTCCACTGATGTCAACTATGCGTTAGCGGCCTGTTCCGCTTTCAATCGTTCTAATTCTTTCTTTTCTTTGCGCTTAACCCAAACGACCTTGCCCGTTTCAGCTATGAGTGCGCGCATTGGTTGTGAAAGCACGAATCGCGTGCCGTGCCATGCCAACGCGCCTAGAATAATGCGCCCTTTAATGTGGCCACTACCTTCTAAATGCCAATTCAAATAATCAATCTCGATATGTTCAGCCTGTTCAGGCCAGATACTGTATAACATCGAAGCAAGCATGCCACCCTTAAAAGGATCACCGATGCCGATACGCCCTTCTACAGCGATATCTCGTGGTTTAGAATGGTCATAACACCGCTTAGAAACAAGCAACAATTGACGCCACAATTCCGTATTCGTCACATGTTTCATGAACCAAAAGGTCGGGATTTTCGATTTAAAGCTAGCCACCGGATCATTAGGATCTGGTTTTTGAAAGCGCGATTTTACGCTATCTTTCAAGCCGTCTATTTTCGTAAATACCTTCTCTTTTACGGTGCCATCACTATTGAAAGTGACCTTTTCCACCACTTCATCATCAGGTTTCATCGTCGGGTTATCGCGAATTGAATCATATTGTGCAGCCCGCGCTTCAGCACCCTTATTATCATCCTTAGATGCATCAACACGTTCAACGCGAACCTGTTTACCTTGTGCATCTGATGTTTGCCCTGCACTGCTCGTAGCATCTAGGCTTTCACCAGAAGCACCAGCAGACGTCGGCTCAGTCGGTTCAGTACCGCCCTGGCCACCGCCTTGCATGGCTTTCATCATCGCTTCCGCCTGCGCAGCCATCGGATCATTCTCAAATTCGTCAACGGCCTTCTGATATTCATCATCAACCCGTTGTTGAATCCATTCGTCGTATTCTTTCACAGGGCCTATTTTCTGCATACCTAATAAATAAAGTTCTTTAAAAAATGGTTTGCCCTGGAAATATGCGAGATGCAGCGACAACACGCGCCACAGCCATTTGACCGATAATTCTACGCGGTACGGCGTCCTGCCGTTCCATTCGATGCTATATGTGATTGGCGTTAGTAGGATAATCATGATCAGCGCTACGATGAGAAGCACTACGACGAGTGCCACAATAGCGACTATACTCAACCACATCACCTCCTTAGGTTATGGGATTTGTGAAAGTATGCTCTAATTTTCGATGCCCTTACGAGCCATTACACCTTGCATGTAATAATGCTTAACTTCCTTCATTTCCGTCACAAGATCGGCTGCGTCAAGAAGTTCTTGCGGTGCCCCGCGCCCCGTAAACACAAGTTCTGTTTCCGGATTTCGAGCCTCTAATAGAGCCTCCGTCTTTTTCCAATCAATGAGTTCAAAGAACAAAGCCATGTTATATTCGTCGAGAACCACCAAATCATAGTCGCCGCTAGAAATAGCCTCTAACGCGCGTTCATAGCCCTTTTCAATAAGCGCTACATAATCCTTAGGCGGATTCCCCGATTCAAATACAACTACTTCATCACCCCATTTGGCGAGCTCATCCTTGCTCTTCATGCCTTCCTTGATGATAAAAAACGGTTTACCTACAGTTTCTAATGTAATATTTTTGAGGGTCGGTAAAATATTATGTTCACTATACACTTTAGACTTCATAAACTGTAAAAATAGAACCTTTTTGCCAGCGCCTATAGCACGTATAGCGAGGCCGATAGCAGCCGTCGTTTTACCCTTGCCTTCGCCGGTATAAACTTGTACATAGGCCTTCATAGATATACCTCCGTTCATATACCTTAATTGTACAATATTTATAGATGAAAAGGAATAGATATCCTTATTATGCAATATAGTCCATAAAAATCTGTTCCTTATTACAATTACATACATAAACATAAGGGCTGAGGGGGCCGAAAAAACTCCACCGGCCAGGTCTGACTACGGCCTTCGGCCTTCGCAGGGCCAAAGTCATTTTTTCGGCCCCCTCAGCCCTTTTAATTAGTATATTAAATATATATGAGGAACAGATTTATTATCGCCTTTAACTCACAAATAAAATATCTATTCCAATTCTATACAAGGATTGTATTAATTAAGGTATATGAACCTCCTGCCAACCCAGGCGTTTAGGAGGAGCTGTAATGAATACTGGTTAAATAGGTTCCTTATAGTGGATCTTTCAAAATAGAACAGGCCTGTTCTATTTTTTTAGGGCACATATATTACGTACTCAGAATTAGTACACGCCTGTTCTATTTTTTTAGACCCATATATTAGGTCCCTGGAATTAGTACACGCCTGTTCTATTTTTTTAGACCCATATACTAGGTCCCTGGAATTAGTACACGCCTGTTCTATTTTTTAGACCCATATACTAGGTCCCTGGAATTAGTACACGCCTGTTCTATTTTTTAGGACACATATATTAGGTACTCAGAATTAGAACACGCCTGTTCTATTTTTAGACACATATACTAGGTCCCTGGAATTAGTACACGCCTGTTCTATTTTTTTAGACACATATACTAGGTCCTTGGAATTAGTACACGTCTGTTCTATTTTTTGAGACACATATACTAGGTCCCTAGAATTAGTACACGTCTGTTCTATTTTTAGGACGCATATATTAGGTACTCAGAATTAGAACACGCCTGTTCTATTTTTAGACACATATACTAGGTCCCTGGAATTAGTACACGCCTGTTCTATTTTTTAGACACACTAGGTACTCAGAAATAGAACACGCCTGTTCTATTTTTTAGACATATATACTAGGTTCCTGGAAATAATTTCGGTCTCCGCATAAGCACAGTAATTTCCCTCATCCCGCCATTTTAGTAATTAATAATACGCAAAAAGGGATGCCCCTGTTCGAAAACGACTTCGGGCTCTCCCTTATGCTAAGTTGTGCAACGGTATTTTATGCCAATTAGTCAGCTAAATTTAGATAGAAAAAGATAGACCCCTCCTGAAAATGATTTTGGGCTCCGCATAGCGCAGTAGCTTCCCCCTCTCCCGCCAGTCTAGTAATTAGTAATACGCCAAAAGGGATACCCCCTGTTCGAAAACGACTTCGGGCTCCGCGTAAGCGCAGTAGCGTGTCGGCTTTCGAACAGGGGGTATCCCGTCGTCTTATAGCGTATTTAATTACTAATTGGCAAAAATACCATTGGATCAACCGCGGACCCATTAATCCGCACTTCGTAGTGTACGTGTGCGCCAGTACTTTTACCAGTACTGCCCATAACGGCAATAACTTGGCCTTGTTTAACGGTCATGCCTGGTGTAACGAGAACGGCGCTATTGTGGCCATAGCGGGTCACAAATCCATTGCCATGGTCAATTTCTACGAGGTTACCATAACCGCCTTCGGTGTAGCCTGCGAATGTTACGGTACCCGCTGCGGTAGCAACAATAGGTGTGCCATAATCATCGGCAATATCGACACCTTCGTGGAATGCGCTAGCAGCGCCGGTCACAGGATCGACACGGCTGCCATAAGGCGATGTAATAACGCCCTTACTTGGCCAGATGCTTGGTGTTGTACTATTCGTATAACCACCAGAACCTGTGGTGTAGTTCAATTGTTGCAATGCAGCAATGTCTTGAGCCCCACCGTCACGCAAGATGTTGCGCATCGTGTAGAAGCTAACTAATAATTTTTGTGCATCCTTATCTAATTTAGATAGTCTTGCTGAAAGTTGCGCCGCACTTAGCGTGGGACTAGTCTCATCGCTAGCGGCTTCCTGCTTTGGGTCAGAACCATCGCTACCACCTTGGGATGGTGTGCCAGACTCAGCCCCCTTCAACATTTGTTTGTTTTCTTCACTAATTTGATTCAAGTTTTGGATTTTTTTATCCAACACTTCTGTTTTTTGTTGTAACAGTTTTAATTGTTCTGTTTGCAATTGTGTTTGTTGACGCAATTGAACGATTTCTGCTTGTCGTGCAATGCCCCAAATGGATAAAACAAGTGCTGCTACAAATAAGACAATAGCTACTACGGCTACGATCTTCGCTTGTTTATGACTCAATGTAATGGTGCAATTTTCACCATTCTGAGACACTACAGAACTCAAAATACTTGGTACTTTCAAAATGCCTTCCTTACTTTTAATCATTCCTCGATTTATCATGCATGTGCATTCTATGTGAACACAGCAAGGCGATTTGCCTATTGAGAATGGATAACACTCGCTAACGCTTCCTCATTCGTACGTTCCCCAAGCGCTTCGTTTAAACTTTCCAATTCCTCTTGTGAAAGATTAACGAGACTTTTACCTTTCACAATCGGTTTACTGAAAATACGTGAGTCATTCCGACCATAGATACTGGAAATGCAAACCCCATTATTATTGCCATCAAGCAATGTAAGCGCAAAGGACAAATCGTTACCGATGTTATCAAATGCATTATACTTCTTAAAGCCGATTTTTTGCAATGTATTGCCTTGGATATTGCGAATTTGAGTTTGTTCCTCAATCATATCCTGCAATCCCTTTGTGGCCTCGCGAATTTCAGTGATTTCTACTGAAAGTTTACGTTCTAGGCTAGCCCCATTTTCACCTTGCATGAAGAAATTGAACTTCTTCGTTAAGCTCCCCAATCTAATGTGAAGGATGATGCAATATACCAATAAAATAACGGCTAATGCGCATCCTAATACACCGATATAGGGTTGTATAGATTCTAACATTCAAAACCCTTTCTATCTAATTCGTCCATAAACGGACTAATAGCACGTTCTAGTATACCATGTAATGACGCAATAAGTACACCATAATTCACAATAGGCGTACCTTGCACAACGGCACAATCGATGCGACGTAACACCTCACGTCGCGTCAACATACACGCTCCGCAATGGATGATGAGGTCATAACCGCTCACATCCTTAGGGAACGCGCCACCGCTAGTAAATTCAAGCTGTAAATCCATATGCCCTTTCTTTTTGAGCCACATCGGAATTTTTACAGTTCCAATATCATCGCATTGGCGACGATGTGTACACCCTTCACTAATAAGCACGCGCGCACCTGGTTTAAGGTTGTTAAGGGCTTTCACTCCCGTCACTAAATCCTGTAACTTGCCCTTGAACCGCGCCATCAATATAGAGAATGATGTTAACGGAATGTCAACAGGCGTCAACGCATTTACCGCCTCAAAGGCTTGCGAGTCGGTGATAACGAGTTTTGGTTTTTGTGAAAGCTTACTGAGCATGGTTGGTAGTTCTTCTGTTTGGCATACCAAGGCAAGCCCTTTGTGGTCCAAAATTTCGCGAATTGTCTGTACTTGAGGCAAAATCAACCGCCCCTTTGGCGTCGCCGAATCAATGGGACATACCAAGATGATAGTATCCCCAGATTCAACTAACCCCTGCAACAAAGACTGCTCACCTTCTACATCAAGCGGTGTTAAACCACCTAGTAAATCAAGCAATGTAAGGCGATCACGATTCGATGTAAAGTCCGTAGAGCCTACAACAGTAGCAATGGCCGCCAATTCAGGGTATGTATCAACATAACTTTGATGTGTACTATTACTTTCATTAGCAAGATTTTGATTGTTATTAATACTTTCACCATGATAGCCATTAATTTCATTGATAAATAATGCAATAGGCACATTATTTTGTTTCAATTTATTAAGCCACATCATATCATCGGCCGTTGGCGCTTCGTCATCGCGCAATACATAGACAGCGAGATTGATTTTTTTGATAATTTCTTCAGATTTTTCAATGCGAAGAGCGCCCAGTTCGGATGTATCGTCAATACCCGCCGTATCGGTAATAACCACGGGACCCAAGGGCAATATTTCCATAGATTTGCTAACAGGATCGGTCGTAGTGCCTGCCACCTCAGACACGAGGGATACAGGTTGATCCGTTAGCATATTAATTAAGGTCGACTTACCAGCATTACAACGGCCAAAAAAGCCGATGTGAACGCGGTTAGCCTTTGGTGTTTGTTCCATTATACGCGAAACTCCATTGTTTCTTCATCATCTGTGCTCTCTTGAGCATCCATATACGCAATAAGGCGTTCTAATTCAGTTTCAGAGCTAAAGGCAATCTCAATCTTACCTTGTACCTTCTTACCAGCTCGGAATTTAATAGATACTGGAGACCCTAAGCTCAATTTCAAACGATCAACTAATGCGCGAACCTCAGCTGTATTATGAGGTTCTGTAGATTCTTTGGACTTTGTCTTTTTAGACATCATCGCTTTTACGAGCTGTTCTGCTTGGCGGGCACTTAATTCGCCCTCTTTAATGCGCTCTGCTGCCTCAACTTGTTGCGCTGCACTACGCAAAGCCAACAAAGGTCGAGCTTGACCAACGGTCAAATCACCTTCAATTAAGTCCTTTTGTACAGATGCTGCTAATTTTAAAAGGCGCATCATATTGGCAATATAAGAACGGCTGCGGCCAAGGCGCGCGGAAATCATCTCTTGGGTTTGTTTATATGTATTCATCAACCCTTGATAGGCCAAAGCTTCTTCAATTGGATCCAAACCTTCACGTTGGAGATTTTCTACCAAAGCGACTTCTGTCATTTCCTCTGTATTATAGTTTTTTACAACTACAGGAACTGTTTCTAAGCCCACCATCAATGCAGCGCGATAACGACGTTCACCGGCTACGATTTGGTATTTATCCTTTTGTTTGCGCACAACGATTGGTTGGAAAATGCCTAAATTTTTAATAGATTCAGCCAAAGTAGCTAAACTTTGTTCATCAAAATTCTTACGTGGTTGATCCTCATTAGGAATTACATCCCCTATAGGCAATTCGTGAATTTCACGTTCAGGTAAAGCCGTTTCTATGGACTGCTCTCCCATCATCGCTGCTAATGTCTTTCGTTCCTTTTTCTGTTTCATCGCCATAATAATCCCCAATCTATTACACCGCATATATAAAATGCAGCACAAACTAATATACAGTTTGTGCTTACATTACATAATTATAATATTGTTATAGGTAATACCATTATATTTAGTATGTATACTACCTTATTTTGCCTTCTTTGAATCTCGAATAACCTCTTTAGCTAATTTAGTGTAAACAGCCGCACCCTTTGATTTCGGATCATATACAATAATCGGTTCCCCATAACTTGGTGCTTCACTGAGGCGAACATTTCGAGGAATAATTGTTTTATACACTTTAGTGCCAAAGAACGATTTTACCTCATCTGCCACTTGGACGGACAAATTAGTACGTCCATCAAACATGGTGAGCAACACACCTTCAATTACGAGTTCTTTATTAGAAGTTTGTTGCACGATAGTAATCGTCTTAACAAGTTGGCTAACACCTTCCAATGCGTAAAACTCAGTTTGGATAGGAATTAGTACGCTATCTGCCGCTGTGAAAGCATTCAATGTCAGCAAACCAAGTGATGGCGGACAATCAATGATGATAAAATCATACTCATCGCGTACAGAAGCGATGGATTTTTTCAAAATTGTTTCACGTGAAACAATCCCTACTAATTCTACCTCAGCACCAGCCAATTGAATCGTTGCAGGCGCTACAAAAAGCTTTATAAGCATTGTAGGTTGGATAACATTAGCAATGTCTTCTCCGTCTATCAACACATCGTGAATACATAATTCTAAATCATCTTTTTCAATGCCTAATCCAGAACTAGCATTACCCTGCGGATCCAAGTCTATTAACAACACCTTTTTGCCTGCATCAGCTAAACAAGCACTGAGATTAACAGATGTTGTAGTCTTGCCTACACCGCCTTTTTGATTAGTAATAGCTATTACTTTGCCCACAAAATTCACCTCGACTTTACGTTCAAAAATATTTCATTTCATTATAACATAGGGCACGCAAAAGAAATAGAACTTTATAGGTATAAGCATCGTTTTTCAAACAAAACCTAAAACATTTTTGAATGTTTCACGTGAAACAATTGTAAAAACATATGTTCTTATCGACATGTATCAACTTATTATGTTAGTTAATTGCAAATTATATTTGAATTAACAAACACCACTAGGCACAAAACAAACACATATAACTTTTTTCTATGGACGCACCTTAATAAATTATATGAAGCTATAGCCTTTACAGTATATATAGATATATTTATACTTATAAAAGACAGTATTTTAATAGGTTTAACATTTTAACCAGAAAATCTATTTTATTAAAGGAGGCGTTTCTCATGCCCATTTATAACGGAATGCTTCCCGTCATCAACAAAGATGAAGTAAAGCGATACGCAGGACTTCGTCATGCCGAAGATTTTCCAGAAAAATTCGTCGACGAAGCTTGTAAAGAAATTCAATTATTAGCGACACCAAAGGGTGTCTATCAAGAATATGATTACGATGCGGAAAACAAAGTGATCCTAAGTAATCCGCCGCTCAAAATTGAAGGCTCTATTATTGAAAAACACCTTGAGAAATCTACAAAGGTGTATGTGCTAGGTATTACGGTCGGCGAAGACGTCGAAAGACGTAGTGAGCAATTATTCAAACAAGGCAACTACACCGTAGGCCTATTACTAGATGCAGCTGCAACAACTGCAGTTGAACAGGTTGCCGACCAAGTTAACGAGGTAATCAATAACATAGCTAAAAAACAAGGTTATGCACCTACATGGCGTTTTAGCCCAGGCTATGGTAACTGGCCTTTAGAAATTCAACCAGAGCTTGGTAGAATCATCAAAACCGAACAAATTGGTCTACAAGTTACAGAAAATTACTTGTTATTCCCAAGAAAATCCGTAACAGCCATTATTGGTTTAATGCCAGGCGATCAATGCTTAACAACAAAACGCGGTTGCAGCTCTTGCTCACAAAAGGATTGCCAATCAAGAAAACTTCCAGAAAAAGCAGCAACTCCAAAGCCAGAAACAAGCAAAACAACAGCTGAAACATCTGGCATATCTATGAAAGCACAACCAACAGAATAACATTTAACACACAATGTTTCACGTGAAACATCACCTTGTACATCTGTACCATTGTACCCATTCTGTACCATTGTACCCATGTGCAAGCAAAAATGTTTCACGTGAAACAATCTATTTATAGTATTAATAATTGGAATGTAGGTCACCAAGGTTCTGAGACCGACTTTGCCAGGTCTAGGCCCTCGGCCGACGACCGTTAAGGCGGTGGAGGGCGAATGTCCTTGGAGACCTACATTCCAATACATAAAGGATGATTCACATGTACATTTTTGACGGCGCTATGGGTACAATGCTCCAAGCAGCAGGCCTAGAAGAGGGCTATTGCCCAGAATTATTTAACGTGGAACGACCAGACGTAGTAAAAAATATCCACGCACAATATTTACAACATGGTAGTGATGTAATCACTACTAATACATTTGGCGCATGCGGCCTTAAATTAGAAGACTATGATTTACAAGATCGTGTAAAAGAAATCAATATAGCAGCTGTAAAAGTTGCAAAAGAAGCAATTGCAGAGTTCAAGCCAGCTGCTCGTGTAGCCGGCTCTATGGGCCCTACAGGACGCTTTTTACAACCATTAGGTAATATGAGCTTTGATTCCATTTACGATACATATAGAGAACAAGCAGAAGCCTTGATTGAAGGTGGCGTTGATTTCATCATTATCGAAACGATTATCGACGTACAAGAAATGCGTGCCGCTCTATTAGCATCCTTGGATGCTCGTGAAGCAGCAGGTAAGACAAAAGAAGATGTACAAATCATCTGTCAATTTTCTTTCAGTGAAGATGGTCGTACCATTACAGGTACACCACCAGAAGTTGCTACTACAATCGTAGAGGCAATGGGGGCCGATATCATCGGTATTAACTGTTCTCTTGGACCTGAACAAATCACACCGCTTATCGAAAAAATCGCCAGCGTTACTAATTTACCAATCATCTGCCAACCAAACGCAGGTATGCCACAACTCATTAACAAGCAAACGGTATTCCCGCTTTCAGCAGAAGACATGGGCCCATTGATGATTCCAATCGTCGATGCAGGTGCCAGTTATGTAGGTGGCTGCTGCGGTACAACACCAGCGCATATCCAATCAATTTCTGACGCTGTGAAAGCACATACGCCTAAGGAACGCGCTCATATTGAGCCTAAAACGGTGATTACAAGCCGTACAAAATTGCTTGAATTAGGTCACAATGTAAAACCATTGATTATTGGCGAACGTATCAATCCAACAGGCCGTAAAGTGCTTGCTCAAGAGCTACGCGACGATTCTTTCATCCGTGTAAAACGCGACGCCTTAGACCAAGTAGAAGCAGGTGCAGATATCCTCGATGTGAATATGGGTGTAGCCGGTATGGATCAAACACCTTTGATGGAAAAAGCCATCTTTGAATTATCCATGCTTGTGGAAACGCCATTATCCATCGATACATTGGATCCTAAAGCCATGGAGGTTGCCCTAAAAAACTATCCAGGCCGCGCGCTTATCAACTCCGTAAACGGCGAAGAGGAATCCATTACACACGTTATGCCATTGGCTAAACGCTATGGTGCCGCATTACTTTGCTTGCCAATCTGCAGTGGCGATTTACCTGAAAAAGCTGAGGATCGCGTTGCTTTGGCTGAAAGCATCGTAAATCGCGCATATGGCTATGGTTTACAACCACACGACCTCTTGCTTGACCCATTGGTATTAACACTTGCTAGCGGTGAAGATAGTGCACGACAAACACTTAGTACATTGCGTTTATATAAAGAAAAGTTTGGTTTCCCAACTGTTATGGGCTTATCCAATATTTCCTTCGGTATGCCACAACGTCCATATCTAAATGGCCAATTCCTAACAATGGCACTCGCATCCGGTTTGACTACACCAATCATGAATCCGCTCAACTACGCTGCTAAAAAAGCATTCGTATCGAGCACTACATTACTTGGTTGGGATCCAGGATCTGCTGAATTCATCAAAGAATATGGTTACGAAGACGAAACAACAGCACCGGGCAATGCAGCACCAAAAGGACCAGATAAAGCATCCTTTGACAGTAACGATCCATTAGCTAACATCCGCGCTTGTGTAGAACAAGGCGAAAAAGAAGCCATTGTTGATCTTGTTAAAAAAGCATTAGCTGACGGCATGGACCCATTGGACATCACGAAAAAAGGGCTTTCAGAAGCCATGAACGTAGTAGGGGACAAATTCGGTTCCGGTAAATTGTTCTTACCACAAGTTATGCTCGCTGCCGAAACGATGCAGGCTGCTTTCAATACCATCAAAGAAATCATTCCTGCCAGCGACAGTTTAGATAAAGGAACCGTTGTTGTAGCCACTGTTAAGGGCGATATTCACGATTTAGGCAAAAATATCGTAGCTGCATTACTCGAAAACAATGGTTACAAAATCGTCGATCTCGGCAAGGATGTTGACCCTGAGGTCATCGTACAAGCCATTAAGGACAACAAAGCAGCCCTCGTAGGCATCTGCTCCTTGATGACTACTACAATGCCTCAAATCGACAATACCATCGCTGCCATTCGTGCAGCAGGCCTTAAAACGAAGGTTATGGTTGGTGGCGCCGTAGTCTCCCAAGATTACGCTGACCAAGCGGGCGCAGATATTTACGCCAAGGATGGCATCGCGGCGGTAAACCACGCGAACGATTTCTTTGAAACTTTGAAATAATGGCTAATCTAGGCATATAATATAGATAATACGCATGGTGAAAGCCTAAAATAATGCTCACATAACGCATATGAGGCTTTCACCATACATAAAATAGATAAGAGGTATATGATGACATTACGAGAGAAACACCAAAACGGCCAGTTCACCATCACCGTTGAATTGGACCCACCTAAAAGCAGTTCTGCCCAAAAGGTTTTTGAACAAGCAGCGCGCCTAAAAGGCAAGGTTGACGCCATAAACATTGCGGACAGCCCTATGTCTAAAATGCGCATGAGCCCTATTTCCTTGTCCTATTTATTGCAACATAATGAAGGCATCGAAACGATTTTCCACCTCACATGTCGTGACCGCAACATCATCGGTTTACAATCCGAACTACTCGGTGCTGCAGCACTTGGTGTTAATAATATTTTGACACTTACAGGCGACAAACCGGACCATGGCGACCATCCGTTCGCACAATCCGTATTCGAAGTAGACTGCATGGGCCTACTTAACATTGCTAAGACATTAAATGCAGGCAAAGACCTTGCTGGTAACGACCTTGATGAACCAACGAATTTCTATATCGGCGCTACAGGCAATCCTGGTGCTCCTGATTTAGAAATCGAGCGCCAAAAACTAGCTGCTAAAATCAAAAATGGTGCACATTTCGTGCAAACCCAACCAATCTATGATTTAGAACAAGCTAAACGCTACATCGACAAAATGTCCGAATTCAACGTACCTATTATGCTTGGTTTGATTCCTCTTAAAAGCTTTAAAATGGCAACATACCTTCACGAAAAAGTGCCTGGAATCAACCTTACCCAAGACATCCTTGACCGCGTAGAAAAAGGCGGCAAAGAAGCGGGTACAGAAATCGCTATCGAAACACTAGAACAAATCAAAAAAATTGCTGCAGGCGTACATATCATGCCACTTAATGATATAGATACGACTTTGCATATTATTGATCACGTGTAATTCAATAACAGCAACAGTGCTCCCAACAGCCTCCCAAAAATGACACGCTATCGCGCTAAAGCGGGACCCGAAGTCATTTTTGGAAGGCTGTCGGGAGCTTTTATTCTTTAATCAAATATACACGTGATAAATAATATACGAGTCTTAAAGGAAAGGGCCATAAGTAGAGTGTGATGCAACAGAGGAGCGTAGCGACGCATGGGGTCCACACATCACTTAGTCGCGAACGTAAGATTTCGTGAAGCGAAATCCACAGTGAGCGTAAAGTCTGTTTTGGGTGGGCATTCCGTTTTTCTAATTGTTAAATCCATTACACGCGATAAATAATATACAACTAAAAAAGAAACAGGGAACAAATCAAAATAGATTTGTTCCCTGTTTTGTTTTCGATATAGCCATTAGTGTTAATAGGCTACAATCTTTTCCTATTTATTGTTACCTATAGTATATAGTTTAATCTAAAAACACCTTTCAAAAAACGACTTTGGCCCTGCGGAGGCCGTAGGCCGGAGTCAGACCCGGCCGGTGGAGGCTTTTTGGAAGGTGTTTTTAGATTACTTACATTAATAAAAAGATTGTAGCCTATTATAATAACGGTTTATCCTTTATCTCTTTGGGTTTTCTTGGATATTTCCCAGGTGTTTTTCCTGTTTTTTTAATGTACACGATGGCTCGTTTATCGTCCAGTGTTGGTAAAGTCACGGTTCTTACGTCTTCGATGAATGCTTTAAGTGTGCTAAGGGCTTTATGGGATTCACCGATTTCTTCTTCATAAATGGCACCTTTTAAGGCGATAACATAGCCGCCTTGTTTAACATAGGGCACGGTCCATTCTAATAGGATTGGCAATCTCGCAACGGCACGACTTGTGGCGATATCAAAGCTTTCACGATAGTCCTGATGACTCAAATCCTCAGCGCGTCCATGTAAGGTCTTGCAGTTCGTCAATTGCAATTCGTCAATAACGGTCTCAAGGAATGTGAGTCGTTTCTTGAGAGAATCAAACAAGGTTACGTGCAAGGTTCTATCATAAATGGCCAACGGGATGCCAGGAAATCCTGCACCGGTCCCGACGTCAATAATAGAAGAACCAGATTTGATTATCGACGGATCATAACAGGATAGGGAATCAATCATGTGCTTAACCACGACTTCCTTCATGTCCGTAATGCCCGTCAGGTTGAGATATTTATTTGTTTCAATTATGCGCGCATAGTACACGTAGAAATCCTTTGCTTGCTGCTGCGTGCACGACAATCCAAATGCTGCCATTTGTGAAAGCATATATTCAACAAACTCAGATTCACTAGCGATAGGCACATCATATTTTTCTTTCATTGGTGCTCCTAACTATATGTATGTAATTTAGTCTAAAATTTATTTATTTGCGCTGTACGGGCTATTTAGGTAATTTTACGATAACTTACATGCAAAATATATCAAAACGTCCATACAAGCGAAATATGAGAGTCATATTTGTATCTATTATATCATATTCTCAATATATTCTCATTTATAACATAGATAAACCTATAAAAAGAGGGGATGCTCATAAAAAACTTATCTCAATATGATCTCATAAGCGATATTCTCAATTAACTTAATATTTTTGATAATACAAAATAAGATGTATAGCTGAATTTCAATTATTATCAATTATAATATTTTATTGAGAAATCACTCCATCTTTTTAATCACATTTACAGCACATTATTCTATTTCAATACAAATACAAAATTTAAATCATCCAAAACGACTTATAATTGTAAACCTATTTTGTTAACCTTCTAACACATCCTTTCCAATTTTATATATCTTATTTCTACCATTTAAATTTTACTGTTTATCCCTAATTTATCACTATGAACTTTTCTTCATATATAGATTATTTTGTCTATTCCGAATGTACAATAAGTATATTTCTCTAGTGTACATATTTTACTAATAGTATCATTTATAGATACACTACAATCAAACAGAAAAAAGCTAGTTAATCAAACGATTAGCTAGCTTTTTTCTATATTATCACATATTTATTTGCTTCTATTATATTGTTCTAGTTGAATCAACAGAACAGACACATCCGCCGGGGATACGCCAGAGATACGGCTGGCTTGGCCGATGGAGTGAGGGCGTATTTTGTTGAGTTTTTGTTGCGCTTCAAGGGAGATGCCCTTAATTTCTGTATAGTCCCATTCTTTTGGAAGAATTTTTTCTTCAAGTTTGCGAACCTTCTCAACTTGTTCCATTTGCTTTTTGATGTAACCTTCGTAGGTAATGGCGATATCCATAGCTTCTTCTACGTCAGGTGTAAAGCGTTTTAAACCGAATGCATCGGCTACGGTAGCATAGGAGAGTTCGTTACGTTTTACCAAATCATATGCGTGGATGCCTGTTTTGATAGGGGCTGTGCCTAGGCTTTCAAGCAAGGCTTGTGTTTCCTTAGATGGATTGACAGGTGTATTACGCAACAATTCCATGCCTTCTTCGATAGCCGCTTTTTTAGCTGTAAATTTAGCCCAACGGTCATCTTTCACAAGACCGATTTCACGACCTTTTTCAGTAAGGCGCATATCCGCATTGTCTTGACGAAGCAATAGACGATATTCACTGCGGCTCGTCATCATGCGGTATGGTTCGTTGGTACCTTTTGTTACTAGATCATCGATGAGAACGCCGATGTATGCTTCGGAGCGTGCAAGGATGAAAGGTTCCTTATCTTCGAGCCACAAGGCTGCGTTGATACCCGCCATAAGGCCTTGAGCAGCAGCTTCTTCGTAGCCAGATGTACCATTCGCTTGACCAGCAGAGTAAAGGCCTTCAATATGTTTCACTTGAAGAGCTGGCGTCAATTGTGTAGGGTTCAAGCAATCGTATTCGATGGCATACGCTGGGCGCATGATTTCGACGTTTTCGAGGCCCGGAATAGTACGAAGGAATGCGTATTGTACGTCCATAGGAAGGGATGTACTCATGCCTTGCACGTACATTTCATTTGTGCCCGTACCTTCTGGTTCTACGAATAATTGATGACGTTCTTTATCGGCAAAGCGCACCACCTTATCTTCGATGGAAGGGCAATAGCGCGGACCAACGCCTTCAATTTTACCACTATACATAGGAGCACGATGAATATTGCTTTTAATAATCTCATGCGTTTCCTTATTCGTATACGTTAACCAACATACATCTTCATTGCGGTTGATCCATTCGTCCATAAAAGAGAATGCATGATGATGTGCATCGCCTTCTTGAACGGCCATATTTTCAATGTTCAACGTACGTTTATCTACGCGGGCTGGTGTGCCAGTCTTAAAACGCATCAATTCAACGCCATTATCTAATAGCGATTGAGAGAAGTGTTCCGCTACCCGTTGACCATTTGGTCCACCCACATAGTCGATATCGCCGATAAGGATTTTGCCTTTCAAATAAGTGCCTGTACAAAGAATGACAGCCTTAGCGCCATAGAATTCGCCAAGTTCCGTAACGATGCCCGTTACCTTGCCATCCTCAACCTTAAGCTCAGTCACCATGATTTGCTTAACATTAAGATTATCCGTATTTTCCAAGGTTTGTTTCATCAAATGTTGGTATTTGATTTTATCCGATTGGCAACGCAACGAATGAACGGCAGGACCTTTCCCCATATTGAGCATACGCATTTGAATAGCCGTAGCATCCGCGTTGATACCCATTTGGCCACCTAATGCGTCGAGCTCATACACAAGATGGCTTTTACCAGGACCGCCAACGGCAGGGTTGCACGGCATAAGTGCAATATTATCCAAACTGATGGTCGCCATCAATGTGCGATGACCCATGCGAGCACAGGCGAGAGCCGCCTCACAACCAGCATGACCGCCACCAATGACGATGACATCATAATTATCTACAGTATACATATCTATTTCCTTATATAAAAATGTATTTGTAATGACAGCTTCCAAAAAACTCCACCGGCCAGGTCTGACTACGGCCTTCGCAGGGCCAAAGTCGTTTTTTGAAAACCATCATTACAAATTTGCATTATTTACCTAAACAAAATCTATTAAACAATTCATCTATCATGCTTTCACGAATGGTATCGCCCGTGATGTCGCCCAGTAGTTCCCAGGCGCTACGCAAGTCGGTAGCGACAAAGTCCACAGGCATGCCCATGTCGATGGAAGAGAGGGCTTGTTCTACTTGAGCCTTTGCTTGTTCCATGAGGCTGATATGGCGCACGTTACTGATCATAGCGCTGTTGTCTTGTTTTACACGACCACCATAGACGAGTTCTTGTACCCATTTGGAGAGAACCACAGAGCCTTCGCCTTCTTTAGCGCTAATGCGTTCGATGGCCGTAAAGGTTCCGTGTTCTTTAATATTTTCGTCTGTAACGACTTGTGCCACATCGGACTTATTAAGGAGTACGATGGTGTTCAAACTGCTCACAGAGGTCAAAATTTCGATTTCTTCAAGGGTTAACGGAGTAGACCCGTCGATAACGCAGAGCACGATGTCTGCTTTGTTGATATAGTCGCGAGCACGTTCAACACCGAGGGCTTCCACCGTATCTTGTGTATCCCGAATACCTGCCGTATCGATGAGTCGCAGAGAAATGCCTTCAACGGTCATATATTCTTCAATACTGTCTCGCGTCGTACCAGGAATATCTGTTACAATAGCGCGATTTTCGCGCAAGAGAGCGTTCATAAGGCTCGATTTACCTGCATTTGGACGGCCTACAATAACCGTCGTAATACCGTCACGAATGAGTCTGCCTGTATTCGCTGTGGATAAGAGTTCATCCATGGCCTTCAAAATAGGCTCAAGCTGTTCCCGAACCTCTTGGCTTGTTACGTCCTCAATATCCTCTTCAGGATAGTCGATGGTTACCTCTAAATGCGCAATCATAGCGATGAGCTGTTCACGCACATCTTTCACAAAAGATGAAACGGTCCCATCGAGCTGCGATACAGCAAGGGAGAGGGAGTCCTCCGTTTTTGCTTCAATAATATCAATGATTGCCTCTGCTTGCGTGAGGTCGATACGTCCGTTCATAAAGGCTCGCTTCGTAAATTCGCCGGCCTCGGCCATGCGCACATCGTGATTAACAAGCAATTTTAGAATTTGTCGAACCGGCACAATGCCGCCGTGACACTGAATTTCCACCACATCTTCCGCCGTGTAGGAATGGGGACCCTTCATTAATAACACAAGAACCTCGTCGATGGTCTTGTTCGTTGCAGGATCCACAATGGTCCCATATTGTATTGTTCTATTTTGGCGCTCCATCAACGGAACCGTGCCAGCACTCTTGAACAGGCTATTTACAATAGGAAAACTATCCTTGCCGCTGACCCGAATAATACCAACCCCGCCGATGCCGGGCGGCGTCGCAATGGCCGCTATTGTATCATCTATATACATAAAAATCTCCGTACTTCGAATATCTTTTATATCTTCTTCGCCTGTGAAAGTTAAACTAAACCAATCTTACCCATGCGAAGATTACCTTAGGTTAGCTTTCACCATAACCTATTGATTGCGATAACGATGGCGTTCCAAAACCTCCACCGTACCTATATTAGAAATTAGAAAAGTGATGCCAGTATTCCGAAACCGACTTTGGCCCTGCGAAGGCCGTAGGCCGGAGTCAGACCCGGCCGGTGGAGGTTCTCGGAATACAGGCATTACTATCATTATTTCTTATATGAAATCACAATGTGACGGAATGGTTCATCACCAGCGGATTCTGTGACGATGTTTTTATCATCATGCAACGCGGTATGAATGATTTTGCGTTCAAATGCATTCATAGGTTCTAAGGAAACCTTTTGACGGTTACGTTTTACCTTAGCAGCAAGGCGTTTTGCAAGATTGATCAACGTTTCTTCACGACGAGCGCGGTAATTTTCCACATCCACCACGATGTGACAATGGCCAGACACCTCTTTGTGAGCCACCAAATTCGTTAAATATTGGATAGCATCAAGGGTTTGACCGTGTTTACCAATCAAGATACCAAGGTCTTCACCATGTACTTGGAACGTGATTTTATCACTGGTAAACATCTTTTCAATCATCACGATAAGGCCCATTTGACCGAACATTTTTTCAAGGAATTCCTTACCTTTTTCAGCGATGATTTGTTGTGTTTCTTTTGAAAGCTCTTGTTTAGCTTTCACAGATACCGGTGAATCATCAACAGATTCAGCCACATCGCGTTCATCAGTCGCAACAGGCACATCCGATACAGCATCAGAAGTCTCAGCGATGACTTCTTTTTCTTCTTCCGTAGCCGCAGCTGATACCATTGTATAGAACAAACGAACCACAGCTGGTTTACGGCCAATACCTAAAAAACCATTAGAAGGTTGTTCAATAACCTTTGTTTCTACCAATTCACGGCCATCTATAGAAAGTTCTGCAACCCCTTTAGCGATGGCATCTTCAATCGTTTTAGCAGATACATCGATAAATTCCATAGTGCCTCCTATTTATTAGCTTCTAAGCCTTTGTAAATAAAATGTTGTTGCACCAATTGGAACACATTGGATACAATCCAGTAAATAACAAGACCAGATGGGAAGTTCAAGGAAATGTAACCGATGAACAATGGCATAAAGATTTGCATAATCTTTTGTTGTTGTGCAGCGGCACCACTAGCACCCATACCAGTTTGTCGGGACATAAGCCATGTGGACAAAGCACTCAATACTGGCAAAATGTAGTATGGATCTGCTTCGCCAAGGCTAGGAAGCCATAAGAAATGTTCAAATTCAGGATTGTAAGGATATCCTTGCAATGCGTAGAAAATAGCAATCAAGAACGGCATTTGTACCAATAAAGGCAAGCAGCCAGCCAAAGGGTTTACGCCCATTTCTTTGTACATAGCGCCCATCTCAGCTTGTAAACGTTGAGGGTCGTTTTTGTATTTTTCTTGAAGCTCTTTCATGCGAGGTTGTAACTCTTGCATTGCTTTCATAGATTTAATTTGTTTTACTGTCAACGGCGCTAAAATCGCTTTAATAATGACAGTAATGATGATAATAGCCACCCCATAGCTTGGGAAGCCGACCATGTCAGTGAAGTTGAAAGCATATGTCACAAGTGTGCGCATAAATTCAACTAAATAGTTAAAAATTTCCATTGTTTCTCCTTCGAGTGCAGGTCGAAATTGGGTTCCTTCGCGCATCCATATATCGTTATGGTATGGTCTAAATTTCATCCATACAGATGCTCAGGTATTTCCAAAACTGTGCTCACTCAAACTAATGTCAATTGTGAAAGTTGTACTAGTCTTATCTTTCACCAATACCAAATTAAGGAACGGGATCATACCCGCCCTTGTGGAATGGATGACAACGCAAAATGCGTTTTAGCCCAAGCCAGCTACCTTTCAAAGGACCATATTTTTCAATGGCCTGCAGAGTATATGCGGAACAAGTGGGATAATATCGGCAACATCCCGGTTTAAGAGGGGAAATGGCAATCTGATAGAAGCGAATAACGAGCCATAAAACAAAGGTAATCCCTCGTTTTATACAATTTAATACAGTTATACATGTATTTTTCATAGAATTCACCATGATTGGATTAGCGTATGTATCTAAGACATTTCCACCAAATCCATATACCTCATAATACGCGAATAGGACCAAAGCATAGCGCTGTCCATGCTTGTGGTCCTATATAGGATTATACTAAGAGCTTGCTTTTACGCAATAAGTACAGTATTTCCTTTTCCGCTCGTTCATAGGTTGCGTCCTTCAGAGGGCCACGTCCAACGATAACAATATGATACCCTTCGCGAATTTGATGCTGATTGAGGCGATACACCTCTTTCATAAGGCGACGTGCTCGATTTCGTTCAACCGCACAACCCACCTTTTTACCCGTCACAAATCCGATGCGAGTCTTTTGCTTCGCTACAGGCATACGATATAACACACATAGGCGTCCTACCTCGTACTTACCATGCTTATACACAAGGCGATATTCATTATTGTTTATAATACGTCTCGTTTTATCTAAGCGGTAATCCATTGTATCGTCCGAGTCCTATAGAATAGAAAAACTTGGCAAGAGCGCCAAGTTTTCTGAAAGCTCTTGCTGAGCCATTATATTATGCAGATAAGCGTTTTCTGCCTTTAGCACGTCTTCTTTTTAATACGAGACGGCCACCGATAGTTTTCATGCGTTCACGGAAACCATGGGTACGTTTTCTCCAAAGAGTATTTGGTTGATATGTACGTTTCATTAGTAAAACACCTCCTCGTTATATATTTGTTTTACTTATACCATAACAGGGTAATTATAGAGGGAAAACGCAAATCTGTCAATAAAAAACAGGGTTTTCTATATATATTTATATAAAAAAGATATGGTGTTTAGATTAAAATCTACAAGTGTAATTTGTTTGCCAATAATATTACTACATTTAGGTAATGAGGGTTGCCTAATATTTTCTCGCTCCACCGGCCGGGTCTGTCTCCGGCCTATGGCCTCCGCAGGGCCAAAGTCGCTATGAAAATAGTAGACAGCCCTCATTGAACTATATCTATAAATTAGCCAAACAAATTACACCACTCAAACCTTACCTAAGCACCATATCTTTTTTAACTAATCCTTATAGATCCACACCTGTTTTTTATTAAACAGATTGCGCGCATCTTCCCTTAGAGAAGAAGACAAGATGTACTTTTTAGAGCAACATATATACACCTATTTTGAAATAGAACAGGACTGTTCTATTTTTTGAAACACCTCATATACATACCTATTTCGAATTACTACACGCCTATTCTATTTTTTTAGACACCATATACACATACCTATTTTAAATTACTACACGCCTGTTCTATTTTTTAGAACGCCTCATATACACATACCTATTTTGAATTACTACACGCCTGTTCTATTTTTTAATACACCATATACACATACCTATTTTAAATTACTACACGCCTGTTCTATTTTTTA